>VYME01000228.1_pt1 | contig 23061 bp, 21 predicted proteins | sample 5115281 | NCBI WGS metagenome assembly VYME01 (sample SAMN12291780, study PRJNA351875) | freshwater metagenome | isolation source: freshwater lake | place: USA: Michigan, Wintergreen Lake | collected 2013-08-08
CGGCCTGGCGCTCGGCCTGCCCGCGTGGCCAGTTGTCGACTTCGCGAAGTTCGGCCCGATCGAGACGCAGCCGATGTCGCGGATCAAGAAGATCTCCGGCCCCGCGCTGCATCGGAACTGGGTCCAGATCCCGCACATCACGCAGCAGGACGAGGTCGACATCACCGAGATGGAGGCCTTCCGCAAGTCGATGTCCGACGAGGCCACGAAGAAGGGCGTGAAGCTCACGCCGCTCGTCTTCATCATGAAGGCGGCGGTCGCGGCCCTGAAGGCGCACCCCGAGTTCAACAGCTCGATGGCGCCCACGAACGACGCGCTGATCCTGAAGCGGTACTACCACATCGGTGTGGCGGTCGACACGCCCGGCGGGCTCGTCGTGCCGGTCATCCGCGACGTCGACCAGAAGGGCCTGTTCCAGCTCGCCAAGGAACTCGGCGAAGTGAGCGTCCGCGCCCGCGACGGCAAGCTGGGTCCCGCCGACATGCAGGGTGGCACCTTCTCGATCTCGAGCCTGGGCGGTATCGGCGGCACGCACTTCACACCGATCATCAACGCGCCCGAAGTCGCCATCCTCGGCGTCTCGCGGTCGTCGATGAAGCCCGTGTGGAACGGCAAGGAGTTCGTGCCGCGCCTGATCCTCCCGCTGTCGCTGTCGTACGACCACCGCGCCGTCGACGGTGCGCAGGGTGCGCGCTTCATCACGCACCTGAACAACGTGCTCTCCGACATCCGTCGGGTTCTGCTCTAGTTGTGAGCGGCGCCGGTCCCGTCGGGCTCCTCGGCGGGACCTTCGACCCGATCCACCATGCGCACCTGCGCCTCGCCCACGAGGCGCAGGCGGCCTGCGGGCTCGACCACGTGCGCTTCGTCCCGAGCGCCACGCCGCCGCACCGCGGCATGCCGGGCGCCAACGCCGAGCAGCGCCTCGCCATGGTCGAACTGGCCATCGCCGACCATCCCGGCTTCGTCGCGGACCGCCGCGAGCTGGACCGCTCGCAGCCCAGCTACACCATCCACACCCTCGAGAGCCTGCGCGACGACTTCGGTGCCGACCGCCCGATCTGCCTCCTGCTCGGGGCCGACGCCTTCCGCCTCCTCGAGACCTGGCACCGCTGGCGCGACCTCTTCGCCACGGCCCACTTCGTCGTCGCCCATCGTCCGGGCTTCGATCTGCAGCCCGACACGCCGGCCCTGGCAGAGGAGTGCCGCCGGCGCCTCACCGACGAACCCTCGGCCCTCGCCAGGCAACCCGCCGGTTGCATCCTGCCGCTCGCCATCACCCCCCTCGACATCTCCGCGAGCGCCATCCGCGCCGAAAGACTCGCCGGCGGATCACCGCGCTATTTGCTTCCCGATTCCGTCCTCGGCTATATTGAATCGCACCACCTCTACCAGAGAGGGACGGCGTAGTGGGCTACCACGGCGCTGTTGAATTTCGGCGAATACGGGAGCCACAGACCATCCGCCATTTGGCAGTTCCGGTCTTCGAGACCGTCCTCTCCAGCCTTCCCGGCGCGCGTTTCACGCAGGTCGAACCCTGCATCGATTCCCGTGCCGAACCTCCCGGGTGCCGCTTCCGCGGTGCCCATACAACCCGATCGATTTCGAGACTTCCACAGGTGACGGATGCTGGATGACGCATTGACGCGTGCCGCGGTGAGCGCGCTGGAAGACATCAAGGCGCACGACATCACGGTGATCGATGTCCGTGCGCTCACTTCGCTGTTCGACACCGTGATTGTCGCGAGCGCGGACTCCGCCCGCCAGACGAAGGCGCTCGCCCGCCATGTGCAGGACGAGGCGAAAACGGCCGGCGGCAACGTCTTCGGGATCGAGGGGGAAGGCAGCGGCGAGTGGGTGCTGGTCGATCTGGGCGACGTCGTCGTCCACATCATGCAACCCGCCATTCGCGACTACTACAACCTCGAAGAGCTGTGGGGCGGCAACCGCCCCGTGCCCGGCCGCGCTTCGCCCGTCGTCCACACCCGGGCGCGTGCGTCCGAGGCCAGCGCCGAGACGACCCGGCCGTAGTGCTCTCCGGTCGGCGCGGCGTCCTGCCGCGCTGACCGCTCCCCCGAACCTCACTCCCCACCGACCTTGCGCCTGCTGATCGCCGCGGTCGGCCACCGCCAGCCTGACTGGGTCGAGACCGCCTTCGGCGAGTACGCCAAGCGGATGCCCCGCGAGGCCCGCATCGAGCTGGTCGAGATCCGCCCCGAGACCCGTTCCGACAACGCCGGCGACGCCGCCGTCGTGAAGCTCCTCGAGAAGGAAGCCAAGCGCATCGAGGCTGCACTCCCTGCCGGCTGCACGCGCATCGCGCTCAGCGAGCGCGGCGAACACTTCACCACCCGCGCGCTCGCCCGCGCCCTGGAAGGCTGGCTGGGGGATGGGCGCGATGTCGCCTTCCTCATTGGCAGCGCCGACGGCCTGCATCCCGACCTCGAGAACGGCGCTGGCCGCCGCATGGCGCTGTCCGCCATGACCCTGCCGCACGGCCTCGCGCGCGTGCTGCTCGCAGAACAACTCTACCGGGCACTGTCGCTCATCAAAGGTCATCCGTATCATCGCGACTGACCTCACCCCCCGTCGCCGCCTTGACCAGCAGCCCACCCCGCCACGTGTTCCTCGCGTCCCGCAGCCCGCGGCGGCGAGAGATCCTCTCCCAGATGGGTGTGCGCTACGACATGCTGCTGTTGCGCGACGCCTCCGGTCGGCCCATCGACGTCGACGAAACGCCGCGCCCCGGTGAACCCGCCACCGACTACGTCGTGCGGCTCTCGGAAGAGAAGGCCGAGGTCGGCTGGTCCCGACTCATCCAGCGGAAGCTCCTGCCCGCGCCCGTGCTCGCGGCCGACACTACCGTGACGATCGACGGCGAGATCATCGGCAAGCCCGCCGACCGTGCCGAGGCCGCCGCCGTGCTTCGGCGCCTGTCGGGGCGCGAGCATGTTGTCCACACCGCGGTCGCCGTCCAGTTGGAACGCCGCCGCGAGTCCATCCTGTCGTCCACGCGCGTGGTGTTCGGCGAGCTCTCGAACGAGGCCATCGCCAATTACATCGCCACCGGCGAACCCATGGACAAGGCAGGCTCGTACGGCATCCAGGGCCGCGCGTCGATCTTCGTCCGCCGCATCGAAGGCAGCTACACCGGCGTGATGGGGCTGCCCACCTACGAGACTGCATGGCTGCTCAACCGCTTCGGCCTGCCTCTCCCGTGAAGGAAGAGATCCTCGTCAACGTCACCCCGCAGGAGACCCGGGTGGCGCTGATGCAGCACGGCTCCGCCCAGGAACTCCACGTGGAACGCGCGAGCGCCGTCGGGCTCGTCGGCAACATCTACGTCGGCGTGGTGAGCCGCGTGCTGCCCGGCATGCAGTCGGCCTTCATCCACATCGGCCTCGACCGCACCGCCTTCCTGCACGTGGCCGATCTCTGGAGCCACCGCAACGGCGACGACAGCCGCCCCATCGAGAAGGTGCTGCACGACGGCGACCGCATCCTCGTGCAGGTCATCAAGGACCCCATCGGCACGAAGGGCGCGCGGCTCTCCACCCAAGTGAGCATCGCCGGCCGCTTCCTCGTGTACCTCCCGCAGGACTCCCACATCGGCATCTCGCAGCGCATCGGCGACGAGGCCGAGCGCGTGCACCTGCGCGAGCGGCTCACCCAACTGCTCACGCCCGACCACACCGGCGGCTTCATCATCCGCACGATGGCCGAGACGGCGACCGACGACGAACTGCGCGCCGACCTCTCGTATCTGCAGAAGCTCTGGACCGACATCCAGCTGAAGTCGCGGACGATCTCGGCGCCCGCGCTGCTGTACCAGGACCTGAACTTGAGCCTGCGCGTGCTGCGCGACCTCGCGACCGACCAGACGCAGGTCATCATCGTCGACTCGCGCGAGACCTACGAACGCCTGCAGGCCTTCGCCCGCGACTACGCGCTGCCCGTGATGAACCGCGTGGAGCACTACACCGGCGACCGCCCGCTGTTCGACCTCTACGGCGTGGAGGAAGAGATCGAGCGCGCGCTCGCCCGGCGCGTGGCGCTGAAGTCCGGCGGCTACCTGATCATCGACCAGACCGAGGCGCTGACCACCGTCGACGTGAACACCGGCGGCTTCGTGAGCGGCCGCACGTTCGACGACACCATCTTCAAGACGAACCTCGAAGCCGCGCAGGTGATCGCGCGGCAGCTGCGGCTGCGCAACCTGGGCGGGATCATCATCGTCGACTTCATCGACATGGACAGCGACACCCACAAGGAATCCGTGCTCGCCGAGTTCAAGAAGGCCCTGGCCCCCGACCGCACTCGCATGACGGTGAACGGCTTCACCGCGCTGGGCCTCGTCGAGATGACCCGGAAGCGCACCCGCGAAAGCCTGGCCCACGTGCTGTGCGAACCGTGCCCCACCTGCCACGGCCGCGGCGAACTGAAGACGCCCCAGACCGTCTGCTACGAGATCCTCCGCGAGATCCTGCGCGAAGCCCGCCAGTACGACGACACCCGCGAGTTCCGCATCCTCGCGTCGCAGAAGGTGGTCGACACCTTCCTCGACGAGGAATCGCAGAGCCTGGCGCTGCTGGAGGAATTCATCAGCAAGCCGATCCGGCTGCAGGTGGAGAGCATCTACCACCAGGAGCAGTACGACATCGTGCTGGTGTAGGAGGCGGCGCTCGCCGCGCGGTGTCGTGGGTTGGTGGATGGTCGTGGGTCGGCGGTCAGGCCGACGCGGCCACGGCATGAGCGCAGCGGCGAATCCCGGACCCAGGTGTCGGGCTGAAGCCCGACCTACGCAGGCCGACTTCCCACCTGAGTGGGGCCGAATCCCTACGCCACGCATTGGCGGGTGATGCAATAAAGGCGACAAATGCCGCCAAAAGTGCATCGATCCCTCCAATTCCGTCAGTTCCTCGGGCACCAGCGCCGCATCCTTAGACCACTGCCGCTTTGCACTGCGGAGGTCGGCCTTCAGGCCGACGCGGCGATGCCATCGGCACAGCGGCGAGTCGAGGTACCCGGGTGTCGGGCTGTTGGCGACGTGGCTGATCTCCCGATCGATCAATGGCGCATCGTCCAGAACGAGACTACACTTCGTCCCAATATAGGTGGAGCATCGATATGGCTGGCAACAAGGGCGCGACGACGCGGACATCCGTACAAAAGCTGAAATCGAAGGTCGCGGCGCCAGCCAAGGCAGTGCGCAGCCGAGGGGAATCGGGCACTGCCAAGACCGCGCCGCGGATCTCCCGCGCCGTCTCTGGAACTTCGGGTTCACGCTTGGCCGGCCAGCCACTCCGCGTCGTCTACGTCCAGAGCCACGGCGTGGACGAGTTCGTGTCCGACGTCTGCGCGGCGGACCCCATGCGCCTCATCGAGACCGAACGTGCGGGTGTGGCGGGCGCCTTCGTGAAGGATCTCTCGCGGCGCATGGAGATTCCGGCGCAGCGGATGTTCGACATCCTCGGCGTGCCCAAGGCCACCGCGGAGAAGAAGGTGGCCGCGGGCGAGCTGCTCTCCGGTAGTGGTGGACGGGCCGCGATCGGCATCGCGAGGTTGCTCGGCATGGCGAGCGGGATCGTGTCGAACTCGACCGCGCCCGAGGCGCGGGACTTCGACGCCGCGAAATGGCTCGGGCGCTGGTTGGAGACACCGCAATCCGCGCTCGGCGGCCGCAAGCCTGCGGAACTCGTCGACACGCCCACCGGCTTCCAGGTGGTGGCACGCCTGCTCGGCGCCATCGAGAGCGGCGCCTACCAGTGATCCTCTGGCGCATCTCCGCGGAGACGCGCCTGCACCGGGCCGACGACCTGAGTGGCGCCGGCGCCGCGAAACATCCCGGCCGATGGAACGACGAACACGAGCCCGTGGTGTATTCGGCGCCAACCATCGCCATGGCTGCCCTCGAAACGGCAGCCCACATCGACGATGCCGGCCTGCCGCTCAATCGATACCTCGTGCGGATCGACGTGCCCGACAGCGTCTGGGCGGCCCGCGAAGCGCTCGATGTGTCGCGCCTTCCCGTGGCATGGTCGGCGATCCCCGCGGGCCGGGCGAGCGTGCAAACCGGATCCGACTGGCTGAGGGGCAGGACCGCCGCCATCCTCGAAGTGCCTTCGGTCATCGTGCCCGAGGAAACCGTCACGCTCATCAATCCGCTGCACCCCGACGCGAAGAAGCTGTCCGCGAAGTCGATCCGCTTGTTCGATTACAACCGGCTGTTTCGGGGGGCTTGATCCCTGGGGTGCTGTCTCCGGGTCGTGCAGGTCCGCCTTTAGGCCGACGTGGCGATGACATCCGGACGGCGGCGAATCCCGGAGCGCAGGCATCCGACCGACGCCCGTCCGCGAACGTGGGCGGCAAAAAGACGCTCTCCCGACAACCCGCAGAAATGGGTGTAATTGGGCGTAGTATTGGTGACATGCTCCGTATCGACACTCTGCAGATCACGCCGGAGATCCTCGGCCTCATCGCCGGCATCGACGAGTTCAAGGGCGCTTGGCGAGCCCTCGGAACCCTCGCGCCCGATCGCCTCTCGGCATTGCTCCGCGTCGCGACGATCGAGAGCATCGGCTCGTCGACCCGCATCGAGGGCAGCCGCCTTTCCGACCGCGAAGTCGAGCAACTCCTGTCGAACCTGCAGATCCGACGCTTCGATACGCGTGACGAGCAGGAGGTGGCGGGCTACGCGACGGCGATGGAGATGGTGTTCACCTCTTGGCCGGACATCGCGCTCACCGAGAACCACATCCGGCAACTGCATCGCGACCTCCTGAGTCACAGCGAGAAGGACACGCGTCATCGTGGCCACTACAAGACGGCACCCAACAGCGTGGTGGCGATCGATGAAAGCGGTCGGCAGGTCGGCATCGTGTTCGAGACCGCGACCCCATTCGACACGCCGCGCCGGATGACCGAACTCGTGACCTGGTTCAACGAGGCCCGGGCCGCCGCCCAACTGCACCCGCTGCTGCTGATCGCCGTGTGGGTCGTCGTGTTCCTGGAGATCCATCCGTTCCAGGATGGCAACGGTCGCCTGAGCCGCGTGCTCACCACGCTGCTCCTCCTGCAAGCGGGCTACGCCTACGTGCCGTACAGCTCCCTCGAGAGCGTGATCGAGCAGAGCAAGGAGGCCTACTACCTCGCCCTGCGCCAGACGCAGGGGACCATCCGCACGGATGCGCCCAACTGGCAGCCGTGGCTGGAGTTCTTCCTGCGAGCCTTGGCCGAACAGGTGCGGCGCCTGAACAGGAAGATCGAACGCGAGCGCCTGGTTCTCGCCCCCTTGCCAGCGCTGTCGCTGCAGATCGTCGAGTTCGCTCGGGAGCACGGCCGCATCACCATGGCCGACGCCATCCGGCTCACCGGCGCAAGCCGGAATACGTTGAAGCAGCACTTCCGTGCGCTGGTGGCAGGGGGGCAACTCGCGGCGCGGGGTTCCGGGAGAGGGGCGTGGTACGAGCTGAGTGCGGGAGGGGTGCGTGAGTAGCGACTGGAAGTCTGACGAAGTCGCCGCGACCGATGTCTGCTTCCTGCACGCGTCGCCCCGGGCGCGGATGTTCGTAGGTCGGCCCACAGGCCGACGCGGCGGTGGCATGGATGCATCGGCGAATCCCGGTATCCAGGTGTCGGGCTGAAGCCCGACCTGCGCGGGACGCAGAGCGCTTACGCCCGAGACTGGCACTCAGCCGCCATTGACCCCTGTCTCGGCACGAGGCTTCGGACTGACCCAGTAGCCTCCGCCGTCCTTCACGGTCACGAGGTCAGGGTAGGTCTGCACCATGTCCAGAAGTCCGGAGTGCCCGAATGCCTTGGGCGAAAAAGCCGGGTCCGTGCGCTTCAGATACTGGCCCAGCGCACCCAATCCGACTCGACCCTCGGACGTGTCGGCCGCCAGCAAAGTTACGGCGGCGATCAAGCTCCGCGGTCGACGCTTGGGAACCTTGGTGGCCTCGGGTTTGGGTTCCCCGGGCGTCATCGTGGTGTCCTGCGCCTGCCACTCGAAGAACTGGTCACTGGCGTTGCGCAGCGCGTCGGGAGTCTTGGACTCCCCCACGATATGCACGGTGGCACCGCGTTCACGAAGCTTGCGACACAGATACGCGAAGTCCGAATCGCTGGTGACCAGGCAGAACGTGTCAGCTCGCCCGTCGAACATCGCTTCCAGCGCGTCTAGGGCCAGCGCGATGTCGGCCGTGTTCTTGCCAGACGCGTACTGGTACTGGAGGCAAGGCGTGAAGGCCAGCCGGACCAGCGCATCCTGCCACTTGTTCGCGAGCGTGCTGTGGTTGCCGTAGCCGCGGCGAAGTACCACGCGTCCGAACTGCGCGACGACGCGCAATGCGTACTCGAGGATCTCGGGGCTTGTGTTGTCGCAGTCGACGAGAACGGCGACGCGACCTTCGGTGTGGTCCTTGATTTCGCTCATACCTCGATTCCCAGGCTGGGTTGGGTCTGCGTCCTCACCCGTGAAACTGATTCGTTCGTTGGGTGTCACCGTAGCAACTCTGCGGTCGCTCAGCGACTCACTGTGACCATCTGTAGTCGCAACCGTCAGGTCCGCAACCTAAACTCCACGAAGAACACTGAACTCCCGGAACAGTCGCGAGGGCAGTGCAGCATCGAGTGTCCACACGATGTTCATCGGCCGAGCCCCCTCTGCGGACTCAAGCCTCACAGGTCCACAAGCCCGATACGGCTCTCCCTGCCGCGCTCGCACGAACAGTTGGAATTGCCATCCGTTGCTCGCGCTTTCCAGATAGCGTCTACCGCTCGGTGTGTCAGGCCCAGCACTGTTCTGCGTCTGCCAGTGGAAGCGATCGGCGCTGATCGCATAGTCGTGGTATGCAATGCGATCGTGATAGCCCTCGCTCTTATCGAGCGTTACGAACAGCAGCTCGGTCTTTCGGCTCGCCAGTGGCAGCACGCCTGACTGAAAAGGCGATCGACGTGTCGCAGTCAGCCAACCCACAGCAGTGAGCACCTCGCGGATTCCGTAGCTCGCGTGCAAGCACAACGGCGTGTCCTCGAGTCCCGGCACCGGCTGTATTCCCAATGTGCTCCTGGCTTGCAGGAGATCCGCTAGCTCGACAAGCTCTTCGGCAGCAAACGGACTCAGGGCAATTCGTTCGACAAAGTCCTCGAACCCGGCCGCCTGTTCATGTCGGCCGTCGACCTGATAGGCCAGCATCTGCGCGCACAGCGAGTCCCATGCTGACGACGGCTCCCCCGAGCCGGCGTGCCGACCGACCCTGGCCATCGAGTCGAGTCGACGCGGATCATCGAAGTGAAGTAGGTCTCCAAAGCGACGACTGAAGTAGTCCTCTTCCGGACTAGGCTCCTCGGCGATCAAACCCGCATCTCGTTTCAGCGCGGTCCAGCCGCTACGGCTCTGCCCGGTACTGGCGCGGTAGACGTCTTTAAGTTCTAGCGCCTGGTCGTACAGGAAGTCTGCGAGCCGCACGCCATTTCGACCACGCAAGGCCACGTAGGCCTGTAGCTCTGTCTTCAGGCGCAGCCAGTTCTGAGTGGTCAGCCCACGGAGGCTATTCAGGACTTGTTCCCGCGTCTGCCGTTGGAGATGGATGTGGCAACCCGGCGGCAGGCTGCCGAAGCCGTGCTCCACACTGTCGACGAGTTCGCGCCGTGACAATCCGGTGAGACTCGAAAGGAGCCGATCGAACCGAAACTCTGTGCGGTGGTGGCCGACGAAGTCGAGAACCAAGCAGCTCTCCTTGTCTGGCGCGAGCCTTAGTCCTCGACCGATCTGCTGCTGGAAGAGCACCGGGCTTTGCGTTGGCCGAAGCAACAGGAGGGTGTCGACCGTTGGCAGGTCGACGCCCTCGTTGAAGAGATCGACCGTGACCAATGCGCACAGCTCGCCGCGCTGCAGGCGCAGCGGCGCGCTACTACGCTCTTCGCGGTCGGTTGTGCCGACGATGCACGCGGCCGGCAGTCCGGCGTCGTTGAGCCATCGTGTCATGAACTCAGCGTGTGCCACTGACACGCAGAAAACGATTGCTCGCGACTTCGTTGCGTCTGATGCCAGACGGCGCCATTCGTTGACTACGAGTCGTGCGCGCACATCGTTGCCTGTGACGAGGTTGTCCACTGCATCGCGCTCGCCAGGCCTATCCCAAGGCACGTTCGAGAAATCTGTCGCGTCATCGCAGGCGTAGTACTCGAAGGGCGCAAGCAACTGTAGATCCAGCGCACGCCACAATCGCAGTTCAACCGCGGGGCTGCCGTCCGGGCGCGCGTCGAAGTAGGGGGTCAACGGCCTGCCATCGCTACGCTCTGGTGTCGCGGTGAGTCCCAGAAACACGCTTGGTCGCACCGCATTCGCGAACGCATCGAAGCGCTCGGCGGCCAGGCGGTGGCATTCATCCACGACCACAGTGTGCCAGTGGTCAAACCCGACGGTGGCCAACAAACTCCGACTTGTCACGCTGTCGATCGTTGCGAACAGATGGTCCAAGCGCGCGGGTTCGTGGTGGCCTGTCAGCAACTCGCCGAACTCAGGATCGCGCAGGACTTCTCGATAGGTACGAAGCGCTTGGCGGAGGATCTCCTCGCGGTGCGCGACAAACAGGAGTCTCGGTCGCCCTCCAACGACACCGCACGTACGGCGATAGTCGAACGCCGCCACGACGGTCTTGCCCGTACCCGTCGCGGCGACAACGAGGTTGCGGCAACGGCCGTGGGACCGTTCGTTGGCGAGTTGCTCGAGCATTTCCTGCTGATACTTCTCGGGCTTCAGGTCAAAGAATCGGATAGGTGCTGAAGGATCGCCGCCGCCAAAAGTCTCGCGGTCGAGCGCAGCACTGAGTGCCCGGCGGTGTTCCGCGTCATCCGGGTCATAGCTTTGGAACTCGCTGTCAGCCCATAGGGTTTCGAAGTGTGCGACGGCGCGTGCGAACAATGCTTCCTGCCCCCGCTGTGTGAGCTTGACCGTCCACTCGAGACCGCCAGTCAGTGCGGCACCCGAGAGGTTGGCACTACCCACGTATGCGGAGCCGAAGCCCGTCTTTCGATGAAACAGCCACGCTTTTGCATGCAGCCGCGTTCGCCGTCCATCAAGTGAGACCCTTACTTCGCAGTCAGGCAAGCGAGCGAGTTCGTCTAGGGCGCGCGGCTCCGTGATGTTTCCGTATGTGGTGGTTAGAACGCGGAGCCGTGTCCTCGCGTGACCATCCGCGCCCACCGCGGTGATCTGCTTCAGCACATCGTGAACCTTGCGGACTCCCGAGACCGTTATGAAGCTCATTAGGATATCCACACGGTCGCTTGAAGCCAGCTCTCGTCGGATTTCCTGTAGCAGAGAAGGCGAACCCTTGCCGGCAGTGAACAGCCACGGTACCGCTAAGCCCACCTCAGGAGGCTCCGTAAACTGCCGGTCGCGTTGAACGCCGCGAAGCACGCGTAGCGGGGGAGCAACGAGGTCGATCACATCAGCTCTTGTCTGAGATGTTGGCGAGCCCTGCTCGCCCGCAAGGCGACGTCGTAGCGAAACCAACATCTCATTGACCAACTCAAGCTGCTGTCGTGCCTTTTCCGGTTCATCCCCCTCCAGGTCCTCGAGAACGGCGGCTAGCTGTCTGGCGATGAGTTCCGCAAGATAGCCTGCACCCTCCCCCTTGAGGGCCTGGATATCGAGGCTGTATGGATCCGACGCCGCGAGCCCGTCGGCAAGGCTCTCGGTCAGCAGCAGGTCGTAGAGACCGTCGTTCAATGCCATGTCGCTATCGTGGTGAGACGATTGTTCATGTGTACGACGATGCCACGATGTGAGTCATTCGCCCAGGCTCTCGGCAAGGCCGGGGTCGAATCCGCGTGCGCGCTTGTCGGAATCCCATCTCCTGCGCTCCTCAAGCTATCCTCCCTCTACAACCTCCCCACACGCCTCACCGGAGCCCCTACCCCATGCCCCTCCGCCCCTTGGCCCTCACCTGCGCCCTCGCCGCCGGCGCACTCCTCTCCTCGCTGGCCGCTGCCGCCCCGACCCCCGTCGCCGGCACCCAGATCACCCTCGATCCCCCCGACGGCTTCGCCCGTGCCGAACGCTTCCCCGGCTTCCAGAAGCCCGAGGCGGCCGCGTCGATCATGGTCACGGAGATGCCGGCGCCTTACTCGCAGATCCGCCAGGCGATGACCGAGCAGGGGTTCGCCGCACGGGGCATGTCGCTGATCTCGTCCGACACCGTGAAGATGAGCGGTGCCGAGGCGCTGTTGCTGAACGTGGGCCAGACCGCGAATGGCATCGACTTCGTGAAGTGGATGCTCGTCAGCGGGGACGACAAGCAGACGGTGATGATCGTCGCGACCTTCCGCAAGGATGCCGCTGCCCAGTTCTCGGAGCCGCTCAAGCGGTCGGTGCTGTCGGCCACGCGCGACGTGAACGCGAAGATCGATCCGTGGGACGGGCTGCAGTACCGCGTCACGCCCGCCGCGCCGCTGAAGTTCGCGAAGCGCATCTCCAACACGGTGATGTTCAACGAGTCCGGCAACCTTGGCGGCAAGGATCCCGGCGAGCCGATCTACCTCGTCGGCAGTTCCGTGGCCGACCCGGGCCTCGCCGATCTGAAGACCTTCTCCGAGCAGCGCGCGGCGGCCATGCCGCAGGTGAAGAACTTCACGGGGACGCTCGGTCGCGAGTTGAAGGTCGACGGCATGGAGGCCTACGAACTGGTGTCCGACGCGGAGGACCCGAAGTCGGACGCGCCGATGAAGTTCTACCAGACGATCGCGAAGGAACCGGGCGGGTACTACATCTTCATCGGGGCCAGTCGCGCGAAGGATGGCGACGCGATGGTGAAGGTGTTTCGCGACGCGACGGCGACGTTCAAGCGGGTGGTGACGGGGAAGTGATGGGTTCCTTGTAGGAGCGGCCCATGGCCGCGAAAGCGGTAGATGCAAGGAAACGCTTCACCCGGAACAATCGCTTTCGCGGCCATGGGCCGCTCCTACAAGGGTGGGCACATCCAGCGTTCGTGGCATATCCACGGGGGGATATACAAGGGGCCCTCCCCGTGTTCGTGTGCCACGCGGCCAAGCCGCCGCGGGCCATCGGCCCGAGAGGCGGCCATGGGCCGCTCCTACAGGGGTGGGCACATCCCGCGTCGATGGCACATCCGAGACTCGCGGTGTGCCTTCCGCCCAGGCATTCACGCGTAAGGCGTGCGGTCCTTGTGGTGGAACCGCCAGCGGCCGCCCTCCAGCGCGGCCACGAGATCGTCGTCGGGATAGCTCCCCGCGTCGCCCGGCGTGCGGTCGCCGACCTCGAGGTACGTCACGGGCAGATCGGTCGGGTTCGTCAGGTGGTGTGCGTCGCCCGTGCCGGCGCGGAACCCGGCACACATGCCGGGCGCGAGCGGCGTCTCGCCCGCGTCGGTCACAAGCACCGGGTGGCCTGCGAGGATGTAGATGAACTCGTCCTGCTTCGTGTGGGCGTGTCGCAGTGACGAGACGGCGCCGGGTGCGAGGGTCGTGAGGTTCACGCCGAAGTTCGCGAGACCGAAGACGTTGCCGAGCGCGCGCTTCTCGCGGCCGCGCATGCGGGAGGCGAAGGGCTCGGGGTAGTTCGAGGGCGTGGTTCTCGGCGGCACGTCGGCGGCGAGGACCGCGACGGGGGGCGATGTCGACTGGGTCATGGAGGCTCCTGTGATGGCTTGGCCGGGGGCGCGTCACGGTGGGTTGTGACCAAAGCACATCACGCCAGTCGCAGGAGCACAACCTCGGGTGACGCGGCGGGGGCGTGAGGTGTTTGTGCGCGGCTGAGTCCTCCCCGACATGGAAAACCCTGGCGCATCAGCATGAACAGTTCCGCGGTCCTGGCAGCCCTTGCCGACTGCAAGCCTGTCCTCGCGGCCCGTTTCGGTGTGACTGCCCTTGCCTTGTTCGGCTCGACGGTACGCGACGCCGCCCGCCCCGACAGCGATATCGACATCCTTGTCTCGTTTGATGGTCCGGCGACATCCGAACGCTATGTCGGTGTGCAATTCTTCCTGGAAGACCTTCTCGGGCGACCGGTCGATCTTGTTACGCACAAGGCCTTGCGCGCCGAGCTTCGTCCCTTCATCGAGAAGGAGGCGGTGCAGGTCTGAGGGGGCTCGTGAGCGACGGCGCCTGTAGGAGGGGCCCATGGCCCCGAAAGCGGTGCATTTACGGAAACGCTTCGACCGGAACTATCGCTTTCGCGGCCATGGGCCGCTCCTACAATTCGTGGTGCAGCCGCCGCTCGTGGCACATCCGCCGTGGATGGCTTATTCGCCCGGGGGCTCTGCAAGGAGCATCCCCTGCACGGCCGACCAGGTTGGGCGCCACACCCTCGTCGTAGTGGGCACGCAGTGCTCGGTGGTAGTACCCTCAACGCTAGGCAGAACCCAGGTGCAACAGCATGAACAGTACGGAAGTGTTGGCGGTCCTCGCCGACAGTAAGCCGGCCCTTGCCGCGCGGTACGGTGTCACAGCACTCGCCCTGTTCGGCTCGACTGTGCGGGACGCCGCCCGGCCCGACAGCGATGTCGACATCCTCGTGTCCTTCGACGGTCCGGCAACTTCCGAACGCTACTTCGGCGTCCAGTTCTTCCTCGAAGACCTTCTCGGACGACCGGTCGATCTGGTCACGGACAAGGCTTTGCGCCCCGAGCTTCGCCCCTTCATCGAGAAGGAGGCTGTTCATGTCTGACGCAGGGGCGCGCGCTTGGCACCTCTACATCCGCGACATGATGTCCTTTTGCGAGAAGGTTATCGGGTACACCCGAGGCTTCGATCAGGGGCGCTTTGTGGCAGATGGCCTCGTCTACGATGCCACTGTGCGGAACCTGGAGTTGATCGGCGAGGCAGCGATGCACGTTCCGGATGACGTCCGGGCGCAGTACCCCATCGTCCCTTGGAGGCTGGTGATCGCGACGCGCAATCGGCTGATCCACGGATACCTGGGCATCGACAACGACACCCTTTGGAGCATCGTTGTGTCGGACGTCCCTGCTCTGCTGGACGAGCTGCGAGAAATCGCACCGCCGCCCAGCTAGCAAGGTTGTGTCCGACGCGCCGGGCTCTAGCCAGAGCGCGTCGATGTTCACATCAACCGCAAGCCTCACGGCTTCTCGAGATACCCCGCGAACGTATTGATGTAGGTGGTCGGCGTGGTGTCCACCGACGGGCCCCACGTGCCGGCACCCTTCCACCCCGCCGCCGGGCCGTCCACGCCGCGGATCTCGAACGTGCCGGTCAGGCCCTTCGACAGGTCCGGATTGGCCAACCACGTCACCACCCACTTCGCACCCTGCGGGCTCTTGCGGAAGCAGTAGCCGCGGCCGGTGGCGGTGCCGTCCTGGATCTCGATGGCGCCCAGGCACGGCCCTGCGGAGTGCTGCATCGGCGTGCTCGCCCCGGCGCCTTCGAGGGCATAGCCGAGGCCCTCCGCGTTGATCGAGATGATCATGTGGTTCGCGCCGACCTCGATCACCTGACTCTTGTTGATGGCCGTGTAAGTGCCCTTGATGGGGATCCGCTCGCCTGCCACGGCGAGTGACGCGGTGCCGAGAAGCAGCGGAACGACCAGACCAAACATCGTGCTGTTGCGCATCTGACTCTCCCTCGCCCCGTGTCGTGGTGCGGCCCGCGGGTCGGGGCATGCCCGACAGGTCGCGAGGCAGAAGGTAGGGTGTCCGATCTTATGGATAGGTTACGGATTCGCGCCGATCCGGCCCGCGCTGGCTATGCGGAGGCTCTCTCCTCACCCTCGGCAATGGTCTTCATCTGCGCCCGCAAAGCCTTCCGCCCCGCCCCGTTCGTGGCCCGCCATGCCTGCAGCGCGAGGTCGAGGAAGGCGCGCTCGGTCGGCGTCGGCGACGCGTCGGCGCGCGGTTCGTCGAGCCAGCCCGCCGGCTGGTCGCAGTGCGCCTCGATCTGCCGGGCGAGCTTGTCACCGATGGGCCGCGAGGACTTGATCTGGCTCCACATGCTGGGCGAGATCTCCAGCGTGGCGGCGAAGGACTGCTCCAGCCCCTTGGGTGTGGCGCCTGCGGCGAAGGCCTTCTCGGCAAAGGCCTGGAAAAGCGCCAGCACGTTCTGGCGGCGGGTGAGCGTGATGTTCGGCAAGGCTTGCGGACTCGGTGCAGGGTTGAGAAAAAGATTGTGGCAGGGGGTTGACCCTGCAGTAAAGACTCTTTACATTCCGCCCCCATCGCTCCCACGAGCACGTTTTCTTCGAGAGGCTTCATCGTGAACTCCAGGCCCGCCACCAGAACCACCCGACCCGTGAAGGGAACGGTCGCGTTCGTGCGCGCCATGGGGATAGCCTCGATGGGTGCCTGCGGCGCCACTCCGTATCAGTCCCTCCCGACACGCTTTTCGACCCGCCCATGGCGGCTCGGTCGGGACGAGGACTCAGTGCATCCGGGTGAGGGAAGCGGCTAGCCGCGCGCCCTCCCAGCTCTCTACGCAGAGGCCCGGATTCCGAAAGGATCCGGGCCTTTTTCATTCTTGCGCTTCAACCGGTCTGCACATCGGTGCCGACCCGTGATCGATGGATCGCACCACCGGAAACGGTGGACGCTCTTTGACAACTTGGCGCGGGGCGACCTCGGTACTGGCCGATGGCTCGCCTCGCGAACATTGCGGATGCAGCTCGGCCAGCATGTCCGAGGCCACGAGTTCGAGACTCGTCATCCGCTCCACTTCGGGTGTGTCCTTTCACTCCGTGGCCGCGCGACATGGTGTTGGCGGTGCGGGATGTGCGCGGCCCCTGGCCAGGTCACGTGCAGCGAGACACCACGTCCGACGGGACGCTCGCGATCGGGCACAGCCGAAGTGGACTTTCCTCGCCCTCGTAGCTCAGCCGGTAGAGCAGCCGCTTTGTAAGCGGCAGGTCGCGCGTTCGACTCGTCGCCGAGGGCACCAGTGCAGACATCGCTCGGTGTGGCGCAGATGGCAGCGCGCGTGATTTGGGATCACGAGGCCGCAGGTTCGAGACCTGCCACCGAGACCAGGCAACGCAGACGACATCGACATCCAGACGTCCAACCACCACCGAGGAGGTGAACCATGAAAGCCATCCACGAAGACGAAGCGTGCTTTCGAGATCACGAGCAAACGACGCAAAGGCTTCCCGTCTGAGACGGGGGTCAAGCGCGGCGACCGCGTTGTCGGTGGCGCCAAGGAACTTGTCGAGAAGCTCGGCCGAAACGATCCGTGCCCCTGTGGCTCAGGGAGGTCGTTTCAAGCGCTGCTGCATGCGCAGCGGCTGCTTTCGACGGCGTGAATCGCGACCACTACCAGCGATGACTGACACCGAGGGCGTGTGGGCAGGTTCGAGTTGCCTCGGCCGCCCCGACCCGCCACCCCACCACCACCCGCCGCGAAAGGAGGCGCCCCATGCACCGACACCCTCACGACGTGCTGCAACTCGACATCCAGGGCACGCCCCAGGCGTGGATCTCGATCGAGCACGCCGCCATGCACGTGGCGACGGGTTCGGTGGCGTGGGTCGAAGGCGAGGGCGCGCTGGCCACGCTGCGCGGCGGTTTCAACGTCGCGCGCGGTCGACGGTCCGTCATCGACGTGCCTCCGATCATCGCCCTGCGCGGTGCTTCGCGCGTCAACCTGTTCGACGTGGCGCCGGCCTTCAGCAAGGCCAAGCTGCTCCGTCGTGACCGGATGACCTGCGCGTACTGCGGCCAACGCTTCGAGGCGCGTGATCTGCAGTGCGAACACATCGTGCCGGCGTCGCGCGGCGGGCGCTGGTCCTGGATGAACCTCGTCACCGCCTGCGGCGCGTGCAATGGTCGAAAGGCCGACCGCACGCCGGAGGAGGCAGGCATGCCCCTCGTCTATCTGCCCTATGTGCCGAGCCGGTTCGAGGACTTCCTCCTCGACGGCCGACACATCCGGGCCGACGTGCACGAGTGGCTGGCCGCGCGCCTGCCGAAGGGATCGCGCCTGAGCTGATGCTCGGGCGGAACAGGATTGGCTGAGGACAGCGAACGCTGACAGGTCAGGGGTTCGGACCGAGGTTTCCACCGAGGTCCGCCCCGCCGGTGCGCGGCATCCGGATTCGTCCGTGGGTGTCTCGCATGCCGCGTCGCTGGAATCAGCTGATACAGGCCATCAATGGAATGCATCGCGAGATGCCGAGTTCGATTCTCGGGTGGTCTGCCATGGATAGCTCAATGGTAGAGCAACGACCTCATCAGTCGTATGTGCGGGTTCGATTCCCGCTCCCGAGCACTGAAAGGTGCTCCAGCTATACAAGGGTCGAAAGACCACGCCGGAAGCGCGTGGCGGGCAGAGCGCATCGACGACACGGTTGGTTGTGTCCGAGGCGCGCAATGACCGTCACCCGTCAGCGTTGGCGGCTCGGTGCCGGGCCCGCCCGGCCCGCGCCCACGGCCAGCCGACGTGGCCACCGCATGGTGGCTGCCGACGCGCCCCGTGACGCCCGGACCAAGGCGACCCGAGTGCCCGCCGCCAACGCTGTACGGCACCAATAGATCTGTGAAACAAGGAGAACCTCATGAAGATCCAGCGAGCCATCGTGAAGAAGAACGAACGTGCCCTGCTGCTGAGAAACGGCAACTTCGAGCACGTGCTTCAGCCCGGCATGCACTGGCTGTTCCACGGCATCGATGCCGTGGGCGTCGAAACCTTCGCCCTGGAACAGCCGGCGTTCACGCACGACCTCGCCGACTACCTCATGGCGAGGGAGCCTGAAGTCGTTGCGGCCGAGTTCGTTCGCGTCGAACTGACCGAAACCCAGGTCGGCCTGCGCTCCGAGAACGGCACGCTGGTCGAAGTGCTGCCGCCGGCCACCCGGCGCCTGTACTGGAAGGGACTGGTCGATGTGACGGTCGAGGTGATCGACATCGCCGCGTCGGCCGAGGTCGCGCCCGCCGTGGTGAAGCGCCTGGTCCAGACGCAGTTGCGCAAGCGCGGGGTGGCGGGTCTGGTCGGTGTACTGCAGGTGCAGGTGCCGGAACACGGCGCCGGCATCCTGTCGGTCGACGGCAAGGTCGAGCGGATGCTGACGCCGGGCTCGTACGCGTTCTGGAAGTTCAACCGCAACGTCGCGGTGGAAGCCGTGGATCTGCGTCTCCAGGCGCTCGAGGTGACGGGCCAGGACATCCTGACCCGCGACAAGGTCGGCCTGCGGCTGAACCTGTCGGCGATCTGGCGCTTCGTCGATGCACTGAAGGCCCACACGCAACTGGTCAAGCCCGCGGAGCACCTCTACCGTGAGCTGCAGTTCGGCCTGCGTGCCGCCGTCGGCACCCGTACGCTCGACGAGCTGCTGGAGAACAAGACGGTGATCGACGAGGTCGTGACGGCACACGTGCGCACCAGGCTCGCGGCGTATGGCATCGAGCTGGACGGCGTGGGCGTGAAGGACATCGTGCTGCCGGGCGAGATGAAGACCATCCTCGCCCGCGTGGTCGAGGCCGAGAAGTCGGCCGAGGCCAACGTGATCCGTCGGCGTGAAGAAACGGCGGCCACGCGGTCGCTGCTCAACACCGCCAAGGTGATGGAGGGCAACCCGGTCGCCCTGCGCATGAAGGAGCTCGAGACGCTGGAACGCGTGGCCGAGCGCATCGACAAGATCTCCGTGTTCGGCGGTCTGGATCAAGTGCTCAACGGGCTCGTGAAGCTGCGCTGATCGAAAACCCCTGCCGCGCCGACGTGCGGCAGGGGCAACAATAGGAACAAGACAATGGAAACCAACTACATCCAGGAAGACGTGGCGGGCGGAGTCCCGCTGAAGATGTGGACGCGCGGTGTACCCGTCGAGGACGAAGCCCGGAAGCAGCTCGCCAACGCCGCGAAGCTGCCGATCGTGCATTCGCACGTGGCCGCGATGCCGGATGTGCACTTCGGCATCGGCGCGACGGTGGGCTCGGTGATCCCGACGCTGCGGGCGATCATCCCGGCGGCAGTGGGCGTCGACATCGGCTGCGGGATGATGGCCGCGAAGACCACCCTGCGGGCGGAGGACCTCCCCGACAACCTCTTCCCGCTGCGCTCGGCCATCGAGCGCGCGGTGCCGCATGGCCGCGAGACCGGCGGCGCCCGCGATCCGGGTGCGTGGGGGATGGTGCCCGGCACGGTCGACCACGCGTGGAAGCAGCTCGCGCCGGATTTCGATGCGCTGTGCGTCGACTATCCGAAGCTCGCGAAGACGAACCACCGCAACCATCTGGGCACGCTGGGCACCGGCAACCACTTCATCGAGGTCTGTCTCGACGAGGCGGGTGCCGTGTGGTTCATGTTGCACTCCGGGTCGCGCGGCGTGGGCAACGCGATCGGCCGCATGTTCATCGAGCTGGCGAAGCAGGACGCCATGCGGAACGACGTGCATCTGCCCGATCGTGATCTCGCGTACTTCGCGGAAGGTGCGAAGTACTTCGACGACTACGTGCGGGCGGTGGACTGGGCACAGCGCTTCGCGGCGCTGAACCGCGAGGTGATGATGCGTAGGGTGATCGAGGCGGCCGAGGCGACGCTGCATCGGCGATTCGAGAGCCACGTGGAAGCGGTGAACTGCCACCACAACTACGTGCAGAAGGAGCACCACTTCGGCGAGGACGTCTACGTGACCCGCAAGGGGGCGGTGAGCGCGAAGGCCGGGCAGCTGGGTATCATCCCCGGCAGCATGGGCGCGCGCAGCTACATCGTCCGCGGCAAGGGCAACCCGGACAGCTTCCACAGCTGTTCGCACGGCGCCGGTCGCGCCATGAGCCGCGGCGAGGCCAAGCGCCGCTTCACGCTGGCCGATCACCGTCTCGCGACGGACGGCGTGGAGTGCCGCAAGGACAAGGACGTCATCGACGAGACGCCCGCCGCGTACAAGGACATCGACGCGGTGATGGCGGCGCAGCAGGACCTCGTGGAGGTCGTGCACACGCTGAAGCAGGTGGTGTGTGTGAAGGGTTGACGTCGGGGGGCCCGCCGAAAGGCGGGTGCCCCGTCAGCTCGGGACTCCGAGCAGGTCGAGGATGCCGCACATGATGCTGAGCCGGTGAGGCGGACACCTGGGCACGCACAGTACCGGCGGGAGCCGCTCCAGAAAACTCAGCTCGATCTCGGGCCCTTCGAACGGGCTGCCCCCCGGCTACGTCCCCGTCGCGCCATGAAGTCCGCGGCTGCGGTCAACGCCGCCGGAACGAGGCGTCGACCTGCGTGCGTGCGGCGGCTACTTCCCGCACATCGCCTCGTGCTTCGCTGTCACCCGGGCGAGGAGGGCGTCCCGCGAGGCATTCGCGCTGCGTTCCGCCATCGCCCTCACCCGTTCCACGCGCGCGGCGGACTGCGCGCATTGCCGACGTTGCTTGTCCGCCAGCCGGGTGTCGCGCGCCCGGGCCCGGTCGGCCTCCGGCGTTTCGGCCGGTGCCGGTGGTGGGGTCGATGAAGGCGACGGGATGTCCCGCGTCGTCGCCGGCCGCGCGGGCAGCGGGTCGGGGACGGCGGGGCACCAGTCGCGCGCCGCGGCAATCGCGAGCAGCGGGTGGTCGGGGATCGCCGCTTCGAACGCCTCCTCCTCCACCTGCGGTGGGACAGCACCGAACCAGTACCAGCGCGGGGCCTCGCCCTCGTAGAGACACTGCAGCACGACACCGCCGTCGTCCGAGAGGACACGCTCGACATCGCGGCGGATCAGGTTCGCCAGCAGGCGCGACCGGACGGGGTCGGCGAAGGCGTTGACGAGGGTCGTGGCGGACGCGCCGACGACGATGCCCGAAAGCGACCCCGGGGCCTTCTGGCGGGTCACTGTCAGGACCAGCGGGATATCGGCCGGATTGATCGTCGGACGCTTCGGCAGGAAGCGGGCAGGGACGTCCTGCTCCACGGCGAGCAGCGTCACGCAGGGCGTCGTGCTGCAGTCACGGCGACGCCGCGTGCCGTCCGCGTCCACCGAGCCGAGGACTTCCGGCGCCGCTCCGCCCGCGGTCGTCGCGCACTGCACCTCCTGGGCGCCCCACACCCGCGAGTCGATGCGCACCGGGCAGGGTCCGATCGCGCGCGCACTGAACGAACCCCACGCCGTGCGATAGGTGCATCGGTCACCCGACGCGCGCTCCGGCACCAGGCAGGCCGTCACCCGCGGCAGCGTGGCCTCGCGCCACCAGCGGATCGGCTCGACGTCGCCACCGCAGCGCCCGCGTGCGCTCGTCAGCCGATACTCCACGCCGCGCCCAGGCGTGGTCAGCCCGCCCGGCGGGACCATCGTGCCGTCCGCGCGGATGCCGTACGAGAAGTCGACGAACGGCTCTGCCATCAGCGCATCGAGAGCAGCGGTCTTCGCACCGGTCGCCGCGTGCAGTTCGCGGACGAAGCAGCCGCACCAGCGGTCTGCCGCGCCACCGCCGGCCTGCCGGGCGCACTGGTCGAACAGCTGCCGATAGTGCTGCCCGGCGACCGTGTCGGCCGGGGGCAGCCCCGTCGCCGAGGTGGCCGAGAGGCGGGCCTGCCGCAGGTACGCCGCGAGGTTGTCGAGGTAACGCCGGGTCTCGGGCGCCTGGCACCCGTGACGCGAGAGCAGCACGTCGACATCGTTCAGTGCGTCGACCGATGGCAGCACCGCCGGCGCCTCCTTCTTCGCGGCGACGCACTGCTGGTAGTCGTTCGGGTGGACGTGGTCGAAGTCGCAGGGGTCGTCCTGTTCGAACACCTGTACGGCGCCCGCCAGCAATTGCGTGAACTCGGTCTCCGAGACGTCACCGGTGCGCAGCCGTGCGACGGTATCGGCCAGGTTGTCGGTCAGGTAGGGCAGTGCGTCGAGCATCGTCATGCTGCGGTCCGATCCCGGGCAGCGCTGGCCGAACTCGCCGATCGTCTGCGCGAAGTAGCGGAGGTTGTCGAGGCCGCGGTTCGGCACCAGCGCGAAGCGGCCTTCGAACACGGCGGACACGATGTCCGGGCGGCGCAGGTTCTGCGTGGAGAGCAGCGTGCCCCGGGTCGTCTCGGGCAGCGTCCTCGACTCGATGCGCGCGTCGCGCAGTTCACCGCGCATCGTGGCGCCCGCTGATTTCGTCGGCGTCGCGGGTTCGCGCGGGAACGTCG
>VYME01000230.1_pt1 | contig 22983 bp, 17 predicted proteins | sample 5115281 | NCBI WGS metagenome assembly VYME01 (sample SAMN12291780, study PRJNA351875) | freshwater metagenome | isolation source: freshwater lake | place: USA: Michigan, Wintergreen Lake | collected 2013-08-08
CGGGCTGCCGCCGGATCGCGCGGTGCGAACGGCTGGCCGTCGAGCCGCACCTCGCCGTCGTCGGGCGCGTGCACGCCGCCGAGCACCTTCAGCAAGGTCGACTTGCCGGCCCCGTTCTCGCCGACCAGCGCGTGGATCTCGCCCGGCTGCACGGCGAAGTCGACGCCGGCGAGTGCCTGCGTCGGCCCGAAGCGCTTCTGCAGTCCGCGGACCAGCAGCCGCGGCGAGCTCATTCGAGCAGCTTCCGGATCGCGGGCTCCTGCATGTTCGCTTTCGTCGCCAGCACGGCGCCGGTGTCGACGCGCGGTGGCACCGGCTTCTTCGCGACGGCGTCGGCGAGATGGCGCACGGCGAGCTCGCCCATGCGTCGCGGATCCTGCACGACGATCGCGGCCAGCTGCCCGCCGGCGAGAGCCTGCACGATCGGCGGCGAGCAGTCGAACCCGACGACCTGCACCTTGCCCACCAGCTCGAGCTGCGCCAGCGCCTGCACCATGCCGACCGTCGTCGGCTCGTTGCTGCAGAACACGCCTTGCACGCCTCGCAGCGTGTCGGCGAGGTTCAGCGCCGTGGTCTTGGCTTCGCCGACCGACGCACCGGCGTAGCGGTTGTCGACGACGACCTCGAGGCCACCGGCGCGCGCCGCCGCGAGGAAGCCCTCTTCGCGCGCTTCGGTCGACGCCGAACCGACCTGGTAGCGCAGCATCGCCACCTTGCCTTTCCCCGCCAGCAGCTGCACCAGGTGGCGCCCGGCGAGTTCGCCCGCGGCGCGATTGTCGGTGGCGACGAAGCTCGCGTAGTCCTTGCCGGCCTGGCCGTCGAGATCGCTGTCGAACACCACGACCTCGATGCCGCGCGCGCGCGCCGCCCGCACCGACGGCACCAGCGCCGCGTGGTCGAGCGGCGCCAGCGCGATGCCGGCGACGCCTTCGCCGACGAACTGCTGCACCAGCTGGATCTGCTGCTCACGACTGTCTTCCTGCAGCGGCCCCTTCCACACCACCTCGACGCCGGCCGCTTCGCCACCGGCCTTGGCACCCGCTGCGACCGCCTGCCAGAACACGTGCGTCGTGCCCTTCGGGATCACGACGAGCCGCGGCTTGCCGGAGGCCGGCGCCACAGCGGAGGAGCCGCCGCAAGCAGCGGCGACGACGAACGACGACACGAGCAGCAGCGTTCGCAGCATGGCGGGAGCGAGTGGGGCGCGCGGATGCTAGGAACTCGCCGCACCCGGGGCGAGCCCGTCGCCGCGCATCGCGTCGGTGAAGCCGAAATCGGCCGGCCACGGCGCCTGCACTTCGATCGCTCCGCCGTGCCCCGGATCCGCGAACCGCAGGCTGTGTGCATGCAACAGATGCCGCCCGGGCACGAGCCCCGGCGGCACCACGAACGGCTGGCCGCGCTGCAACCGGATGAAGTTGCGCTCGTCGGGCCCGTAGAGCACGTCGCCGACGATCGGCAGGCCGACGTGCGCCAGGTGCACGCGGATCTGGTGCCGCCGCCCGGTCCGCGGCTCGGCGCGCAGCAGCGTGCGTTCGCCATCGCGCGCCAGCACCGTGAACACCGTGCGCGCCGGCGCCCCATCCGGCAGCACCGCGATCTTGCCGGTGACGCGGCTGTGCGCGTCGACGCCGAGCGGTGCATCGACCTCGAACCGGGCAGCCGGCGGCGCGCCTTCGACGACGGCGACGTATTCCTTGCCGATGCGATGCTCGCGGAACGCGCGGTCGAAACCGCGCGCCAGCTGCGGGTCGCTGGTCAGCAAGAGGCAGCCGCTGGTGTAGCGATCGAGGCGGTGCGCTGGACTCATCCGCAACCGCGTGGCGACGTCGGCGCCGGGCCGCCGCACCATCGGCGTGGTCGCGAGGCCGGCCGGCTTGTCGACGACGATCCAGCCGTCGCCACGCGCGAGCACCGGGATCGGCGCGTGTTCCCCAGCTGCACCATGCGCACCATCGACGACGTTCGCTCTCTCTGCCCCGTGCGGTGCGATCGTCACGCTCTCGCCGACGACCAGCCGCCGGTTCGCCTTCGCCGACGCCCCCGAAGCCAGCGTCACGCGCGTCGCGATGGCCGTCTGCACCGACGCGCGCGACATGCGCGGCAGCATCTGCTGCAGGAAACGATCGAGCCGCATGCCGCGGTAGGCGTCGGTCACCGGGAACGTCGCGGCTTCGTGCATTGCGGCGGTGTGCAGGCGACCGGAGCGATGCGGTGGTGTCAACGGGAGCCCCGCACGCTTGCGCGCCGTCGCCGCGCCTTCATGATCCCGCCCCTCGTGCGGATCGACGCCCACCAGCACTTCTGGCACTACAGCCCGCAGGAGTACGGCTGGATCGACGCCCGCATGCAGCGCCTCGCGCGCGACTTCCTGCCCGCGGACCTGCAGCCCGAGCTGACGAAGAACGGCTTCGACGGCTGCATCGCCGTGCAGGCGCGCTGCAGCGACGAGGAGAACCGCTTCCTGCTCGAACTCGCCCGCCAGCACCCGTTCGTTCGCGGCGTCGTCGGCTGGGTCGACCTGTGCGCACCCGACGCGCGCGACCGCGTCGACGCGCTGGCGCGCGAGCCGAAGCTCGTCGGTCTGCGCCACGTCGTGCAGGCCGAAGCCGACGACTTCCTCGATCGCCGCGACTTCCGCGCCGGCGTGCGCACGTTGGCGCGCCACGAACTCGTCTACGACGTGCTCGTCTACGCGCGCCAGCTCGACGCTGCGGCGGACTTCGTCGAGGCGCTGCCGGACCAGCCGTTCGTGCTCGACCATCTCGGCAAGCCCAACATCGCGCGCGGCGAGCGCGAGGAGTGGGAACGCGCGTTCCGCCGCGTCTCCGCGTCGCCGCACGTCGCCTGCAAGCTCAGCGGCCTCGTCACCGAAGCCGACTGGCACGGCTGGCGCGCCGACGATCTGCGCTGGTACCTCGACCGCGCGCTCGACGCGTTCGGCGAACACCGCGTGCTGTTCGGCTCCGACTGGCCGGTGTGCCTGCTCGCCGCGCGCGACTACACCGCCGTGCACGAGCTCGTCGCCGACTGGGCCGCACAGCTGCCTGCAGGCACGCGCCAACTGCTGTTCGGCGGCAACGCCGCCCGCATCTACCGACTGGCGAACGCAACCACCTCATGAACGACACCTACTTCGTCACCGGCGCGCTCGGCTGCATCGGCGCTTGGGTCGTGAAGCACCTCGTCGAACGCGGCGACCGCCCGGTCGTGTTCGACCTCGGCGGCGATCCCCGCCGCATCCGCGATGTGCTCGGCGAGGACGGCCTCGCCAAGGTGCAGTTCGTCGCCGGCGACATCACCGATCTCGATGCCACGAAGCGCGCCGTCGCCGCCTGCAAGCCGCGCGCGATCGTGCACCTCGCCGGCCTGCAGGTGCCGTTCTGCCGTCAGGACCCCGCCCTCGGTGCGCGCGTCAACGTGCTCGGCACGATCCACGTGTTCGAAGCGGCCCTCGCCACCGGCGTGCAACGCATCGCCTATGCGAGCAGTGCGGCGGTGTTCGGCCCGAGCGAAGACGACGGAACCGCGGTCACCGAGAGCGCGCAGCTGGCGCCGGTCACGCACTACGGCGTCTACAAGCAGGCGAACGAAGGCACGGCCCGCATCTACTGGCTCGAGAAGAAGCTCGTCAGCGTCGGCCTGCGCCCACTGACCGTCTACGGCGTCGGCCGCGACCAGGGCCTGACCTCGGGCCCGACGACGGCGATGAAGGCGGCGGTGCTCGGCCGCCCGTTCCACATCGGCTTCAGCGGCCCGACCGACTTCCACTACGTCGCCGACACCGCCGCCGCGTTCGTCGCCGCCGCCGACGGCGGTCCGCAGGGCGCCCTGCTCTACAACCTGCACGGCGACACCGTCGACGTCGCCGACGTCGTGCGCACGATCGAAGCCGAGTGCCCGACCGCGCTCGGTCGCCTCACCATCGGCGGCCCGCGCATCCCGATCCCGCCGCTGCTCGACGGCCGCGCGTTCGCACGCGACTACCCGCAGGTACCGCACACGGGGCTGGCGGCGGGCATTCGCGAAACGATCGCGCGCTTCCGCAAGCTGTACGCGCAGGGTGGGCTCGACGTGCGCGATCTGCCGGCGAAGTGATCGGCGGCAGCGTCTTCGGTCCCACGCGCCACGATGCCCCGGCGAAGACGACGCCGACTCCCGACGCAGCGCGACCCGACGAACGACAGGTCAGGACACTGGCGGCAGCGAACGACGCGAGCTCGCTCCCCGCGTCCAATGCCGTGCGCCCAGCACGATCAGGAGAGTCACGACGCCGCCCAGCACGAGCCCCAGCGGTTCGAATCGTATGCCGTTCGCATCGCGAACGAGGTAGGGCCAAGCAGCGCACGCTTTCGCCACCAACGTGGTTTCGACGACGTGCGGCGCTGCGGGCGAACCGGCGCCGGTCTCGACCCAGTTCCCCCAGACGGCAGCGATCAGCAACACAGCCAGGATCCAGACAGCATGTCGCATGGCGGGCCGTGCCTCGGGAAGTCGACGCTCGTAGAAGGTCACGAGCGAGCCGGCGGACATGGTGTCCGGCCGAAGTCACGAGCCGAGGATGCTACCGCAAGCGCCGATGGCCGGCGTGCAGTTCGGCAGCGGCCACCTGGACGGAACCGCAGACGCGACGGAGGATCGGCGGCACGATGACGCGAGAACCGGGCTGGCGTTCGACCTCGGCCAAGACGCTCGCGGCCGCCTTGCTGCTGCACGCTGCGGCGCCTGCGCAGGCGCCACTGGCCGATGCCGTCACCGCCTGCCTCGACGCCATCGACGACGCTGGCTACGAGCGCCTTCGAGGCGAACTGCTGGCGCGCAGCGACGCGACCGGCGACTCACTGCTGGCCGCGATGACGACGCGGCCCGAACCGCTGCGTGGCGAGACGAGCTTCGTCGTTCCGTACGGGGACATGCAGCTGACGGTGAAGGCACGTGCTCCCGCGGAGCGAGCACAGGGCCAGCTCTTGCCCGTGCTCTACGCGTTCAACGGCACCGGCGACCTGTTGGCAGCCGCCGAGAACCAGCCCGTCATCGTCGCCGGCATGTCCAACTACATGGCCGACCAGTTCTCCGACCTCGAGCGCAACGCCCACCTGAAGACCCTGAACGCGATCGCGTGGCGGACCGGCGGCGATGCGAACGCGCTGTGGTGGACGGGCTTCTCGTGGGGCGGCCACGCGTGCTGGGACGACAGCATGCACCGGCCGGGCTGGGCGCGCGGCTTCGTCGGGCGCGGCGGCGGGCCGCGGCGCACGTCGTTCCGCCTGCTGCCGAACCTCGTCGGCACCGAGATGCTGAGCGTCTGCGGCACGAAGGAGGACCCGGAGCTGCTGTGGAACCTGCGCGAAGTGAAGCGAACGCACCAGACGCTGGGCCTGCGCTTCACCGCCTGGGAAGCCGCCGACCAGGGCCACGTGCAGCCCCTCACCGGCGAGCGCGACGCCGGGCTGGCGATGTTCGCGACGAAGTGCTCCGACGAACGACCGCAGCAGTTCACGCTGCTCGCCGACGGACCGAACGTCGAGCATCCCCTGTTCCTGGTCGTCGAGGTCGACGAACGCGCCGTCGTCGTGCCCGACCGCGTGCCGGTGTCGACCAGCCTGTCGCCCGACGAACAGCGGCGCGCGACCGTGCGCGCGATGCTGAAGCAGGTCGTGTCGGTGCGCTGGCAGATCACCAAGAAGGGCGAGGTGAAGACCGTCACCTTGGTGGGGAAGGGAGTGAAGCGCGGGCGCTTCGCGTTCCGCGCGCCGTGGTTCGCGGTCGGCGAGCAGGTGCGCGTGGTGGTCGGCAGCAAGGAGGTGTTCGCGGGGGTGCTGCAGGTCGAGCCGCGCACCCTGCTCGACGAAGCGCGGCGCACCGGCGACCGCCTACGGCCGGCGCTGCGCTCGGTCGAGGTCACGTTCTGATCGGGGCGGCGACTCGCAGACTAGGCGAAACACCAAGGCAAAGCCCATGGCCCGCTTCCCGTCGCCAGGCCGCAGCAACGGGTAGATTCGGCGTGTCGGCCCGCCCCTCGCCGACCTGGCAACCGGCCGTTGCGAGCCCCACATCGTCCGGGAGCCCTAGGCGGCGCGCCTTTCGCCGCGCCAATGCACGCAAATGAGCTCAGCTTCTCGCCCCTCCGTTCCTTCTCGTTGGCAGCTCGGCGTCGCTGCACTCGGTGGCGCCGCCCTGTCGGCACTTTGCCAGTGGCAGCTCGGCGCCGACGACGTCCCACTGCCCTTGCCGCCGACGAACGTCATCGCTTCCGCCCCTGGTCCCGGTCACGCCCAGCCTGATGGCGCGGCGACCGCACTCGCGGACGGAGCACGCGAGCCGGCCCTCGTCACGGCCACACCGACCGGGATGCGTCCGCAGCCGCCTGCCCAGACACCATCCCAGGCGTCGTTACTGCATCATCTGCTCGGCGAACTCGACGCCCTTCGACGCAGCGGAGCGCTCGCCCATTACTTCGCCCCGCGCCCCGAGGAGCTCGCTGAGCTGCTGCTGCGTATGGCGACCGAGACGGGCGATGCCGAACGCGCACTGGACCTGCTGCTCGTCGTCGACGGGCCCCTGGCGCAGCTCGACAGCCGCTATCGCATCCATGTCGCGAAAGCACTCCTTGCCCAGGGCAGCCCGCGGGCCGGCGAGGCCTACCAGCTGGCTCTAGCGCACGATCCACTCGACGCGGACGGACTGGCGGGACTGCTCGCAATCGACCCGGCGGCCATGCTGAAGTCGATCGAAGCGAGCTTGCAGACCGCCGAGTGTGACGAGGAGACGAGCAGCGCGCTGCAGGTCGAACGCATCCGCGCGTTGTTCGCCGTCGGCAGGGCGCCGGAGGCGATCGCCGAGATCACGTCGCGCTTCGGCGACGGGGACGTGCCCGAAGGACTGCTGGCCGGCATGCTCGAGCGCGCCCCGAAGGCCGCTATCGCGCTCCTGCGCAGCCAGCTCGCCAACAGCAGCGACGCCGATCGGAGCTACGGACTGCGACGGCAACTGGCGGCGGCACTGACCGCCACGGGCGATACGCGCGGGGCCCGAGCCGAGCTCGAGACGCTTCTGGCCGAGTACCCGGACAACGACGAGCTCCTGGTCGCACTCGGCAGGATCGACGGCGACATCGCCGAGTCGCGCTGGCGCGCGCGGCTCGCCAGCACGCCGGGATTCGCCAACGAGATGCGGCTGGCCAACTGCCTGCGCGCGATCGGTCGCACCGACAGCGCGAACGCCGTGCTGTGGACCATGTTCGCCCGCAGCCCGGCCGACCGGAGCCTGCAACAGGCGCTGCTGGCCAACGATTCGGTTGCGATGGCGGAGCGCATGCTGACGCACGCGCGAGGCCTGCCACAACCGCCCGACGACTTCGACTTCCTGCTCGGTTCCGTGGCCGACGTGTTCTGGCGTCACGGCGAGACGTCGCGGGCGATCGCCTTGTGGCGGGAGGCCCAGCAACTGGACTCTGCGTGGAGCGGCAGACTGACTCAGGCCCTGGCCGGAGGCGACCCACTGGCAGCGCGCCGACGCGACTGGTGGAGCAATCGCTCTACCGACTTCTAGGGAACGGGACAGCGGGTGCACTACGCACCACCGAGTCCCTCGCCGTTCGGCGCGGAGCCTACACGACGGAACGAACACCCTGCCGATCTCATGGCCCACCCCGGCGATGGCGCTAGCATCCGCGCCCGCATGGCGTCTCCCACCTCCGCGCGTCCCCTCGCCCAGTGTGCCGTCGTCGTCTCGGCGAAGGACAACGTCGCCATCGTCAAGTCCGCCCTCGCCGCCGGCGACGTCGTCGCCTTCCCCGACGGCCGCGCGCTGCCGATCCGCGGTGAAGTGACGCCCGGCCACCGCTTCGCCACGCGCGACATACCGGCGGGCACGTTCGTGCTGCAGTACGGGCAGCCGATCGGCACCAGCCGCGGCATCCAGGCCGGCGATCCGATCAGCCACGCCAACATGAGCAACGAAGTGCCGGTCGTGCGCGACCTGCCGGCCACGCTGCACAACCCGGCCCCCGACTACGTGCCGCCGGCGCAGCGCGCGACGTTCCGCGGGTTCTTGCGCGACGACGGCCGCGTCGGCACCCGCAACTTCGTGCTGATCGTGCCGACCAGCATGTGCAGCAGCCACGAGGCGCTGCAGATCGCGACCATCGCCGAGTACGCGCACTGGAGCCGCGCCCGCTTCCCGAACGTCGACGGCGTCGTGGCGCTGCCGCACAACAAGGGCTGCGGCTGCAGCGACGGCAGCAACCTCGACGTCATGCTGCGCACGCTGGCGAACTACGCCGACCATCCGAACGTCGGCGGCGTGCTGTTCATGGACCTCGGCTGCGAGAAGACGAACCTGACGCTGGTCGAGAAGTACCTGAAGCAGCGCGGCGGCCTGTCGACGCAGAAGCCCGTGCACTGGATCGGCGTGCAGGAGTGCGGCGGCACGCAGGGCGCGATCGAGAAGGGCCTCGAACTCGTGCAGCAGATGCTGCCGATCGTGAACCGCGCCGAGCGCAGCGTGCAGTCGGCCGAGCACCTGTCGCTCGGCGTCAAGTGCGGCGGCAGCGACGGCTTCTCCGGCCTGTCCGCCAACCCGGCTCTCGGCCACGCCGCCGACCTGCTGGTCCGGAACGGCGGCACCGTGCTGATCACCGAGATCCCCGAGTTCTGCGGCGGCGAGCACCTGTTCGCCGCGCGCGCGAAGGACCTCGCCACCGCGCGCGAAGTGTTCGCCTACGTCGACTGGTACAAGGAGTACGCGGGCAAGTTCGGCACCAAGCTCGACGACAATCCGAGTCCGGGCAACATCAAGGGCGGCCTGCTGAACATCACCATCAAGTCGCTCGGCGCGATGGCGAAGGCCGGCACCACGCGCGTCGAAGGCTGCACGCCGTACGCGCAACCGCCGGCGCACCGCGGCCTCACGCTGATGCAGGGCCCCGGCTACGACCAGGAGTCGACGCCCGGCCTGATCGGCGCCGGCGCGCAGGTGGTCGTGTTCACCACCGGCCGCGGCACCACGATCGGCAACGCCGTGGCCCCGGTGCTGAAGCTGACCTCGAACACGCCGATCTTCCGCCGCATGAGCCGCGACCTCGACCTCGACGCCGGCACCATCATCGACGGCCTCGAGAGCATCGAGCAGGTCGGCCAGCGCGTGTTCGAGCACGTGCTGCGCTGCGCCAGCGGCGACGTGCTGGCGCGCGCCGAGGAGCAGAAGCACCGCGAGTTCCAACTGTGGGCGGAGCAGTCGGTTTCGCTGTGACTCGCACCCGCCGCGGGCGGGGCCCCTGCCACGGATCGCCACCTGCGGGTAGCCTCCCGACCCTGCGGGGCTGCACCCTGCCGCCCTTCCCATCGCCGAAATGACCCTACGACCCTCGTCGTTGCTGGCGCTCGCGTCAGCACTCACCACCTCCCTCGTCGCCCAGGCGAACACCGTTCCAGGTCTCGACGGTCGACTCACCATCATCGACGACCTGACGTTCTATGGTCGCCGCGGAGCCGCCTTCCCGAACGGTGAAGTCGGCATGGCGATGCTCAACGAGATGTGCAACCCGGGCACGGTGGTGATCCCGTGGCAGGCGGCGATGCAGCCGAACCACCCGAAGTTCGGCTTCCTGATCGTGCGCGTCGTCGGCGACCGCATCGAGCAGATCAGCGACCGCTCGTTCTGCAAGCACGCGTTCACCTCGACCAACTACACGGCCACGTGCGGTCCCTGCCAGAACCCCGGCACCGGCTCGCTGATGGGGATCAACTGTGCCGACACCTACGGATCCAGCAACAACGCCGACCGCGTGTGGCTCGGCCCGGCACCCGAGATCGATCCGTGGCTCGGCACGTGGAACCCGCTCGGCAGCTACTTCGACATCGGCGATCCGGTCCAGGCCGGCTACCCGCTGCCCGCCGACGGCGTGCGCAGCCTCAACCCGGCGAGCTTCGACTCGGTGAAGAACCGCGTCACCGTGAAGGAACAGGACCTGCTCACCGCCGGGGCGCAGTACTTCTACGGCATCCACCTGATCCACCAGGGAGAGGCCGTGGCGAACCGCGGTGACAACCTGGCCTCGCGCGGCTTCACGCCGGCCGGCTCCGCTGGCAGCTGGACGTTCGCCAACAACGGCGTCGGCCAGGCCTACGGCTCGATCCTGACGCGGTGGCCGGGCGCGCAGGTCAACAGCGGCCTGAACGGCAACGACGACGGCCGCTTCTTCGTCGCCAGCAAGGTCACGGCGCTCGGCGGCGGCATGTATCGCTACGCCTACGCGATCCACAACTGCGACAACAACCGCGGCGGCGCGTCGTTCCGCGTCCCGCTCGCCCCCGGCGCAACGGTCGCCAACCCGACGTTCCGCGACATCGACACGGATCCGCTGAACGACTGGACGTTCAGCAACAACGGCAGCGAGCTGGCCTTCACCGCGGTCGGCACCAACGCGCTGAACTGGAACACCATCTACAACTGCTCGTTCGACTGCTCGATCGCACCAGGTGCTGGCGCGATGACGATCGACGAAGCACGACCGGGCCCCGGCGCCCTGACGGTCCAGGTGCAGAGCCAGGTCCCCAGCGGCCTGACGTTCGCGACCAAGAGCTCGGTGGGCACGCCCTGCGGCACGTGCACGGCGACGTTCTACCAGCTGTTCCCGGCCCTCAGCGGGTTCGACCTCGCGGGTCGCTCGATGACGATGACGCTCGGCAGCGGCGGCTACACCATCGGTGAGCCGACCGCCACCTACGCGCCCGTCGCGGGCACCAACCTGGCGCTGGCGCTGAACACGCAGACCACGGTCACGCTGCCGTTCTCGCTGCCCTACCCCGGCGGCTCGACGACCCAGCTGCGAGTCCACTCGAGCGGCTACGTGTCGCCCGCCACTCCGAACGCCTCGCAGATCTCGCCCAGCGTCAGCAGCTTCCTGCAAGGGCAGCCGCGCTGGGCAGGCCTCTGGTCGCTGTTCAGCCCGCAGGCGACGAGCGCCAACAACGTGTGGTTCGAAGCCAATGCGACGCGGGCCGTGCTGAGCTGGAACAACGTCAACCTGCTCTCCAGCACGTCGCCGAACAGCTTCCAGATGCAGTTCTACCCGGACGGCACCGTGCAGGTGCTGTGGCAGAACGTCGCCTCGTCGACGTTCGCCGCGCTGACCGGCTGGACGACCGGCGGCAACTTCTCGGATCCGGGCAACCGCGATCTCTCGGCGCAGCTGGCCGGCACGTTCACGACGTGCACGACGCCGTTCGACGGGCTGGTCCTCGACACCAGCGCGCAGCCGGTCCTCGGCTCGACGCTGCAGTGGCAGCTCACGCGCGTGCCGGCCGGCACGGGCTGGGGCGCCGTGATGCGCTCGCCGACGCAGGCGCTGCCGCCGGTCGACCTGGGCCCCGCGGGCATGTCGGGCTGCTTCGCGCACGTCGTCGACGCCGTGCCGGCGTACTTCCTGTCGCCGGGCACCAGCGTCAGCATGCAAGAAGTGCTGCCGAACGTCCCGGCGCTCATGGGCGCCCGGCTGATCGGTCAGGCCGTGACCTACAACCCGGGCCTCACGCAGCTCGGCCTGGTCGCGAGCAACGCGGTCGTGCTGACGCTCGGCTTCTGATCCTGTTCGCCCGCGGGCGAACAGGATGGGCGATCTCCCGGACGCCGCAACGCGGGGCCCATCCACCGCGAACCCGACGCATCCTGCCCCGCTGCGTCGTCCCTTGAATCGCAAGACATGAGCCGAGCCCAGGCCCTGGTCGCGCCGCGCCGCCTCGAACTGATCGACGTGGCGCCCCCGCCGCTCGGGCCGCACGACGTGCGCGTGCACCCGGCGGCGGTCGGGGTCTGCGGCACCGACTTCCACATCTGGTCGGGGGAGTCGAACTTCCACTTCGACGCCAGCGGCCGCGCGATCCCGCTGCACGAAGCGCCGCAGATCCTCGGCCACGAGATCACCGGCACCGTCGTGGAGGTCGGCAAGGCGGTGCGCGACGTCGCCGTCGGCGCGCGCGTCGTCGTCGACCAGGGCCGCAACTGCCGCAGCGAACGGCGCGAGCCGGCGTGCGACTACTGCGCGACCGGCGACAGCCACCAGTGCGCGTTCTATCGCGAACACGGCATCTCCGGCCTGCCGGGCGCGTTCGCCGACGAACTGGTGGTGCCGGCGGTCAACACGCTGCCGATCGCCGACGCGTTGCCGTTCGTCCGCGCCGCGATGAGCGAACCGCTCGGCTGCGTGCTGCACTGCCTCGCACGCGGCGAACGAGCCCACACGCGCTTCCGCGTCGCCGGCCGCGGCGCTCAGGCCGTGCGCACGGCGGTCGTGCTCGGCGCCGGCCCCGCGGGCCTTTTGTTCGTGCAGGCGCTGCGCAGCGTGCTGGCGTTCGACGGCAGCATCGTGGTCAGCGATCCGAGCCCGACCAAGCGCGCGCTGGCGAACGCGCTCGGTGCCACTGCGGTGTCGCCGCACGAGCTCGCCGCGGCGGTGCACGAACGCGGCGCGGCCGAGTACCTGGTCGAGGCGACGGGTGCGGGCCACGTGCTCGCCGCCGTTCCCGGCCTGCTGAAGAAGCAAGCGACGGTGCTGCTCTACGGCGTCGGCCACGGCGATGCGCCGTTGTCGCTGCTGAACCCGCTGCAATGGCGCGAACTGGCGCTGGTGACCTCGGTCGGCGCCAGCGGCGGCTTCGACGCCGACGGCCGGCCGAGCGTCTACCGGCAAGCACAGCAGCTGCTGGCGTCGGGCCAGGTGCAGGTCGATCCCATGCTGACGCATCGCTACGACGGTCTGCACGCGGTGCCGCGCGCGTTCGACGGCGCGCACACGAGCCCCGACTACGTGAAGGGCATGGCGGTGCTGTCGTGACCCGCACGGTGGCCCTGTTCGCGACGTGCCTCGCCGACCAGATGTGGCCGGAGGTCGCGCACGCGACGGTCGCCGTGCTCGAACGCGCTGGCTGCCGCGTCACCTTCGATCCGGCGCAGACGTGCTGCGCGCAGCCGGCGTTCAACTCGGGGCACTGGCCGGAGGCGCGCGAAGTGGCGCGCCACTTCGTGCGCACCTTCGAACGCGCCGACGCGATCGTCGCGCCCTCGGGCTCGTGCACGGCGATGGTGCACCGCTACGAGCAACTGTTCGCCGACGAGCCGGAGTGGCGCGCGCGCGCCGCGGCGATCGCGCACAAGACGCACGAGCTGACCGCGTTCCTGGTGCGCGAGCTGCGGGTCACCGAGCTCGGCGCCCGCTTCCCGCACAAGGTCGCCGTGCACGACGCCTGCCACGGCAAGCGCGAACTCGGCCTCTACGAAGAACCGCGCGCGCTGCTGCGTGCCGTGCAGGGCCTCGAACTGGTCGAGCTGCGCACCGGCGAAGCGTGCTGCGGCTTCGGCGGCACGTTCGCGGTGAAGTTCCCCGAGCTGTCGACGGCGATGGTCGACCACAAGCTGAGCGGCCTCGACGAGGACCGCGTCGACGTGCTGACCGCCGTCGACGGCAGCTGCTTGATGCAGCTGCGCGGTCGCCTGCAGCGCCGCGGCTCGCGGGTGCGCACGCTGCACCTCGCCGAGATCCTGGCGGCGCGCTGAACCGGCGACTACTTCGTCGCCTCGACCGCCGGCGGCTCGCGGCCGGCGAGCTTGCACAGCTCGAGCACGACCGGATCGATCGCCGCCTTGCCGCGGATCGTCAGCGTCTCCTTGCCGGCGAACAGCGGCAGCAGCTCGTTTGCCCACGCGGCCTTCGCGGCCTTGCCCTTGACCGTCGCCGCCAGCGCGCCGATCCGCCGCGCCTGCTCGCGACCGACGCGCCGGTCGCTGCCGCGCTTGCCGTTGGCGAGATACCCGGCGAGCTCGTCCTTGCAGCGCTGCGTGAAACCCGCCTCGCCGTCGATCGCGCGCCACGTGCGCGCCAGCAGCGCCGTGTCGCGGCATCCCTGGCGTTCGAGTTCGCCGAGCAGCCGCTGGTTCGCCGGCGCCCCAGCCGGTGCCGGCAGTGCGGCGATGCGCGCGTGCGCGAGATCGACGACGGTCGCGCGGTAGAGCGCGTGCTCCTTCGCATCGAGTGCCGGCACCGCGAGCTTCTCGAAGCGATCGACGAACTGCAGCGCGTCGTCGGCGTCGGCCAGCGCCGCGATCGCACCATCGAGCACGACCAGCGCGAACGGGTTGCGGGCCAGCGCCGCCTCGGCGAACGCCAGCGCCTGCTTGCCCTGCTCCGCCGCCGGCAGCGCATCGAACACGCGCCGCAGCACCAGCGTCTCCAGGTGCGAAGCGACGCCGTGGTTGCAGGCCCAGGCGATCGCCTGATGGAACACCATCGGCCGGCGCCCACCGCGGTCGTCGTGGTTCCAGCCAGCGTGCACCGTCGTCACCTCGTCACCGCCCGACGCGTACTGCTCGCCGACGCAGCGGAAGCGCCCGGTCTTCGCATCGTGGTCCATGCGCACCAACGCGCAGTGGCCGGGTTGACCGGCGGTGGCGGCGGGCACGCCGACGATGCGCCACGTGCGTGCGCCGATGTTGCCCATGGTTCCGCACACGCCGCCGTCCTTCCACATCATCTGGATCGACCCGTAGGCGAAGGCGAACGGCGACAAGCGCCGCGCCGACTGCATGTCGAACTGCTGCGCGATGCCGCCGATGTACTCGCCGTAGGTCTTCAGTTCGCCGTGGTCGCGGAATGCCTCCCAGATCGCTTCGCGTTCGCGCAGCGGCTGGTCGTCGGCGGCCAGCATCAGCAGCAGCGGCCACGGCGCCGTCAGCGGAAAGCGCGGCCACTGGCGTGCAGCGCGCACGTCGGCGGGGAACGCGTGGCGGTCGTTGCGCACCAACCACGCCATCGACTCCGCCATCGTCGGCGCCCGGTCGCGCGCGGCCGGCATGCGGCCCTTGTTGCGGTAGGCGGTGAGGAACACCTCATGCGCGTCGGCGATGCGCTTCTTCAAGGCGCCGTCCTCGACCGCGGCCTCGGAGTACCAGTGCACGGCGCGCTCGCCGCAGTCGATGCGCACGTCGGGGTGACCGTTCGCCGCCATGTAGGCGTTGAACTCCGCCTGCAGCGCGGCCGAGGCGATCACGTCGGCGGCGAGCGGCTGGCGCGAGACCTTGCGCAGCACCTCGCGCTCCTTGCCGCGCGGCTTCGCCACGCCCTTGTCGTCGTACTCGAGCGGCGGCAGCTCGCGCACCTTCACGTCGACCTCGATCGGTGCGTGGTCCTCGAGGAAGTTCACGATGTGGTCGTCGCGGTCACGCTTCCGCTTCGGGTCCTTGGTGTCGACGGGCACACGCGGATCGCCGGGGATCACCAGCTGCAGCGGGGTGCGCGGCCGCACGTCGGGCAAAGCGTCGCCAGGCTTCTCGTCGGCGCCGTCGTTCCAGCCGAGCGCTTCGGCGCGCGGCCCGGCGTAGGAGTTCTGGATCGCGAACGCGAGCGCCAGCTGCGGGTAGTCGCGGCGCACCAGCTCACTGCCGAGATCGAGCTCGAGCGAACGCAGCGCCAGCAGCACCGGCAGCGGGTCTCGACGGCAGCCGTAGACCGACGTGCGCAGCTGCGGATCGCCGTCGATCCACGCGACGAAGTCGGCGGGCAGCTCGAGGCCCTTCGTCTTGCATGCGGCAAGCGTGCGTTCGCGCGCGGCATCGACGTGCTCGGCGATGCGGGCGCGCCAGTCGTTCGCAGCCGGACCTTGCGCGGCCACCGCCAGGCTGAAGAGCACCGAAGCTGCGAGAACATGCGCTGCGGCAGCGCCCACCGGGAATCGGGTTCGCATCGTTCGATCGGTTCGCGTGGTCGACGGGTTCAGCGGACGCGGATCTCGCGACCGACGGTCGCCGAGAAGCCCTGCGGGCCGGCGGGATCGAGTGCGAAGGCCTGCACCGCGAACTGCACGCCGACAGCGCTGGCCGGTGTCGGGAACACGAACGTGCCGCTGCCGGCCGCATCGAACGGCACCGAGACGATGCCGAGCACCGGGAAGATCAGCAGCGTGCAGCCGATCACCGGCACGTTCACCTGGTCGGTCGCGAAGCCGAGCACGGCGATCGACGCCGGCACGCCGTTGCCGATCGTGAAGTCGACCGCAGTGCCGGCGAGCGGCGCATCGCCGTTCGTGGTCAAGCTCGGCACGCCGCTGGTCCCAGCACAGCCGATCCCATACGCGCCGTCGTAGCCGACGGTGACGCACGGGCTGGCCACGCCCGAGTTGTTGCCGTGCACCATGTAGACCGGATCGCCGACGTCGAAGCCGGCGACGAACGCGCTGGCCGGCAAGGTGACGGTGACGTTCGTGCCCTGCCCGCAGAACAGGTTCTGCGTGTGCGTCATGGCACCGGTCTGCGAGCACGTCGCGTTGCTGAAGCGCATGTGCGCGCAGGTCGCAAAGTTCTTCGAGTAGACGACGGCGACCGTGTCGTCGGCGCGCACGGTGACGCTGTGCAGCGTGACGGCGTCCTGGGCGGAAGCGAAGGCGGCGACGCTGGCCGCGACGACGAGGGAGAGCGGGTGGCGCATGGAACGGAGGCCGGGGCGAGGCCGGACCAGATCCTAGACCGGAACCCGCGCCACGCGCAGGTCCTGCCCACGAGGCCGCCCGCCGGCCCGCGACGCGGCGGTCTTCTCGTGGCGTTCATGGGGCCTGCACCGCCGGCCGGTGACGTGGTCACCATGGCAGCGCCGCCCGTGCAACTGTTCGTCTTCGACCTCGCCGGCACGACCGTCGTGGACGACGGCCAGGTGCTGGACGCGTTCGTCGCCACGGCCGACCTGCACGGACTGCGCGCCGACCCGAACGTGCTGAAGGCGCGGATGGGGTGGCACAAGCAGCACGTGTTCGCGACCCTGCTGCGCGAAGCCGGCGCCGACACGGCGCCCGCCGAGGCGATGGCCCGTCACTTCGAACAGGAGTTCGCCGCGGCTGTGGCTCGCCGCCCGCTGCGACCGACTCCCGGGGCCCTCGCCACCCTGCGCAAGCTCGACCTGGAAGGTGTGCACATCGCCTTCAACACCGGCTTCGCTCGGGCCACGGCCGATCTCGTGCTGCAGACGATGGGGTGGGCCGACTTTCCAAGCGTCGCTTCGGACGAAGTCCCCCGCGGTCGCCCGGCGCCGGACCTGATCCGTCGCGCGATGGAGCTCGTCGGGGTCCTCGACCCCCGCCACGTCGGCGTGGCCGGCGACACCCCGGCCGACCTGCAGGCAGGCACCGCCGCGGCATGCGCGATGGTCGTCGGCGTCGGTTGCGGATCGCATCGGCTCGACGAACTGGCACCCCACCCCCACACGCTGCTGCTGCCCGACCTGACGACGCTGCCGGCGGTCGTCCTGCACCATGACTGACTCCCGAACCGACGTCCTGATCGTCGGCGGTGGCGCGCTGGGCCTCGCCCACGCCGTCGCCGCCCTGCGTGCCGGTCTCTCGGTCACCGTGTGCGAGCGAACGCTGGTGCCGCGCGGCGCCTCGGTCCGCAACTTCGGCATGGTCTGGCCGATCGGCCAGCCCGCCGGTCCCAACCTGGATCTCGCCCGCCGCAGCCGGCGCCTTTGGAGCGAGGTGTCCGCACTGGCGCAGTTCCCGCTGCGCGCCACGGGTTCGTTGCACCTGGCGTACGGCGAGGACGAGCTGGCGGTGCTGCGTGAGTTCGTAGACGGATCGCCGCTGCCAGGGCTCGTGGTGCTGACGCCGGAGGAAGTACGCGGCTGGCAACCGGCCATCGTCGCCGACGACCTGGCCGGCGGGCTGTTCAGCCCGCACGAAGCGAACGTCGACCCGCCGGCGGCCATCGCGGCGCTGCACGCGTGGCTGCCGACCCAGGGCGTCGACCTGCGCCGCGGCACCGTGGTCACCCACGTCGAATCGGGCGTCGCGACGCTGGCGAACGGCTCGCGGCTCGCCGCGGACCACATCGTCGTCTGCAGCGGCGACGACTTCGCCACGCTGTTCCCGACGCTGTTCGCCGCCAGCGACCTGCAGCGCTGCAAGCTGCAGATGCTGGCGCTCGGCGCGCAACCGGCTGGATTCGAGCTCGGACCGATGCTCGCGGCCGGCTTGACGCTGCTCCACTACCGCGGCTTCGCGGGTTGCCCGACGCTCGGTCGCCTGCGCGCGCGACTCGAAGCGAGCCACACCGAACGGCTGCGGCGCGGCATCCACGTGCTGGTGTCGCAAGGCGACGACGGCCGCCTGATCGTCGGCGACTCGCACGAGTACGCCGAGGACTTCGCCCCCGGGCTCGACGACGGCACCGAGCGCGCCATCCTCGACTACCTGGCGACCTTCCTGCGACCGCCGAGCCTCGCGATCACGCGCCGCTGGAGCGGCAGCTACGCGCTGCGCAGCGGCGGGGAATCGGTGTTCCGCGCCGAGCCGTTCCCTGGCGTCGAGATCGTCACCGGCGTCGGCGGCAGCGGCATGACGCGATCGATGGCGCTGGGCGAACAGACGATCGCGAGCTGGAGCGAACGATGAACGACGTCCTGCCAGAAGCCGCGGGCGACGATGCGCTCGTCGTCGTCGAGGCCCTGTTCGCGCGCCGCGGCCAGCAGATCTACGGCGAAGCCGTGACGCAACTCGAGCATGCGCTGCAGTGCGCGCATGCAGCCGAACGGCACGGCGCCGACGCCGCGCTGATCACGGCGGCCCTGCTGCACGACGTCGGCCACATGCTGCACGCGGATGCCGGGCACGCGTTCGCGGCCGGCGTCGACGACCGCCACGAAGCACTCGGCGGGCACTGGCTCGCGCGCTGGTTCGTCGACGAGGTCACGAAGCCGATCGCCCTGCACGTGGCGGCCAAGCGCTACCTGGTCCGCGTCGACCCGCACTACGCCGCCACGCTGTCGCCGGCGTCGAAACACACACTCGCCCTGCAAGGTGGCCCCATGAGCGATCGCGAAGTCGCGGCGTTCGCAGCCGCTCGGCCCACGCCGGCCGCCGTCCAGGTGCGGCGCTGGGACGAGACCGCCAAGGTGCCGGGCCGCGCAACACCGACGCTGGGTCACTTCCTCGCGATCGCCAGCCGCTGCTTGCGCTGAGGCGCCGGGACTTCGGTGGAGGCACCGGCCCCGGTGCGAACCGACCGCAGGAACCACGTTCCCGCCGCGCCGAAGCAGCAAGCACCGCCGATGGCCACGATCCACGCCACGGAGAGGAACAGGTCGAGCAGCGAACCACTGCCCTGGATGGCGCTGCGCGCGAACAGCACCGCGACGTAGCCGAGGTAGCCGAAGGAGTCGGCGAGGTACATCAGGTAGCCGATGTTGCCGCGGTCGCGCGTCATCGCGACGAGCCGCTCGAACACCGTGGTGTGCACGACGACGTACGGGATGTAGAGCCCGAGGCCGAGCGCCACGAGGAACGCGTAGCCGTCGAGTCGGCCGGTCGTGCGCCAGCCGAGCACGGCGAGGCACAGGACGAAGCCGCCGACGGCGATCGCGATCGAGCAGGCGAAGGCCTTGCGGTTGTCGCGGATGGCGACGGTCGCGGCGCTGACCACCAGCACACCGGCGCCGACGATGGCCTCCGAGGACGCGAACATCGACGGATCGACGGTGGCGCCGAGCGCACGCAGCAGTTCGGGAGCGAAGTCCCCGCGCAGGCTGCGCAGCACGGTCACCGCCAGATAGCCGAGCACGAGCAGCACGAGCCCGGGCGCGTAGCGGCGGAAGAACGCGACGCGCTCGGCGCGCGCCATCGGCACGCGTTCGCTGCGGCTCTGCACGTCGTCGTGACTCGGCGGCGGCGTCTTGGCCAGGGCGGCGACACAGCCGACCAGCGGCAGCAGGAACAGCGATCCCGCGACCGCCGGCATCCACGCCACCGACACACCCGCCTGCAGCAGCCAGGCGCCGACCGCACGCGTCGCACCGTCGGCGAAGATGAAGCTCGCGCACAGTCCCGCGGTCATCGCCTCGGTGTGCCGCCGCCCTTCGAGGAAGCCGAGCACCAGCCCGAACACCATGCCGAGCGGCAGACCGTTGGCGAACAGGAACAGCGCGTTCCACGGAGCGGGTGCCAGCGCGAAGCCGAGCAGCGCCAGTTCGGCCGCCAGCACCAGCGCCAGCAGCGTGATCGCCCGCCGCTCGCGCGGCATGCGCGCGACCACTGCGATGCCGACGAACTTCGAGACGGTGTAGCCGAGCACCTGCGCACCGACGAGCAGCGCCTTCGGCTCGATGCCGAACAGCGGCTCGCCGGTGTGCGGCGCCGCCGTGAACGGCTTGCGGAACGCGTACATGCAGAAGTACGTGCCGAACGCGGCGGCAGTGGTCAGCGCCGATCGCAGCAAGCCGCCGTTCACCAAGGCGGTCTTCGTCGACACCCGAGAAGGCGCGACCAAGCCGCCGAGAAGCGAACGCACTCCGACGCCGACGAACGCCTCGGTTGGGCACCGGGCCGCCCCTGTTCGAGGCTTCACCGGCTCTTGCCGCGCTCACCAACCACTGCGCGAGATTGGCGGGATGACTCTTCGACCTTCGACTCTCCTGCCGACGCTGCTGCTCGCCACCTTCGCCACGGCCCAGGTCCAGACCCACGGCCAGATGGTCGGCGAACCGACCTCGAACTCGGCGATCGTCTGGACGCGCTGCTCGCAGGCAGCGTTCGTCAGCGTCGTGCACGCGACGAGTCCCACGTTCGCCGGAGCCGTCGAGACGGCACCGGTGCAGGCGCTGGCCGGACGCGACTTCACGGTGCGCGTGCCGGTGACCGGCCTGCAGTCCGGCGCCACCTACTACTACCGATGCCGGTTGGCCGCCACGCCAGGAGCCGCGGGCACACTCGGGCCGATCGGGCAGTTCCGCACGGCGCCGGCGCCGAGCCAGATGGCGCCGGTGTCGTTCGCGTTCAGCGGCGACATCAAGACGGTCGCCGAGTTCGGTATCTTCGATGCGCTGACCCTCGAGGATCCCGACTTCTTCGTGTGCCTCGGCGACTTCCCGTACTGCGACGGCGCGGTGACGCGCGCCGACTACTGGGCTTTCCACCGCACGGTGCGCGCCGTCCCACAGTGGCAGGCGTGCATGGCGAAGGTCCCGCTGGTGGCGATCTGGGACGACCACGAGGTGTCGAACAACTGGGACGCGGCGATGTCGCCGTCCCTCGTCACCAACGGCATCGCGGCGTTCCGCGACTGGATGCCGATTCCAGACGGCCCGAACGACATCTGGCGGCGCCTGCGCTTCGGCGCGGCGGCCGAACTGTTCCTGCTCGACACGCGCCGCTACCGCGCGCTGAACGACGCCGTTCCCGCCCCGGGCAAGCCGATGCTCGGTGCCGTGCAGCTGCAGTGGCTGCTGCAGGCGCTGCAGCAGTCGACGGCGACCTGGAAGTTCGTCGCCACGTCGGTGCCGACCTTCTACGGCGGCACCGACTCGTGGGACGGCTTCGTGCACGAACGCGAGCAGATGCTGGCGTTCCTGCGCGACAACCACGTCGACGACGTGGTGTTCCTCGCCGCCGACCAGCACATCGCCGCGATCCGCGAGCTGCGCGAAGGACTGCTCGAGGTGCAGACCGGCCCGATGGCGCAGTTCACCGGCAGCAACCTGCACGTGCGCGAACCCGAGCAGCGCTGGCACGCGATCGAGCGCAACTTCGGCATGGTGCACGTCGACACCTCGACGACCCCGCCGCGGCTGCGCATCGTCTTCCACGACGCGTTCGGCGCCGTGCTGCGCGAACACGTCGCGTTGCCGGCCGGCACGGCGGCCCGCTTGCAGTTCACCAGCGACGTGCCGGAGGCCGGATTCCATCTCGCCGACGGACCGCACCTGGTGCGCGACGAAGGTGCGACCGCGCACCGCGATCGACTGCGGCCGGGTACCTACCGGCTGCTGGCGCGCGACCTGACCTACGGCGAAGGCTCCCCGGCGACGATGGACCTCGTGGTGCCGCCGGGCGCCGACGTGCACGTCGCCGTGGACCAGGAGGACGTGCCGGACGCGAGCCATCCGTTGCTGTTCGAAGACAGCTTCGACGCACCGTTCGGCCCGGCTGCTGGCTGGACGATCGTCGACCAGGGCGGCAACGGTCCGTCGTCGTGGCTGGTGATCGACGGCGCGCTGAACCAGCGCACCAACATCGGCGGCACCGGCGCTCCTGCCTTCGTCGGCACGCTGGCGCTGGCGGGCGACCCGAACTGGACCGACGTCACCTTGACGACGCGGTTCCGTTCGGTCGACAACGACTCGTGCGGCGTGGTCTTCCGCTGCATCGACGCCGCCAACCACTACCGCGTCCGCCTCGACGCCGAGCGCACCGTGGCCCAGCTGACGCGCTTCGTGCAGGGCACGCCGACCGTGCTGGCGGAGATCACCGGACTGGCCGGGTTCCTGCCGAACGCCTGGCACACGCTGACCATCACGTCGATCGGCAACCGCCACGTCGTCTGGCGCGACGGCGAGAAGCTGTTCGACGTGATCGACGGCACGCACACGCAGGGTCGCATCGGCTGCTACGCGTGGGCCGACTCGATGGTCGCCTTCGACGACATCGTGGTGCGCGCCGGCGACACCACGAACCGGAGCCGCCAGCGTCTCTACGCGAACGACTTCGCCAGCGGCGGCCTGACCGGACTGACGATCGTCGACCAGGGCGGCACCAGCGGGCCGTCACAATGGAGCGTGCAGGGCGGCGTGCTGCGGCAGGACGCGAACATCGGCGACGGCGACGGCTCGCCCACCGGCGTGCCGAAGCTCGGCACCGTCGCGCTGCTGCCGCCGCTGCTGGTCGACCAGGAACTGGTCGCGCGCGTGCGCACCGACGACAACGACGCCATCGGTGTGGTGCTGCGCTGGCAGGACGGCCAGAACCACTACCGCTTCTCGCTCGACGCCGAACGCGGCTACCGCCGGCTGGTCAAGGTCGTGCAGGGCGTGTGGACCGTGCTGTGGGAGTCGAAGGACGACTACGTGCCCAATGCCTGGCACACGATCCAGTGCAGCGCCCGCGGCGACCGTCTGCGCGTCCAGTGGGACGGCTTGCCGCTGTGCGACGTGCGCGATGCGTCGTTCGCGATGGG
>VYME01000231.1_pt1 | contig 22803 bp, 21 predicted proteins | sample 5115281 | NCBI WGS metagenome assembly VYME01 (sample SAMN12291780, study PRJNA351875) | freshwater metagenome | isolation source: freshwater lake | place: USA: Michigan, Wintergreen Lake | collected 2013-08-08
AGCAGTTTGCCAGTGTACTGATCGCGCTCCGACGGGTTCGGACCGCCGATGACGGCGGCGACGATCCGCCGCCCGTCGCGCACGGCCGACGCGACCAAATTGAAGCCCGAGGCGCGGATGTAGCCGGTCTTGATGCCGTCGGCGCCCTGATACCAATTCATCAACCGGTTATGATTCGCGAATTTGCGGCCTTCGAAGGTGAATTGCTGGGTCGAGAAGAACGTGTAGTGGTGCGGATAGCGCTTGATGATCTCGCGGCCCAGCGTGGCCATGTCGCGGACGGTGGTGATTTGCGCGTCGTTGGGCAGGCCGTGCGGGTTCTCGAAGTTCGTGCGCGTCATGCCGATTTCGCGCGCGCGCTTGTTCATGAGGTCGGCGAACTTCGCCTCCGAACCCGCGAGACCTTCGGCGGCGACCATCGCCGCGTCGTTGGCCGAACGCGTGACCATCCCGAGGATCACGTCGCGCACCGCGACGCGGTCGCCGGCCTGGAGGTTGAGTTTCGTCGGCGCCTGACCGGCCGCGTATTCGGACACGTTCCAGCGCGTGTTGAGCGTGATTCGGCCTGCGTCGAGCGCTTCGAAAACCAGGAACAGGGTCATCATCTTGGTCAGCGACGCCGGATGCCGCCGCTCATCCGCCCCCTGTTCGGACAACACGCGACCGGTTTCGAAATCGACAACGATCGACGCATAGCGCGCTTGTGCAGGCGCGGCCGCCCCGACCGTGATTGCCGTCAGCACGGCGAGAACGGGGAACAAACGGGCGAAGCGGCGCGTTAGGGCAATGAGAGCAAGGGTCACGCGAAAAGATTCCTGGAACTGGCGGTTTTCGTGGCCCGAGTCATTGGCCCAGATCTTTGGGGGTGCGACTCGACGAATGTTTCAATTCGTTGCACTCGTAACGATAATCGAGTGCGAATCTCTATGTCCATAAAAAATCGCGATTCCATGATATTGGCGTCGTGCATTCGACTCGAATCGAGGAAACACATGAAACGCGTCTTGCCGTTGGGGATGGCGTTGATCTTGGCCGCTTGCGCCGATACCTCGCAGGTCAACAATCCCGTCGTCGGACGGGCATCCTATTTCCAATATCTCGCCGGGCAGGACATCAAGGCCGCCTGCACGGCCGGTGCGCCCGCGCGCTATCGCTTCGTCTACAATGCGGTGTTCGACGAGCAGGTCCGTAGCTACGACCTCGAGCAAACGGCGGATGGCGCGAAACTCGCCGTCGCCGTCGGCAACTCGGAAATTCGCGTTTTCGAGTTTCCGCTCGCTTGGCCGATCCGGCCCGAGGGGGTCAAGCGCAACGCCGAGGCGCCGCTTTCCCGCGCCGATTATCTCGCCTTGATCCGCCAGGTCGAGGCCGACGGTTTCGGCGCACCCGCGCAAGAAGGTTTGCGCCTGCAATCCTACGATTTTTATTGGGCGGTCAGCGCCTGCGCTGGCGGCAAATTCCATTTCAACGCCTGGGTTAACCAAACACCGGGCTTCGCGGCGCTGCGTTTCCCGCAGATGCTCTTCGACAAAGACACGACGACGATTCCGCCGGCCAAGCCGTTCGCCAACACCTACGCCGCCTATATCGACAGGCGGCGCGGCGATCTGGGGCCCGATCGGAATTTCGAGATGGTCGTGCGCAACGGCGAGCTGGGGAACATTATAACGCTGTTCTGATCAGCGGAATACCGCTTGCCGTTTTTCCGGCGAAAATAATTCTTCGCCACTGCAAGGGCTTATGTTGCGGTGCGGGGAGTCATTTGCTGCGGCGCACAAAACTCTCTTGACGCTTGCTTGGGAGTGGCTATATTCACGTCATGTTGCGCTGCACAAAGCGGCACAACCCCACTCGAGGACGACGAAGCGAAGGCGACCAAGATGGGCAAAGGCAAGTCGAAGCAACCGAGCAAAGCCGCGCCGAAGGCGCCGGCTCAAGCCGTTGCAGCCCCTGCCATGCCCGTCCCGGCCGCGAAGCCAAGCCTTCCTCCCGTCGCCGTCGCGGCCGCCGAACCGGCGCCCGCGGCCAAACCCGCCGCGACCCGTCCGGTCGTAACCCCGGCCATCGGGGAACAGTTCGTCAAAGGAACCTTCGCCATGACCGACCAGTTCAAAGCCCTCTTCGACGTCAAGTCGTTCGACAAGTACTTCGGCGACGCCAAGGCCCAGGTCGAAAAGGCCTCGGCGCAGACCATGAAGGCGTACGAAGACGCTGCCAAGTTCAACAAGGAAAATCTCGACGCGTTCGTCGTGGCTTCGACCACCTACGCCAAGGGCGTGGAATCGGTGTCGAAGTCGTGGGCCGCTTTCGCCCAGGAGACGTTCGAGGCTTCGGCCAATGTCGCCAAGGCGATCCTCGGCGCCAAGACGCTGAAGGAAGCGGTTGACCTGCAGACCGATTTCGCCAAGACGACGTTCGACAAGCTGGTCGCCGAAGGCACCAAGGTCTCGGAAGCCTCGATCAAGGTGACCAACGAGGCGCTCGAGCCGATCAACGCCCGCGTCAACGTTGCGGTCGAGAAGATGCTGAAGCCCGCGCTGGCGGCTTAAGACGCCCCACGCGACGCTTCGTTCGGATACGACCCGGCCGCCCGCAAGGGCGGCCGGGTTTTTCTTTGTATTTCAAGCACCCCCTTTATTCGGCGGCGCCGGATGCCATATCATCCGCTCGAAAGAGGGCTTCGGATTTCAAGATGAGCGAGGACAAAGACACCGATCGCACCGGCGGCGGCGACGACGGCTCGGGTATCGCGCTGCAAACGCGTACCCGCACGAAGAAGCCCGCGATGTACAAGGTGCTGATGCTCAACGACGATTACACGCCGATGGAATTCGTCGTGCATGTTCTGGAACGGTTTTTCGGCAAATCCCGCCAGGAAGCGACGACGATCATGATGCATGTCCATCGCCGCGGCGTGGGCGTGTGCGGCGTTTACACCTACGAAGTCGCCGAGACCAAAGTGAATCAAGTGACCGAATTCGCCCGGCGGAACCAGCATCCGCTGCGCTGCACACTGGAAAAAGAGTGACGGGATTTCCCGCTTTCGCGGCCCGTCGCCCGGCATCACTGGCAAAGACGCGGCGGCGCACTTACATTTATCATCTTAGGACTCGCGACGGGCATCCCGGCGCGAGGCTTGCAAAGCCCGCCTCGTGGGCCGCTCCGCCGCAATCGCGCGACGGGGCATGACGGAAAGGGAGTGGATCTCTCGATGCTGTCGCGCAATCTCGAACAGAGCCTGCACCGCGCGCTCGCCCTCGCCAATGAGCGGCGTCACGAGTATGCGACTCTCGAACATCTTCTGCTGGCCCTGACCGAAGATCAGGACGCGATCGCGGTCTTGCGCGCTTGCGGCGTCGATCTCGACAAGCTGCGCCGGGACCTCACCCAGTATCTCGACAACGAGCTCGCCGGGCTCGTGACCAGTCGCGGCGGCGAGGCGAAGCCGACCGCCGGGTTCCAGCGCGTGCTGCAGCGCGCGGCGATCCATGTCCAGTCCTCCGGCCGCGAGGAAGTGACCGGCGCCAACGTTCTGGTCGCGATGTTCTCCGAGCGCGAAAGCCACGCCGTCTACTTCCTGCAGGAGCAGGACATGTCGCGGCTCGACGCGGTCAACTACATCAGCCACGGCGTCGCGAAGGTGCCGGGCAAGTCCGAGCCGCGGCGCGTGCGCGGGGCGGACGAGGAACAGACCACCGGTCAGTCGGGCGATCGCGGTCCCGCCGATCGCGGGCCGGAGCGCCAATCGGGCGGCGAAGGCAAGCAGGGGGCCAAGCCCAAGGAAGGCGCGCTCCAGGCCTACTGCGTCAACCTCAACAAGAAGGCCGCGCAAGGCAAGATCGATCCGCTGATCGGCCGCGAGGCCGAAGTCGAGCGCACGATCCAGATCCTGTGCCGCCGCTACAAGAACAACCCGCTTTACGTGGGTGACCCGGGCGTGGGCAAAACGGCGATCGCCGAAGGCCTTGCGCGCAAGGTCGTGAAGGGCGAAGTGCCCGAAGTGCTGCAGAACGCGGTGATCTACGCGATCGACATGGGCACGCTGCTGGCAGGCACGCGCTATCGCGGCGATTTCGAGGAACGGTTGAAGGCCGTTCTGTCCGAGCTCGAAGCGCAGGAGAACGCGATCCTGTTCATCGACGAAATCCATACGGTGATCGGTGCGGGCGCCACGTCGGGCGGCTCGATGGACGCGTCGAACTTGCTCAAGCCGGCGCTGGCTTCCGGCGGGCTGCGCTGCATCGGCTCGACCACCTACAAGGAATACCGGACCTATTTCGAGAAGGACCGGGCCCTGGTGCGCCGCTTCCAGAAGATCGACGTCAACGAGCCGTCGCTCGAGGATGCGATCAAGATCCTCGAAGGCATCAAGCCCTATTACGAGGAGCACCATAAGGTCCGCTACACCAAGGACGCGGTGCGCGCAGCGGTCGAGCTGTCGGCGCGCTACGTCAACGACCGCAAGCTGCCCGACAAGGCGATCGACGTGATCGACGAGGTCGGTGCGGCGCAAATGCTGCTGCCGGCCGCGCGCCGCAAGAAGACGATCAACGTCAAGGACGTCGAGGCGGCGGTCGCGAAGATCGCGCGCATTCCGCCGAAGTCGGTTTCGACCGACGACAAGGAAGTGCTTCAGAATCTCGACAAGCAGCTGAAGGGCGTCGTGTTCGGCCAGGACAAGGCGATCGAAGCCTTGTGCGCGGCGATCAAGCTGGCGCGCGCGGGATTGCGCGAGCCCGAAAAGCCGATCGGCTCGTATCTGTTCTCCGGCCCCACGGGTGTCGGCAAGACCGAAGTCGCGCGCCAGTTGGCCTTGTCTCTGGGCGTCGAATTGAAGCGCTTCGACATGTCCGAATACATGGAACGCCACACGGTCTCGCGCTTGATCGGCGCCCCGCCGGGCTATGTCGGCTTCGATCAGGGCGGTCTGCTGACCGATGCGATCGACCAGCATCCGCATTGCGTTTTGCTGCTCGACGAAATCGAGAAGGCGCATCCCGATCTCTACAATATCCTGCTCCAGGTCATGGATCACGGGAAGCTGACGGACCATAACGGCAAGAATGTCGATTTCCGCAACGTGATCCTGATCATGACCACGAACGCCGGTGCGGCCGAACAGGCCAAGCCCGCGATCGGTTTCGGCAACGAGATGCGCGTGGGCGAGGACGAAGAAGCGATCAAGCGGATGTTCACGCCGGAATTCCGCAACCGTCTGGACGCGACGGTGGCTTTCGCGCGGCTGTCGCCGGAGGTCATCAACAAGGTCGTCGACAAGTTCGTCGGCGAATTGGAGCGTCAATTGACCGACCGTCAGGTCGTGCTTTCGGTATCGGACGAGGCGCGCACCTGGCTCGCCGAGAAGGGCTACGACGAGCTCTATGGCGCGCGTCCGCTCGGCCGCGTGATCCAGGAGAACATCAAGAAGCCGCTGGCGGACGAGCTGCTGTTCGGCCGCTTGGCGAAGGGCGGCAAGGTCCGCGTGAAGGTCGAGAACGGCAAGCTCGCCTTCGACTTCCCGCCGCCGGCCAGTCCCGAAAAAGACGTTCCCAAACTCCCCGCGATGGTGGAATGAGGCGTCATCAACTGAAGACGGGCGGGCGGGGAAAACCCCGCCCGTTTCGCTTTCGGGGAATCGCGTGATACTTCGATGATGTCGCAGCAGGCCATTCTTCCGCGCAAGCATTTCGCGCAAGGGCGTACGATCTTCCGTACCGGCGACGCGGGCGACGCCGCTTACGTGATCGAGAGCGGTACGGTCGACATCGTCCGGAACATCGGCGGCCAGAGCAAGCGTATCGCCCAGCTTGCGGCGGGCGAGATTTTCGGTGAGATGGCGCTGGTCGACGGCAAGAAACGCATGGCCGACGCGGTGGCGTCGACCAACGTGACCGTGCTGGTCGTGCAAGCCGACCAATTCACGGAGAAAATGCGCCAGGCCGATCCGTTCGTGCGCGCGCTGCTGCGCATGTTCACCGACAATCTGCGCGTGATGACGCGCAATGCTCTGATCTCGCAGACGCAGAACGAGATCATGCGCGCCAAGCTCAAGGAAATGGGCGTCGAGATCAAAAACGACGTCGATCCCAAAGCGCCGCCGGCGTAAGCGTCACGCCGCGCGTTTGGCCTTGAGGGCGCTGGCCGCGCGCCAGAAGCCCAAGCCGTCGCCATCGACGAAATGGACGTGGCGGTCGGCCATGAAGTCGCCGACCAGGCAGGTGATCGTCGTGCTGTCGGCGCGCGCGGTGCCGAAGGCGATGGCCCCCGCGCTTTCCTCGCGCGTCAGCACCGTTTGGATCGCTTCTTCCTCGGCGTCCGTCACGTCCAATACGAAACGCGGACCGCCGGCGAGCTTGCGGTGATCGGAGCGTTCGGCGAGCTTGCGCGTGTAGTGTTTCGTATCGACGCGTCCCAGCCTGCCGCCGAGCGCGTGGACGGTTTTGAGGATCAGCATTCCGGCCAAGGCGGCGGCCAGGCGCATCGCGCGCGCGCCCGGCTTGCGCGTCCGCATCTCGTTTCGCAAGGCGCGCCAGGCGGGAATGCCCTTGGGCGCCAAATCGCCCCCGTCCCCCAGCGGCGCCGCCGTCGCGCCCGGCACGACGCGTTCGATGTCGGCCATCAGGCGCGATAGAGCGGCCTCGCCGGCGGCCCCCGGGGCGGGATCGACGATCACGCAGAGGACATGGCCGCGCCGTGCCGGAACGGGCTGCCAGCGGCACGAGAGGCCCTCGATGCCGGGCAGTTCGCCGGGGGCGGGATCGATCCGCCAGCGCGCGTCGGCTTTGACCCAGGCATCGGCCGCGGCGATCCCCGAACCGAGAAACTGGCCGAACACGTTGCCGCCGCCGAAATCCTGCAACGCCGCGCGCGCCTCGTGACCCGCCTCGATCAACGCCTGCACGGGCACGAGGCCGACGCGCAAGGGAATGTCGATTTCCGTAGCCGCCCAATGCGCCAACGCGGCCAACGCTTCGCGCGTCGCCGCTTCGCAGCCCGGCGACACGGCGGCGATGGCGCCGTCGCCGCCGAATTGACACGCGGTCATATCCGGCGGCTTGGTCGCGACGCTGGACAATACGGCGACGGCGGCGCCGGCGACGAAATTGACGTCGCGGTCGCGGCCCGCCCCGGCGAGCTTCGTGCTCGCCTCGACATCCGCGACGGCAAGGAACCAATCGGGCCCCAGCGTCTGGTAATGCCGCAGGTCGTGGCCTTCGCGCGCGAAATCGCGGATCGCGGGCAGGCTCATTTGTAGGGCCCTTCGGCGGCGAGTTCGGCGATGTGTTCGCGCATCGCGTTGTCCTCCGCGCGGCAGAATTCGCGCACGGCTTTCTCGAAGCCGGGATCGCGCAGCGCATGGGCACTCCATGTCGAAACGGGCATATAGCCGCGTTGCAGCTTGTGCTCGCCTTGGGCACCCGCTTCGACGCGCTTCAAACCGCGCGCGATCGCGAAATCGAGGGCGCGGTAGTAGCACGCCTCGAAATGCAGGAAGGGCAGATCGACGCTCGCCCCCCAATTGCGGCCGTAGAGCGTGTCGGCGCCGATAAGGTTCAACGCCCCGCACACCCATTCGCCGTCCTTGCGGCCCAGGATCAGCAGCACCCTGTCGGCCATTCTGTCGTGCAGCAGATCGAAGAAGCGGCGCGTCAGATAAGGGTTTCCCCATTTGCGGTCGGAAGTCGAGATGTAGAACGCGAAAAACGCGCTCCAATGCTCGCGCGTCAGATCGCCGCCGGTCAGGCCGACGAACTCGATCCCCGTCGCGGCGATGTCGCGCCGCTCGCGCTTTATCGCCTTGCGGCGCGAATGCGACAGCGCGCCGAGAAAATCGTCGAAGCTGCCATAGCTGCGATTTTCCCAATGGAACTGGACGCCCCTTCGCAACGCGAATCCGTTCTCCGCGAGCAGTTCGGCATCGCTCTCGGCGCAGAAGGTGACATGCAGCGAAGACACGCCGGTCGTGCGCGGCAATCCCGCCAACGCGCGCGCGAGGCCGTCGCGCACCGCGTCGCGATCCGGGCCGGGCCTCGCGAGCAGTCGTGCGCCGGGCACGGGCGTGAACGGCACGCACGCTTGCAGCTTCGGATAATAGCGCCCGCCCGCGTTTTGATAGGCTTGCGCCCAGCTATGGTCGAAGACGTACTCGCCCTGGCTGTGGCTTTTGGCGTAAAGCGGCACGGCGCCGGCGAGCACGCCCGCTTCGTCGCGCGCAATCAGGTGGTGTGCCGCCCAGCCGGTACGCGGGCCCACGCTGCCCGAATCTTCCAGCGCCGACAGGAAAGCGTGGCCGAGGAAGGGATTTTCCGCGCCGGCGCACGCGTCCCATTCGGCGGACGCGATCGCGGCCAGGCTTTCGACCGCGTCGATCTTCAGCGTAAGCGCGCCATCGGGCATGGGCGTTAGAATAGTCCGCGCCGCTTAATCTTCCAGGGCGAAAATCGCCTCCATTTCGGTCGCGATGGCGAAGGGCAGGCAAGGGCTGCCCACGACGGTCCAGGCGCCCGGATGACCGAACAGATCGGCGAATAGCTTGCGGGCGGGATCGACCGCTTCGTCCAGCGACGTGAAGTCGGGCGCCGCGTTGACGAGCGCGAAGATCTTCGCCGGCTTGACGCGCAAGCCCGCATCGATCTGCGCCAGAAGATTGAGCGCGGTCAGATGCGCGGCGCGTTTCGCCTTGTCGAGATCGGCGTTGCCCGCGATCTTGCCGCTTTCGACGATCGCCTTGCCGTGCGTCGGTCCCATGCCGGAAACGTGCAGCTGCGCGCCCGCCCGTACGATCCCGACGTAACTCGCGACCGGCGCGAAGGCGGGCGGCAGAACCAGCCCGGCCTTCGCGACGCGCTCGCCCAGCGTCACGCGAGTTCGAAGATCGCGTCGATTTCGACCGCCACGCCGCGCGGCAGCGACGATACGCCCACGGCGGCGCGCGCATGCTTTCCCTTGTCGCCGAAGACTTCGACGATCAGGTCGGACGCGCCGTTGACCACGGCGGGCTGGTCGGTGAATTCGGGCGTGGCGTTGACGAAGCCGCCCAGGCGCACGCAGCGCGCGACCTTGTCGAGATCGCCGCCGGCGGCCGTCTTCAGATGGGACAGGATGCTGAGCGCGCAAAGCCGCGCGGCCTGCTGACCTTCCGCCACGCCGAACTCGCGGCCGAGCTTGCCCAGAAATTCCGGCTTGCCGTCCTTCTGGGAAATCTGGCCCGCGATGAACACGAGCTTGCCGGTCACGACGAAGGGCACGTAATTGGCGGCCGGTGCGGAGCCGGGCGGCAATTCGATGCCGAGTTGTTTGAGGCGTGCGTCGATCGTGCCGGTCATGGGTGTTTCCCTTCGCTGGAGCCGGAAAAGGCCGCGACGATAGCCGTCGAGCCCGCGTAACGCCAGGGGGCTTGCCGGGCGGGCGCGGCTCGCCCATCATCTTGGCCATGCGTTCGATACTGATCCGCTTTGGCGCCGCTGCCGGGCTCGCGCTTGCATTGGGTGCTTGCGCCGCCGCTTCCGGCGATGGCTACCGTCCGCAAGCCGTCGCCGAAGAGCAGAGTCTGCGGTCAACGCCCGAAGGTCTGGCGCTGGTGCGTCTCGCGATGATGCATCGTCGCGGCGAAGGCGTGGCACAGGATCTGGCCGAGATGCGCAAACTGCTGATCCAGGCAATGGCCAAAGGCGAGCCGGTCGCTTACGTCGAGATGGGTCTGCTCGCCGCCAACGGCGACGCGGGCGTGCCCAAGGACGAAGCCTCGGCCGTGAAGATGTTCGAGCGCGCCTGGTCCGCGCGTTTGCCGTCGGCAGCGTTTTTTCTGGCGCAGGCGCATTACAACGGGCGCGGCGTGACGCGCGATCTGGCGGCGGCGCGGGCCTGGAGTCTGCGCAGCGCGGAACTCGGCGACTCGCGCGCGCAATTCATGTACGGCGTGATGAACGATATCGGCGAGGGCGGTCCGCAGGACGCCAAGACCGCCGTCGACTGGTATCGCCGCTCGGCCGCGCAAAACAACGCCGCGGCGATGAACAACCTCGCCTCGCTGTTCGCCGCCGGGCGCGGGATCGACCGCAACGATCCCGCCGCTTTCGCGCTATACGAGCGGGCAGCCTCGCTCAACAACCCCTCGGCGCTCAACAACATGGGCCGCTGGTATCGCGACGGCAGATTCGTGGCGCGCGACGATGCCCGTGCAGTCGATTTCTTCCGCCGCGCGGTGCGTCTGGGCGAGCGCGGGGCGATGAACAATCTTGCCGGCATGTACGAATCTGGGCGCGGCGTGGAACGCGATCCGGCGGAGGCCGCGCGGCTCTATCGCCGTGCGGCCGGGCTCGAGCCGGAGCGGGGCTCCTGAGCTTGCTCTCGCGTCGAAGCGCTTTGGCGGGGCTCGCATTGTTCGCAAGCCCCGCTTTCGGCCAAGCGCGGCCGTCGATTTTCGCGCCGCAGGTCGACTACACCGCGATCGGCTGGTTCGGGCGCGAAGCCAAGCGCTCGGCGCGTATCCATCGCACGCGCGACGCGATCCGCTATCACGCGACCGACGGGATCGAGCATGTGGTGATCGCCCGGCTCGACCGCGACAAGGCGTGGCTGATGGCGCCCGCTTTGCGCCTCGCTTTCGAGACCGATCTGACCGGTCTTGGCCTGCCGCCCGCGATCCTGCGCGGGCGCGGCTTCCAGGAAACAGCGATCCGCGCGACATCGGTCGACGGGGAGCCGGCCTCGCAATTGCGGGTCAAGCGCGATGGGGCGGACTTGGCGCTCGACGCGACGGCGCTGGTCGACCGGCGCGGCGTATTGTGGCGCTTGGAGGGGACGGGGGCCGTCGGCGGCCAGCCCGGACGGCTCGACTGGAGCTTCGAAGACGTGACGCCGGGGCGGTTTGCCGCGTCGCTGTTCGAACCGCCCGACGATATCCGCGTGGTGCCGGTCGCGGGCGAAACCTTGCTTCTTACGCTGCGCCGGTTCGGCTTGATCCGTTAGGCCGCACCCGGCGCCTTGCCCGTCGGCGCCGCGCCCACCGCGCGCGGCGTGGGGCGCGACAACACGTCCTTCACGCCCGCCAGCGTCGGCGCCAGAAGATTGGTCGCTTCGCCGATCGACGCGGTTTTAGGCATATGCGTCCAGGCAGCCGACCACCCGTTGACCTTGCCGTAAAGCTCCTCGACCACCGGCCGCGCCTCGCGGATGTATAGGATCGCGGGCATCGCTTCGACGTAGAAATTGGCGCCCTTCACCGCGCGGTCGTAGAGCATGCTGGCGTTGTAGACGTGCGTGCCGATGATTTTGCCCGCCCGCTTCAACGCTTCCTCCAGGTCGCGCACCTGGGCGGAAAGCGGCTTGTCGGACAGGATCGCCGGGATGGGCCGCAGATCCTGCACCTTCACGGCGCAATCGATCACCCAGCGCCACAGCTTGCGCCAGATTTCGACCTTCACCATGCCGCGCAGCATTTCCTGCTGCAGCGTGTGCTGCATGTCGATGGGGTTGAGGCGCGCGGGCGGCACGCCCGATTTCGCCAAGCGCTGGACGAGCCGCGCATAGGCTTCGTTGAACGCCTGCTTGTTGCGGATCGGCTGGGGCTTGTAGTTGCCGATCGCGGCGACGATATCGTTGATGAAGCGCTCGCAGCTTTCCTCGGGCTGCGGCAGCGGGCGCAGATAGAGCAGCGAGGCTTCCGGCAAGGGCTGGCCGAACACGACCTCGTCGACGATGCCCAGGCCCAGCACCTGCGAGACGAGTTCGACCAGGCGGCGGTTGTAGTCCGACCCCGGATCGTAATCGCGCATCAGCGACGCGTCGGACCCGGAGCGCACGAATTGGATGCCCGTCTCCTGGCCCGTCTGGTTGAGATTCATCACCACGTCCAGACGGCCGCGATCGGCGTCGAAGCGGATCGGCGCGTCGGCGAAAGCGCCGGTCGACTCCTTGAAACGGAAGCAGCTGTTGCGCCCGATATCCTCGAAAATCTCGCGGTCGATCTCGCTTTCCTTGCCGGGCACGTGGCGCATCAACAGGCCCTCGACGCCTTCGGCGGCCAAGCGCAGCATTTCGCGCAAACCGCGATCGTCGTACTTGTCGATATCCTCGCCCGGCCGGCGCGGATCGTTGGCTTGGATCGTCATGGGGGTTTAGGTAGCAAGGGGGGCAAGGCCCAGCAAGCTAATCCGGAAACTTTGCCGTTAAAATCTTGACGAGGGCTATTTTTTCAGCCGCCGCGCAACGAAAAAGGGCCGGGATTTCGCCCGGCCCTTTTCGCGTTTCGCGAACTCGTTTGCGGCGTTACGAGCAGCCGCTGGTCGAGCCGCAATCGATGCACTTGGTGCACGTGCCGTTGCGCACCATCGCCATCGATCCGCAGGTCTCGCACGGATCGCCCGTGTAGCCCTTCATGCGCGCTTCGCGGATCTTGTCCGCCTTCGAAGCGCCCTTGGCGGGGGCGGCTTCCATCGCCGTGCCGATCGCCGCGGCGACCGCTTCGATCGCGAAGCCGATCGGCTGCTTGTCGCCTTCGGCTTGGGCCGGCGCTTCCGCCGGTTCGGCGAGACCGACTTCGACGTCGTCTTCGACTTCCGGATCGAGCAGATCGACGTCGCCCGCCAGCGCCACGGCCGACGCCGAGGCGGGGGCGCCGCCCGGGAGCACCTTGAAGCGCGAGCGCACGAAGCCGGTCGAGGCGACCTTCTTGACCGCGTCGAGAGCGGCGGCGGCGGCGGCCGAGCCGGCGCCCGGCAAGGTCGAATCCTTCTCGCCCTTGCCCATCGAATCCGGCTCGAGATCCTCCTGCGCCACATGGGCCAGATCGTCGCGGCCGAGATACGACACGGCGAGCTCGCGGAAGATGTAGTCGAGGATCGACGTCGCGTTCTTGATCGCGTCGTTGCCTTGGACGATGCCGTTGGGCTCGAAGCGCGTGAAGGTGAACGCTTCGACGTACTCCTCGAGCGGCACGCCGTATTGCAGGCCGATCGAGACGGCGATGGCGAAATTGTTCATCAGGCTGCGGAAGGCGGCGCCTTCCTTGTGCATGTCGATGAACAGCTCGCCGACCTTGCCGTCCTCGTATTCGCCGGTGCGCAAGTACACCTTGTGGCCGCCGACCATCGCCTTCTGGGTGTAGCCTTTGCGGCGGTTGGGCAGGCGGGCGCGGGCGGTGGCCGCCACGCGCTCCACGATGCGCTCGACGATCTTCTCGACCTTCACCACCTGCGGGGCGGCCGTGATCGCCTCGACTTCCTCGTGGAGATCGATGTCCTCGCCCACGATCGAGGCGAGCGGCTGCGACAGCTTCGAGCCGTCGCGATAGAGCGCGTTCGCCTTCAGGCACAGGCGCCAGGACAGCAGATACGCGTCCTTGCAATCCTCGACCGTCGCCTGGTTTGGCATGTTGATGGTCTTGGAGATCGCCCCCGAGATGAAGGGCTGCGAGGCCGCCATCATGCGGATGTGGCTATCGACCGAGAGGTAGCGCTTGCCGTTGCGGCCGCACGGATTGGCGCAGTCGAAGACCGGCAGGTGTTCGTCCTTGAGATGCGGGGCGCCCTCCAGCGTCATCGAGCCCGTGCACCACGTGTTGGCGGCTTCGATTTCGGACTTGGAGAAACCGAGGGCGGCCAGCATGTCGAACGCCGGATCTTCGAGCTGTTCCTTTGAGAGCTTCAGCGTATCGCGGCAGAACTCCTCGCCCAGCGTCCACTTGTTGAACGCGAACTTGATGTCGAAGGCCGACTTCAACGCGCCTTCCAGCGCGTCGATCTGCGCCTGACCGAAACCCTTCGCCTTCAACGCGCCGTGGCTGACGGCGTTGGAGCCCTTCAGCGTGCCGTGACCCACCGCGTAGGCGATGATGTCGTCGATCTGCGCTTGGGTGTAGCCGAGGGTCTTGAGGCCGACCGGCACGACGCGGTTGATGATCTTGAAGTAGCCGCCGCCGGCCAGCTTCTTGAACTTCACCAGCGCGAAATCCGGCTCGATGCCGGTCGTGTCGCAATCCATCACCAGGCCGATCGTGCCGGTGGGCGCGATGACCGTGGCCTGGGCGTTGCGATAGCCGTGGGCCACGCCCAGTTCCAACGCGTCGTCCCACGCCTTGCGCGCCGCGTCGATCAGGCGCGCGTCGGGGCAGTCCTTCGCAGGCAGCGGCACGGGCAGGATCGTCAGGCCTTCGTAGCCGGCTGCCTCGCCATACGCGGCACGGCGATGGTTGCGGATGACGCGCAGCATGTGCTCGCGATTGGGCTCGTAGCCGGGGAACGGCCCGAGCTCGGCGGCCATTTCGGCCGACGTCGCGTAGCTGACGCCGGTCATGATCGCCGTGATGGCGCCCGTGATCGCGCGGCCCTCGTCGCTGTCGTAGCCCAGACCCATCGCCATCAGCAGGCCGCCGATATTGGCGAAGCCCAGGCCCAGCGTGCGGAACTCGTAGGAGAGTTCGGCGATGCGCTTGGACGGGAACTGCGCCATCAGCACCGAGATTTCGAGCGTCACCGTCCACAGTCGGCAGGCGTGCTCGAAGGCCGGCGCGTCGAACGAGCCGTCGTCGCGGCGCAGGGCCAGCAGATTGACCGAGGCGAGGTTGCACGCCGTGTCGTCGAGGAACATGTATTCCGAGCACGGGTTCGACGCGTTGATGCGCCCCGAAGCCGGGCAGGTGTGCCACTCGTTGATGGTCGTGTCGTATTGCAGGCCCGGATCGGCCGAGGCCCAGGCGGCTTCGCCGATCTTGTCCCATAGCGCCTTGGCGTCGACCGACTTGTGGATCTTACCGTCGGTGCGGCGGATCAGCTCCCACTTGCCGTTGTCGAGCACGGCCTGCAGGAACGCATTGGTCACGCGCACCGAGTTGTTCGAGTTCTGGCCCGAAACGGTGAGATAGGCTTCCGAATCCCAATCCGTGTCGTAGGACTTGAAATCGATCCGCTCGAAGCCCTGCTTGGCGAATTGGATGACGCGCTGGATGTAGTTCTCGGGGATCAGAACCTTGCGCGCCGCTTTGATGGCGTTGCGCAGCGCGTTGTTCTTCTTGGGATCGAAGCCGGCCTCGCCCGCCGCGCGATCGCACGCGGTCATGATCTCGTTGAGATGTTTGGCGGCGAGGCGCGAGCCCGCGACCAGGGCCGCGACCTTCTGCTCCTCGACGACCTTCCAGTCGATGTAGTTTTCGATGTCCGGATGGTCAATGTCGACCGTCACCATCTTGGCGGCGCGGCGCGTGGTGCCGCCCGACTTGATGGCGCCCGCCGCGCGGTCGCCGATCTTCAGGAAGCTCATCAGGCCCGACGACTTGCCGCCGCCCGACAGCCGCTCGTTCTCGCCGCGCAGGCGCGAGAAATTGGAGCCCGTGCCCGAGCCGTATTTGAACAGGCGCGCTTCGCGCACCCACAAATCCATGATGCCGCCCTCGTTGACGAGGTCGTCCTCGACGGATTGGATGAAGCAGGCATGCGGCTGCGGATGCTCGTAGGCCGAGGCCGACGGCGTCAGCTTGCCGGTGCGGAAGTCGACGTAGAAATGGCCCTGGCCGGGGCCGTCGATGCCGTAGGCCCAATGCAGCCCGGTGTTGAACCATTGCGGGGAGTTGGGAGCCGCGATCTGCGCCGCCAGCATGAAGCGCATCTCGTCGAAATAGGCGCGGGCGTCGGCCTCGGAATCGAAATAGCCGCCCTTCCAGCCCCAATATGTCCAGGTGCCGGCGAGGCGATCGAAGACCTGTTTGGCGGAGGTTTCGCCGACGATGCGGGCGTTCTCCGGCAGCTTGGCGAGGGCGGCTTCGTCGGGCTTCTTTCGCCACAGCCACGACGGCACGTCGTTCTCTTCGACGGATTTCAGCGCCGCCGGCAGGCCGCGCTTGCGGAAATACTTCTGCGCGAGCACGTCGCACGCGACCTGCGACCAACCGGCGGGGACTTCGATGTCCTTCGCCTGGAAGACGACCGAGCCGTCGGGGTTCTTGATCTCGCTGTTCGTGGTCGTAAACGCGATGCTCGCGTAAGCATCGGCCCCGTCCTTGGTAAAGCGCCGCTCGATCCGCATCCTAGCCTCCAGCCGGTCTTCGATCCCGATGTGCGCGGCCTTGCGTGGCCCGCTTCATCGCCCGTGATTGTTCGAACCAACCCATGCGTGACCCCGGGATCGGAATGCGCGCAGAATCAGCCCCCGTCTTCGCCGACTCGTCCCCCGATCCCGGATGTTGCGGGTGAAAACCGCTCACTAGATTTCGTGGTGGATAGCGAAGCTCGTTACCAAATGTTGAACAAACCCCGGAATCACCCGCAACAGGATTTTGGCGAGATCGCGGCAAGAACCACAAAATGTAGTAACGACAACTAGATAATGGGGGTCCGAGTACAGGAAACCGCTAAAATCCGGGGTAAAACCCGTCAAGCGCTTATTTATGATTATATATCAGTTACTTAATGACGGGTTCGAATATGTCCGAGGCTTTGTGTGCGGTGCAGCAACGGCTGTTGCATGCCTGTCATACTTCTTAATTAATCAATTTATATCAATATCTTAATTATACGTTCGGGAAAGTGTATAACATCGGAAATCGTTGAAAAACGGCATTGGCCGCGCGACGCGGGGAGTTTGCGGTGCCGCGTCGCGCCCGATCGGGTGTCGGCGAAACCGATCGGAGCCGTGAGATTCCCGGAAATGCTTGTATCCGTCATCTTGGCGTTCCACCGGATAGGACCGCGGCGATGGCGGGAATCGGCCGTCCTCCGGCCCGCCATTCTGGACGACTCGCGAAGCCGCGTGCGATAGTCCGGCCGGTTCAAGGGACGGGCATTAATGACCATCGGGACGTTAATCTATACGTGGCTGCGCGGCGAAGAAATGGGCCGCGACGAGTTCGGCAATCGCTATTACCGCGACAAGACCGGCGTGAAACGCGCGCGGCGCGAAAAGCGTTGGGTCGTCTACGAGGGCGAGGCCGAGGCGTCGAAAGTGCCGCCCGATTGGCATGCCTGGTTGCATCATCTGATGGCCGCGCCGCCGCCCGCTTCGGGGCTGCCCACGCGCAAGCCCTGGCAGGCGCCGCATCAACCGAACCTGACGGGCTCGCCCCAGGCCTATCGCCCGCCGGGACACGATCTCCAAGGCGGACGGCGCGCGAAGGCGACGGGCGATTACGAACCCTGGACGCCGAACTGATTCCGCCGCATAGCTGAGCCGGTCATTCGCGAATCGGATCGAGGACGATGGGCAAGAATCTGGTCGAAACCCTCATGGGGGCGCTCGTGCTGGTCGTGGCCGGCATGTTCGTCGTATTCGCTTACTCGACGGCCGATATCCGCCCGGTGCGCGGTTATACGGTTACGGCGAAGTTCCAGAGCATCGACGGCGTGCGCGTGGGCACCGACGTGAAGCTCGCGGGCATCAAAGTCGGCTCGGTGCTGGCGCAGAACCTCGACCCCGATACCTACGAGGCCGTGCTGACGCTGACGATCGATTCCCATGTCAAACTGCCGCGGGACACCTCGGCGCAGATCACCAGCGAAGGCTTGCTGGGCGGCACATATCTGGCGTTGTCGCCGGGCTCGGACGAGAGGATGCTGGCGGCGGGCGGCACGATTCAGTTCACGCAGTCGCCGGTCAATCTCGTGCAGCTGCTCGGCCGTTTCATCTTCAATTCGGCCGAAGGCGCCACCCAGCAGCCCGCCAAGCCGAACTGACGCGCGCGCGGCGCCTTGCGGACTAGTCTCCCATGAGCGTGCCCGCCAAAGGCCGCGATCTGCGGCTCGATTTCTTCCGCGGCCTCGGCCTGCTGTTCATCTTCGTCAATCACATTCCCGACAACGCATTCTCCTTCCTGACGCTCGCGAACTTCCTGTTCTGCGACGCGGCCGAGATTTTCGTGTTCCTCTCGGGTTACGCCGCCGCGCTGGTGTTCGGACGGCGCGCACGCGCCGACGGCATGGCCTACGCGATGGCGACCGTCATGGCGCGCGTGTGGACGCTTTACGTCGCGCATATCTTCCTGTTCGTGATCTACACGGCGCAGGTCGCGTGGACCGCGCAGAATTTCGACAACCCGCTGTTCATCGAGGAAATGCAGATCGCCGCGTTCCTCGACCGGCCGCATGTCGCGATCGTGCAGGCGCTGCTGCTCGCCCACCAGCCGCTGTTCATGAACATTCTGCCGCTCTACATCACGTTGCTGCTCGGCTTCGCGCTGATCTTGCCGTTGATCCCGCGATACGGCCGCTATCTGTTGATTCTCTCGGCGGCGGTCTATGTCGGCGTGCCGATTTTCGATTGGAATTTGCCCGGCTATCCCGATGGCGGCTGGTTCTTCAATCCGTTCGCCTGGCAGTTCCTGTTCGCGCTTGGAATCTTCTGCGGCTGGCGCGCGGGTGTCGACGGCCAGCCCGTCGGCGTGCCGAAATGGGTCTATTGGGCGGCGGCGATCTTCCTTGCCGCGACCATCCCGATCCGGACCTGGATCACGATTGGCTATTACTTCGACAATGTGCCGGCAGCCTTCGCCGAGGCGATTTACCAGTTCGCCGACAAGACCAACGAAGGGCCGCTGCGGCTGCTCAGCATTCTGGCGCTATGCGCGGTCGTGGTATGGCGCGTGCCCCGCGGCGCCGCGTGGCTGGACATGCGCTGGGCGAAGGCGATTACGCGCTGCGGGACGAATTCCCTCGCCATATTCTGTCTGGGGATTTTCCTGTCGGTCCTGGGCCATGCCGTCCTGGTCGAATATGGCGGGTCGCTGGCCAATCAAGCGCTGGTGACGGCGGCGGGATGCTGCATTCTGCTGGCCCTCGCCAAGCTGTTTTCTTGGTATAAAGCGCAGGGTAAGCCGCGCAAAGGTGAGGTTTGATCCATGGCGGGACGTGGGTCGCGGGTCCTGTTCCGGGCGTCGATTTTGGTGGCTTTGATCGCTGCGGCGATCGCGCTGCCCCAGACCGCGTACGCGCAAACGCCGCAACCCGCGGCGATGCCAGAAGCCTGTCGCGTGCCCAGCTCGGTATTCGTCGCCGACGCGAAGCTCGTTCACGCCGCCAAACGCGTCGTGGCCGAGAAGCGGCTGACGATCGTGGCGATCGGCTCGTCTTCGACGATGGGCATGGGAGCCTCGTCTGCCGATGCGGCGTGGCCTGCGCGTCTCGAGGCCGATCTGCGCCGGCGCCTGCCGGCGTTGCGTGTCGACGTCGTCAACCGCGCCAAACCGCGCGAGACCGCCGAGCAAATGGCCAAACGTCTGGCGCAGGACGTGCTGTCGTTGAGGCCCGATCTGGTCGTTTGGGAGACCGGCACGGCCGATGCGGTCCGCTCGATCGATCTCGATCAGTTTGGCGCGACGCTAGAGGACGGGATCACCGCGATCGCTGCCGCCAAGGCCGATACAATGCTGGTGACGCCGCAATACGCGCGCGACACGGTTCGGCTTATCGGCTTTCAGCCCTATATCGACGCGATGAATCAAGCGGGTCTGCGGCGCGACGTGCAGGTCTTCCCGCGCTACGAGACGATGCGCCACTGGATCGAGAGCGGGCAGATGAAACTCGAGAACGTGCCGCGCGAGGATATGACCAAAGTCGCGGACACGCTTTACGATTGCCTGGGCCGCCAGATCGCGCGCGTCGTCGTGCGCGCGATGAATTTGCCGAAAGATTTCCTTTCCGCTCCGGTGCGTTGACGAAATTTTGTCGGGCGCAGGTGTCGCATGTGTGACGGTCTGTGACCGGGGTCACTGCGCGCCATATTTCAGCCATGCGACATTGACATCGTGCAATTCGACACGATGTCGATGGCGATGGAGAACAACAATGCGCGACGGAAAGTTATTCTCGCCATTCGCTTGGCTCGGCCGGACTTTCGGCCAGTCGGCCTGCGCGCTGGCGGTGGTGGTCTTCGTTGCCGCGACCGGGCAAGGCGCGGCCATCCTGTTGCAGGACGCCCATAATTCGCCGAGCGCCGCCAGTCCGGTCGCCAATGCGCCGGCCGAGATGGGTTTGCGCCAACCCGGGCAACGCGGCTTCCGCGAGTTACCGCGTCCGGCCGACAGCTTCCCGCCCGAGGACAGCTACGACGTCGTCACGCCGGCGGACGACTACGAACGTTGATCCGCGTCTTGCGCGCGCGGCCGCGAGGGGGTAAGTCCGCGTTGACCATGCGCGTTCTTTTCGCCATCGCCATTTCATTATGCGCCGCCGGCTTGCCGGCGCAGGCGCAGACGGCCCCGACCGCCACCTGGCGTGCGCTGGAAACGGCGCAGCTCCAGACGCTGGACAAAGTCACGGGCCGCGTGCGCACGCTCGAAGCCCCGGTCGAGCGCGAAGTGATGTTCGGCTCCCTGTCGGTCGTCGTGCGCGCCTGCCGCAAGCGCCCGCCCGAGGAGCCGCCAGAAAGCGCGGCCTATCTCGACGTGGTCGAACGAAAGTCGGGCGAGCAGGCGCAAAGCGTGTTCCGGGGCTGGATGTTCGCTTCCGCTCCCGCCGTGTCGGCGATGGACCATCCGGTTTACGATATATGGGTCGTCGGCTGCCGTTAGGCGCCGCCGATCAACTTGGAGAACTCGGCGTCGATCCGTTCTTGCGGGATCTCCGCGAAGGGTGCCGCGCCTTGCAAGGCGCGCGTCAAGCGTCGGCGGTATTCGGTGCGCGAAATTTCGACCGTGCCGAAGCGCGCCATATGCTCGGTCGTCATCTGTGTGTCGAGAAGCGCGAAACCGCCCGCGCGCAAACGCGCGATCAGATGGATGAGTGCGGCTTTGGAGGCGTCGTCGCGGCGCGCGAACATGCTTTCGCCGAAAAACGCAGCACCGAGCCGCACGCCGTATAATCCGCCCGCGAGTTCGCCGCCGGCCCACGCTTCGACCGAATGCGCGTGCCCGGCCTCGTGCAGCTGGCGATAGAGATCGTGGATCGTGGCGTTGATCCAGGTCGACGGCCGCGCGGCGCAGCCTTCCATCACCGCCGCGAACGCCGTATCGATCCGGAATTCGAACGGCGCTTTGCGCAGGCGCTTGGCGAGCGAGCGCGGAACATGCACGGTGTCCAGCGGCAGCACGCCGCGCGGATCGGGGTCGTACCAGCCGACCGCCGGATCGTCCGCCGTCTGCGCCATCGGGAAAATCCCGTTGGCGTAGGCCCACAGCAAATGGCGGTAAGTCAGTTCCTCCATCGCCGCGCGGCGGGGCGGGTCATTTCTTCAGACCCATCCAGCGTTCGAGCCAGTGGATGTCGTAGTTGCCGTCGATGAATTCGGGCGAACGCGTCAGGCGGCGATGCAAGGGCAGCGTCGTCTGTATCCCGCCGACCACGTACTCGTCGAGGGCGCGGCGCAGGCGCATCAGGCATTCGTTGCGGCTGGTACCATGGACGATCAGCTTGGCGACCATCGAATCGTAGTTCGACGGCACGCGGTAACCCGAATAAAGCGCGCTGTCGACGCGCACACCCAAGCCGCCCGGCGTGTGATATTCGGCGATGCGCCCAGGCGACGGCGCGAAAGTCTCGGGATCTTCCGCGTTCACGCGGCATTCGATCGCGTGACCTTGGAGGCGGACATCGGCCTGCGTGAAGCCCATCGGCGCGCCGGACGCGATGCGGATCTGTTCGCGGACGAGGTCGAGGCCGCAGACCATCTCGGTCACCGGATGCTCGACCTGAAGGCGCGTGTTCATTTCGATGAAATAGAACTCGCCGTCCTGGTAGAGGAACTCGAGCGTACCGGCGTTGCGATAACCGAGCTTCTTCAGTGCGGCGACGACGATCTTACCCATCTTTTCGCGCTGCGCGGCGTTGAGCGCGGGCGAAGGGCTCTCCTCCAACACTTTCTGGTGCTTGCGCTGCAAGGAGCAGTCGCGTTCGCCCAGATGCACGACGTTGCCGTGCGTGTCGGCCAGCATCTGGAACTCGATGTGGCGCGGATGGCCGAGATACTTCTCGATATAGACGACGTCGTTGCCGAAATTGGCGCCTGCTTCGGCACGCGCCGAGCGATACGCTTCCTCGAGCTCTGACGCCGAGTTGGCGACGCGCATGCCCTTGCCGCCGCCGCCGCCCGCGGCCTTGATCAGCACGGGATAGCCGATTTCCGCGCCCAGCTTCAGCGCGGTCTCGAGATCTGCGACCGGACCGTCTGAACCGGGCACGCAAGGCACGCCCAGCGCGATCATCGCGCGCTTGGCCTCGATCTTGTCGCCCATCATCGAGATGTGTTCGGGCGTCGGGCCGATGAAGGCGATCCCGTGATCCTCGACCATCCGCGCGAAATCCGCGTTCTCGGACAGGAACCCGTAGCCGGGATGGATCGCGTCGGCGCCGGTGATGACGGCGGCGGAGATTATCGCGGCCTTGTTGAGGTAGCTTTCGCGCGCGGCCGGCGGGCCGATGCAGACGCTTTCGTCGGCGAGGCGCACATGCATCGCGTCGGCATCGGCGGTCGAATGCACCGCGACCGTGTGGATGCCCAGCTCCTTGCACGCGCGATGGATGCGCAGCGCTATTTCGCCACGATTCGCGATGAGGACTTTTTCGAACATCCCGGGCGCGCCTATTCGATCACGATCAGCGCTTCGCCGTACTCGACCGGCGCGCCGTTCTGCACGATGATCCGCGCGACCGTGCCCGCGCGCGGGCTGCGGATCGGGTTCATCACCTTCATCGCCTCGACGATGAGCAGAGTCTGGCCTTCCTTCACTTTGTCGCCCATGCGTACGAAAGCGGGCGCCCCGGGTTCGGGCGAGAGATAGGCCGTGCCGACCATCGGCGAGGTCACGGCGTTTTCGAGGCTCGCCTCGGCCGCCGCCGGAGCCGCGGCGACGGGTGTGGCGACCGGCGCGGGGGCGGCGGCCGG
>VYME01000499.1_pt1 | contig 22795 bp, 23 predicted proteins | sample 5115281 | NCBI WGS metagenome assembly VYME01 (sample SAMN12291780, study PRJNA351875) | freshwater metagenome | isolation source: freshwater lake | place: USA: Michigan, Wintergreen Lake | collected 2013-08-08
GAACAGAGTAAATCTGTTAAGGCAGGTGCGGAACCCCGCAAGGGAAAGAAGCAGAAACCTAAATCGTGAGGTTTGGGAATCACCGTCCGTTTACGGCGGTGAGGATGTCAATCTGTAGAAGCTTACGTCCCAATACTCCTAAGCCGATTTCTGAAGCTTCGATCGATCCCAGTGCCAACAGAGCGGCAAACTCTCTAACATGACTATCCACCCTTCTCAGATTGCCGAAAGCTCTATCAATTTCTTCTCTAGCTTTATCACTATCGCCAGAGTCTAAAAATTGTTGTACTCTTCTAAGCATCGTTGTCATTCTGTTTGGGGCGAAGGGATAAAGGTCAGACCACTGCGAATTTCAATATCTACACGGGCGTTTTTAGTTTTACGTTTAGAATCCTGAAATGAGTGCGGTTGTGCCTCTGGTGTGACACCACCCTGCTTACTAGCATTTTTGACATACCCCACGCCGTAAACGGACGTGGATTCTTCTAGCATCACTGCTGAGAATTTCGGGCTTCGACGATGTGGACTTGAATTAGATTCCTGGCGAAATCCCACCCAGAGGTGGTTCTCTCCTCAGACTTTCGCGACCTTACAGAAGCCTGTTCTCGTATGCCCTACGATACAGTTCAAAACCTCTAAAATCATTGGTTTCTTTGGTACTTGACGCTTAGAGCTTTTACCTATAGGAGCATTCCCCTATAGAACCCCATAACTCTAGTTTTCAAGGTGCGTTCATCTTCGCTGCATTGCCCTTTAATATTAGCAAGAAATGATAATCCTTCTTGAGCAGTCACAGGATTTTTTCTTGCCCAAGAGTAACTGTATCCACCCTCTTGCTGGATATCGTCTCCTTGAGCTTGTACCCTACCACGATAAGGTTCTGACGAACTCGACATATTAAATATTCAAATTTATTCATTTAAGACAATTATATAGTAATTATCAGCAAAAATGTCAAAAAAAGCCCAAATACTTGATGAGAATCAATTATCGAAAGTTTAGCTATAAAATTATGTAGAATGCTTTCGACGACGGACTGGGAAATTACCTGACAAAAAAAAGTTGATAGAACCAAAACGGTCTATCAACTCTTAAAATTATCTATTCAAGAACTAAAAATTAACGTTCTTGAAAGACGATTTTTTTGTCCAGGGAAGGACGGTTATTCGACTTAGAAGGATACTTATTGCCACCACCGCGGGGAGTTTTATTAATCACCGGTTTACTGCTCGCCGGTGCGGGAACTTCCCAATCGGTTTTCATCCACTGGGGACAATTTTGATCGTAGATCATTTGCAGGGCAGCCGCCGCGATCGCTTGGGGATCGTATTCTTCACTTAAATCCCGCACTAAGGGCAAGAAAGAAGCCATCCGTTCCCCCGATAAAGCCTCTTTTAGCTGATTTTGCAGCTTGGCTAGGCGTTTTGCTTCTACTTCGGCGCGACTAGGAATGGGACTAGATTCCAGACGTTGACGCAGACGCTGTTCAATCTGACGCAACAAACGCCGATCGATCGGTTCTACTAAAGATATAGCAGTTCCCGTTTTACCGGCGCGGCCCGTGCGGCCAATGCGGTGAATATAGGTTTCGGCATTATCCGGCAGATCATAGTTAATAACGTGGCTGAGATTTTCCACATCTAGACCGCGGGCCGCGATATCCGTGGCTACCACTAATTTAATTTTGCCCTCGCGGAAACGTTGCACCAGTCGTTCCCGTTGCACTTGGCTTAAGTTACCGTGGTATTCATCCACCGTTTGCCCCGCTTCTTGCAGTTTGCTGGTTAATTCGGCCGCGGTTTGCTTGGTGCGGACGAAAATAATCGCCGATTCTAGGGGTTCGATCTCTAACAGGGGTTGCAGGACTTTTAATTTCGTCCAACCGCGAGGGATCAGATAAATTTTCTGCTCGATTTTAGCAGGAGCGGCCTGGGGTTGAGAAACCGTCACAGAAACGGGAGATTTCAAGAAATTAGCGATTAAATCGCGGATTTCCCGGGGCATAGTTGCCGAGAAACAGGCGGTTTGACGGGTGGAGGGGGATGCTTGCAGAATTTTCTTAACATCATCGATGAAACCCATACTGAGCATTTCGTCCGCTTCATCGAGGACTACCCAGTTTAGGGATTCTAGATGGAGTTTTTTGCGATCGAGCAGATCGATTACCCGGCCGGGAGTCCCGACCACAATCTGGACACCTTTTTCCAGACTGCGGATCTGACGTTCCATGGATTGACCACCACAGACTGTCAGGATAAAGAGACGACGATCATCAGAGAAATCTTTGATGGCGCTGGCTACCTGTTGGGCTAATTCCCGGGTGGGGGTGAGGATTAAAGCTTGAACGTTAGGATTTTTGGTGTCCATGCGTTCCAGTAAAGGCAGGGAATAGGCGGCAGTTTTGCCGGTTCCCGTTTGCGACATTCCTACCATGTCATGGCCTTCTAACAGGAGAGGGATGGCTTTGGATTGAATTTCGGTGGGGGTGGTGAATCCAAGCGTTTCTAGGTGTTGAAGACGGCTATCGGATAAACCTAAATTGTTGAAACCAGTGGTCATAGGGATTGTTTTGTGGGAATTAAATTAGAAAAATGGAAAAATTAGACTATTTCGCCGTAGAGATCGTAGGTATCGGCCGAAGTAATTCGGACCTGTACGATCGCACCTAGAATCGCCTCCCCTGTCACATAAACCAAGCCATCCACTTCCGGGGAAAAACGAGCGGAACGCCCGATTAACTCCCCTGTTTCTGGGTTTTCCTGTTCGATGAGAACATCGACAGTTTGACCGATATAAGCTTGATTTTTGCGCTCCGAGATTGGTTGCTGAGTTAACATCAACCTTTCGCGGCGTTCGTCCATAATTGCCTGTGGCACTGGATTGGGCAGGTCAAAAGCGGCTGTACCTTCTTCGGCGGAGAAGGTAAACACCCCGACGTGATCGAACTCATGACGCTTGACAAATTCCAGCAGATGGCTGAAATGTTCCTCGGTTTCTCCGGGGAAACCGACGATAAAAGTCGTTCGTAAAACCGCGTTCGGGATAGCTTGCTTGATCCGCTCGATAATGCCATCGTTGACTCGTCCTTGCCAGGGACGGTTCATCGCCCGCAGGATGTCGGGATGGGAATGCTGTAGCGGCAAGTCTAGATAGGGTAAAACATTCGGGGTCTCTCGGATCGCCTCGATAACCTTTGGCGTTAACCCGGTCGGGTAAGCGTAGTGAACGCGAATCCAAGGTATATCGACTTCTCCCAGCGCTCGCAAGAGTTCCGCTAATTTGGGTTCGCCATATAAGTCTAACCCATAATTGGTTGTTATTTGCGAAATGAGAATTAATTCTTGGACTCCTTGGCCGGCCAATTGTCGCGCTTCGGCCACAATGGACTCGATCGATCTCGATCGCTGATCGCCGCGCAGGTGGGGAATAATACAGAAAGCACAGCGATAATCGCAGCCTTCGGCCACCCGCAGATAGGCGACTCCTTCGGTAGTGGTGCGATAACGGGGTAGATTTTCATCAGCGATAAAAGTGGGATCGGCGCTGACTTCCTTGACTCGTTCTCCCGTCTCTACCCGTTCCACGATCTCGACGATTTTCTGATAATCTCCCGTGCCAACAATGGCCACGGCTTCCGGCAATTCCGTCAGGAGTTCATCTTGGAAATGTTGGGCCATACAGCCGGAGATAATAATTTTTTTATTAGCTTCCGCCAGTTCCACGAGGGTGCGAACGGATTCTTCTCTAGCTGCTTGAATGAAACTACAGGTATTAACGATAACGTAATCGGCCAACTCCTCGTCATTATCTACGGGATAGCCAGCCTTGGCCAGCAGTCCTAACATATGCTCGGAGTCGATCCGGTTTTTCTCACAGCCTAGGTGTGAGATAGCGATGGTTGGCTTATTGCCCATGCGATCGAGTATCAACCAAATCTTAAACTTCTCTTTTAATGTTAAGACATTGTGAACTACTCTCAACGGATTTGAGAGCTTCCTGCTTCAATGGGATGCGCTTTCTACCTCGAAAGATAGCAAGTCTTACCTTCCCTCTACAGGCATCCGTCCTAGTTCCTAAGACCCACACTTTTTCTTGCAACACGACCCGTCGAGCTTGGTTATCGCTTAAGGAATAGTGGTCAAGACCTGTTTATGATAACATAGTTTTTTGGAATTGTCTATATACAAAGTCAGCATTCATGAGGGGAACTGTGGGGCGAATTACTTCGCCCCTTTAAAAGCCCTGTCCCATCGCACTAAGCGCTTCGGGACGAATGCTGACAGTAAGTTAAAATAATTTCCCCCCTGTGGCCCCGTGGCTAGGCCTTGACCCTGTTAAAATGGGTGAGCGGCGCCTGGTTGGGGACGCTAAGAGTAGTAGACGCTGTGAACTTAATTGCAACTTTCAAGACAAAAAACCCGATTATTGGCGTGGTTCATCTCGCCCCCCTGCCCACTTCCCCCCGTTGGGGTGGTAGTCTCAAGACGGTGATCGAGCGGGCTGAACAGGAGGCGACGGCTTTGGCTGCCGGTGGTGTTGATGGTTTGATTATCGAGAATTTTTTTGATGCCCCCTTTACCAAGCAACAGGTGGATCCCGCCGTGGTTAGTGCCATGACTTTAATTGTTGATCGCATTAAAAATCTGGTGGTCTTACCGATCGGTCTTAATGTTCTCCGCAATGATGCCCATAGTGCCTTAGCGATCGCTACCTGTGTCAATGCCCAATTTATTCGAGTTAATGTGCTAACGGGGGTTATGGCCACCGATCAGGGCATTATTGAGGGTCAGGCCCACGAACTTCTGCGTTATCGGCGCGAATTGGGGTCTGAGGTCAAAATTTTAGCGGATGTTTTGGTTAAACACGCCCGCCCCTTGGCAACTCCTAATCTGACTACGGCAGTGCAAGATACGATCGAACGGGGACTAGCAGACGGGGTGATCCTCTCCGGTTGGGCCACCGGTAGCCCCCCCAGTTTTGAGGATTTGGAACTGGCAGTGGCGGCGGCCAAGGGAACACCGGTTTTTATCGGCAGCGGGGCTGATTTGGACAATATCGGGCGGTTACTGCCGGCTGCTGATGGGGTGATCGTGGCTAGTTCCCTCAAGCGTCATGGCAAAATTACTGAACCGGTGGATCCGATCCGGGTGTCGCAATTTGTGGAAACGGCCCGGCAGATCAACGATCAAAAAGCAAAAATTAATAATTCTCTCCCTTCTTTGCCTCTGTCCACATAACCCCTTGCTAGAATGGCGGATAGTTTCAGGGGATAGCTATCCTAAGTTTTTAGGAATTGAAAACGTCCTAATTAACACAATATCGTTACGGGATTTTTCCTTTCGACAAAGTACATTTCGATTTGTGAAAATCTCATTAAGTAACGATTTCCCTCCTGACTCCTGACTCCTGAATTCTGCTGTAATTTAATCTAAATAATATTATGCGTCGTCGTTCTGTACCTTGGATTCATCGCTACTCCCGGCCCCTAATTGGGGGGGTTTCGATCGTGGGGGCGATTCTGACCGGCTATTTAACCATTACCAAACTGACGGGAGGGGCTGCTGCCTGTACCGCCGGGGCTAGTGATGGGGCTGGTTGTAGTGGTGTTCTTAATAGTCCCTACGCTACGGTTTTCGGGCTGCCCTTGAGTTTGTTCGGTTTTTTGGCCTATATGGCCATGGCGGTTTTTGCCCTCAGTCCTCTATTTATCAATGGGGAAACTCAGAAAAATCTCCGCAAAAGTTTAGAAAATAATACTTGGTTATTGCTGTTAGCAGGGGCGACGGCGATGGCGGTATTTAGTGGTTATTTAATGTATATTCTAGCCACGGAATTAAAGGAATTGTGTCCCTACTGCATCACTTCGGCTTTGTTCGCTTTAACCCTATTAATTCTCACAATTATCGGGCGCGAATGGGAAGGTTTAGGACAAATTATACTGCCGATGGTTGTAGTGGCAATGATTACTTTTGTGGGAACTTTAGCGGTTTATGCGGGAGTAAATTCCCCCACGGTGGCAGGAGGAAAAGAAGAAATTACCCGGCCAATGACAGCTGCTACACCCCCGTATGGTTGGGAAGTAACCACGGTTTCGGGAAAAGCAGAAATCGCCCTGGCTAAACATTTAAAAGCAATTGGTGCGAAGGAATACGGGGCTTTTTGGTGTCCCCACTGTTACGATCAAAAACAGTTATTTGGTAAGGAAGCTGGAGAAATCCTCAAAAAAGAAGGGGTTTATATCGAATGCGATCCCCAAGGGGTTAATGGTAATCCCCAAGCTTGTCGCGATGCCGGAATTAAAGGTTTCCCCACTTGGATTATTAAGGGTCAAGAATATTCGGGAACCCAAAGATTAGAGAAATTGGCGGAGATTTCTGGTTATACTGGCCCGATGAATTTTAAATATACAGTTCCGGGGCGCAAGTAGAAAAATATTGAGGGGTTGAACCTGGTTCAGCCCCGACATTTTATAGTGTTTGTTCTCTAGATAAAGTAGAACTTGAATTTTGTTCTTAGCAATAGAGGGAGATTGAAAGTTGCCAGATTTTGATCAACCTATACCCCAAGAAAAACTTGACATTATTGAGAAAAATAGAGCCAATTTATTTGCTTGGCGAGGTCAGTTTTCACCCCAACTGATTGAAACTATATTAACTTATTATTGCCCATCTAATTCGGTCATCCTCGATCCTTTTGTGGGTAGCGGCACTGTTTTGCTAGAGGCAAGTTATTTATCCCTAGAAGCTTATGGATTTGAGATTAATCCCGCTGCTTATATCATGAGTCATACCTATGAATTTATCAATGATTCTCAAAAAAAAGAAGTTCTTAAAAACCTGAGAAATATCATCGATCAAGAATTTCCTTTGAGAATTTTTGAAGTCAGTGACCAAGTAGAAAATTTAGTAGATAAATTGCAAAATACTAGGAATATGCTACCGGATCGGTCAAAGGTTTTATTTGATGCTTTGGTAATCATTCTTGATGTATGTAAGAATAAAATTACTCAGGAATTTATTCAGAAAAAATTTTCACATCTTAGCAATATAATTACTAATCTTCCCTACTCTCAAAAACCGATCAGGGTTGGATTATCTGATGCTCGTTCTCTCCCACTAGAAAATAATCAGATAGATTTTGTTGTGACTTCTCCACCCTATATAAATGTTTTTAATTACCATCAAAATTATCGTCAATCTGCTGAAATCTTAGGATGGGATTTACTCAAGATAGCCAAGTCAGAAATTGGTTCTAATAGAGCAAATAGGAGTAATCGTTTCTACACTGTAGTACAATACTGTTTAGATATGGGTGACATTTTAAAAGAACTGGCAAGAGTCAGCAAGCAGCAAGCAAGAATTGTTTTAATTGTAGGACAAGAATCTAACGTTCTTGGCGTACCTTTTTATAATGCTGATATTATTGAAAAAATAGGTATCAAAGCCAAGCTATTCCAGAAAGTATTAAGACAAAAAAGAAAATTTAAGAATAAATTTGGTAAAGTTATTATAGAGGATATAATTAATTTTATCAACTTAAATAATCAAGTTAGCCAAGAGGTAATAGAACAAATTTCTAGAGAGGTAGCATTCGAGGTATTGGAAAGCAGTAGGCTTTTTGTATCTTCAGAAAACCAGCTATGTTTAGAATCAGCAATTGCCAAAGTCAATAATATTCAAAGAACACCAATTTTAGATAAGAGATTATATATTGATCCTGTTAATATTTGAACATCAACAAAAATACATGAACGAATTTTCTCGTCCTCACTACACAAAAATAACTGCCTGTCTTAACAATCCTCGGTTGCCAGAATCTGATCGGGAACGTTTAGAAGAAGCTATTATAAAATATCGCCAGTGGATTATCGAGTTAGAATCGATTAATTCTGGTCAAGCAGATGCAGTAGAAAAGCTAGTGTCAGCTACTAACCGATATAAGCGTTTTATTGAACTTGACTTGATTTTTGATAGTTCAGATAATTTTTTGTATAGACAGAAAGGACAGTTAAAATTAGATAATACTATATTATAAGAATTTTTACCGCAGCTGGTTTTCCGTAGTTTACAAGGAATAGATAACTCTTTTGAATTGGGTCCAAGAAATACCTTCTCTGGACTAAGTTTCCTATCCTCTCTCGGCAATATTGGTCAAGGTGGTCAAGCAAATATTAGAAGCAAAAATCAGGATTTTATACTGGGCAAAAAGTTATATCTAAAGTCATCTTTTGAGCCAGAATTTCAAAATCATGAATTGATTGAGTCTCATCTTGGCTATGTTTGTGCAGAGTGCAAAACTAATTTAGATAAAACTATGTTTCAGGAAGCTGTAGCCACAAGTAGAGATTTAAAAATTGCCGTTCCTAACTCTTTATATTTTTTGATTTGCGAATTTCTTGATATGACACCAGTTTCAATAATTTCTACTCAAATTGATGATGTGTTAATTATACGAAAAACTAAGCGTATTCCCGCTAATCTTCGACAAGAGTATCGCTCCTCAAAAGCAAGACAGCTGCACAGACAGGAATATGTAGATTTTTTGGATGCTTCTCAATATTATCCCGATGTGTTTCAAAGGATGATCGATAAAATACAAACTCATATTGATAATACAAATCCATCACTGGAAAATGTTTTATATCAAGGATATTTCTAAAAATTTTCTCGACATCAAGTTTAGCTAATTTGATGTATAATCAAGATGTAGATAAGTTGCTAATTATTGGTTATGACTCAGGTAAATCTACAAAAAGCCGCTAATATTCTCCGTGTCACTACCGCAGAAATACTAACATGGCAAAAGAAAAAATTAATCAAAGGTCAGAAAATCAATCAAGTTGATTGGTTATTTAATCTGGATGAATTAACCAATTTTAAAAATAACCAATCCCCCAGAGAATTGATAATTTTACAAACTGTTGAGCCAACTAATTACACGGTTCTTGAATTATTTGCTGGCTGTGGTGGTATGGCTTTAGGTTTAGAAAATGCGGGACTAAAAACGCAATTAATGGTGGAAATTAACCAAGATTGTGTTAATACTTTAAGACTCAATCGACCGCAATGGAATGTTATAAATCAGGACATAAAAAAGATTAAATTTTCTGATTTTAGAGACAAAATAGATATTGTAGCTGGGGGTTTTCCCTGCCAACCTTTTAGTTATGCTGGGTTAGGGAAAGGATTAGAAGATTTGAGAGGAAGCTTATTTTTTGAATTTGCTCGTTGTTTACAGGAAGTACAACCTAAAATCGCTATCGCCGAAAATGTTCGAGGATTATTAAGCAATAAAAAAGGAGAAACCCTGCAATTAATGCTGCAAGCTTTACAGGAAATCGGTTATTATGCTGCTTATCAAGTTTTATCGGCTCAATTTCTCGATGTTCCCCAAAAAAGAGAAAGATTAATTATTATCGCCACCCGTCAAGACCTAAATATTAAACCCATTTTTCCCCAATATAAAAACTATACTATTTCTTTGAAAAAAGCTCTAGAGAATTGTCCAATTTCTCTGGGAGTAGAATATAAAGAAAGAAAAAAAGCGATTATGTCCTTAGTTCCCGCGGGAGGAAATTGGCGTAATTTGCCGATGGATATTCAAAAAGAATATATGAAAAATAGTCTCAAAAATCACGGCGGACGGACAGGATATGCTAAAAGATTATCTTGGGATGAACCGGCTTTAACTATTACCTGTAGTCCGGCACAAACCCAAACAGAAAGATGCCATCCCCAAGAAACTCGTCCTTTGACTGTGAGAGAATATGCACGAGTGCAGTCCTTCCCCGATGATTGGCAATTTACCGGTAATTTAACCTCTCAATATCGACAGATTGGTAATGCGGTTCCCGTTAATATGGCCTATCATCTTGGTGGCTGTTTAATTAATATGTTGCAAGGGGATTATTTCGGGGAAACACAGCCAAAAACTGAACAGTTAAGCATTCCGGGGTTAGAAGTTAATTAATTTTGACTAAAAGTAAATAGCGCTTGCTGAATAAATGTGAAATGTAGGCAAGGTAAGGGTTTTAGGGCTTTACGAGCGAAACAGGTGCAAGATTTTGAGAGAATCGTGCTTCAAAACCTTGCGTCTTCATCGGCCCGCGTCCTGTAGGGGCGAAGCATTCGGGCAATAACCTATCGGTGAGGCACAATTATTTGTAGGATGGGTTAGCGGTAGCGTAACCCATGCGGGCGTTGGGTTTCATGCTTCAACCCAACCTACGTTCTGACACGCAAAAACTATTGATTTAGGATAACAAATACAATTATAATACTTTTGAATCACCAATAACTGTTTCAGTTTTATTGTTAGATGATATAGGGAATCTCAATAAATGGATGTTGATTGAGATCAAAATCTTGGGTATTACGAGTGACTAATTTGAGATTATAGTAAAGGGTGATCGCTGCTTGAATGGCATCGGGCAATTTCCATTGAATAACCTTTTTGTTAGGCTGTTTAGTTGCCTTTTTTTTGATTTATTCATGACGGATTTGAATGACTAAATCAGTGATGTTGACATCTAAGTCTATCAGGGGAAAATGGCTTAACAACTCTGCTGCTTTTTCAAAGGAATTATCATCATCAAAACCAATGAGAACTTCGGCTTTAGTAATGATAGAAATATAACTTTCATCTCTGTGGGCTTTGAGATAAACTGTCGCTTGGGTAATACCATTAAAATGGTCGATTAAAATACAGGAGTCTATTAATCGTTTCATATCCACTCCTCCCGAATTTTTTGCTGATATTCTAAGCCATCTCCTTTAGTCCAGATTCCCTTGGTTTTATCTAATAAATCTTCAAAATCTGCTTCTGTCTTTTCATCCTCAACTACTTGAATGTTAATGGCTAACTTTGTTCCTGCTTTAAAGGGTAAGTTAGAGAGGATAATCTTCTGAGAATGATCGATGGTTAAATAGGTTTGATAACTATTCATAATTATTGACACGCAAAAACTATTGATTTAGGATAACAAATACAATTATAATACTTTTAAATCACTGATAACCGTTTCAGTTTCATTGTTCTTAACAAAACTTAATATACTTCAATTTTCTCCAAAAAATCGACCCGCCGTTAGGCGAGAAAAAAGTTAAAAAGGCTGAATAAATAATCAGTTTTTAATAACCAGATTTTGTAGGACGGCGAGGAGTATAAATATTTTCAAAATGTATCTTAGGATACAGTTCAAGGGGGGGGGAATGTGTATCATTCCGCTATCTGCTATTACGGTTTTGTTGGGCTGTTGGTTGACTTGGACTACGGGATCGAGAAATGGAGGAGGCTACTTTGTTAGGATTTTACCCGCAAATAATTAGCACATTTTGTTCTATAAGTCAATTAGAATCGCTTGATGATTTACCTAAATATTTGAGTCAAGTTACTGAGGGAAACAGATAAGTAATAGTTTCTCAAATCGAGAACTTAAGCGATGTAGTGCAACTTCAAAATTTTCAACCAATTAACAGGAGGTTATCAATGAATTCTCAAACTACTGTACGTCTTGCCTGGAGTGTAATGATTGGCGTAATCACACCCTTAATTGTGCCTAACATAGCTGAAGGTGGAAATTTACGAACTCCTATGATCAATGAAGGTTATCTTAGCTTTCGGCATTCTGGTCCGACATTTAATGGCGAAGAGCGAACTGGTTGGACGGATGTACGTCATCCTGCTTTAGATGGAACTGTTGACAATGTGCGGGGTTATGACTGGAGTGATAACCTAGTTAGGGTTTTGACACATAATGTGAATGCTCCAGGTGGGAACTCGAATGTAAATCCAGATCTCAGACGGCAAGATTTTGATGTTGCAAATGCGATCTACGCGCAGGCTGGCATCACAATTCTGCAAGAAAACAATATAACTATCCCCGGCAACGATATTGTCAGCAGCATTATCATGCCGCCTGGCAATCCTGTTGGAGGTATGACAGAAGAGCCAAGCCTATCAATGCTTTTCGGAAAAAACCGTAGCACCAATACTGACACTGTAAATCAATATTATGTTGATGATATTCCAGATGCTCGAGGCTACGCTTTACCTCCTATCTATGCTTCTCGAGGTGGATTTGCATTTGGTGGAAATAATACTAATCCACTTCCACCAGGAACTCCAAACTTCAACAATGGTTTTGCTATTGCTGATAACAAAGGTTCATCTACTTTTGCTCATGAGCTTAGTCATTTTCTTATGGATGACAACCGCTTTACTTCTGGCGATACCTTTCATTCTAGCCTAGCTGATGACCTGATGCATATACCTATAGATCATCCTAATCTCAACTCTCATAAGATACAAGCAGAAATGTTTGGACTAAGGGAGCCAGGTCAGCGAATAGGGAACATTGGCACTAAAAGTCATTTTGGTGAAAATGTTACGAACTTGGCTGGTGGAGCAGCTATTACCCAGATCGAAGCTTTACACCGTAGCCCATTTGTTAAACGCGATGACAACGGCTTTACCCATGGAGATCGCGCTGATTTTGACTGGGTTGAAGACAATATACCCTTAGAATTAGCAACCCAAACTGGAGACAATCATTCTGGTATTGATTTTTTGACATGGGAAATTGCAAATATTGCCCCTTCACAACACCTATGGGAGCATCCCTCAGCTTCGACGCTTAACATCGAGCATCAACATGATAATTGGTTGACGGGGGATAGACCAGAGCTAACTCTCGGACGATTTAATGGTAATACATTTCAAATTGTCGATGTGATATCTCAGATTGCCCGTTATGCTGATATGGATGTTGACGCTTCAGGTGATTGGTCAGACCGCGAATCAGCCCTAGATTACATCATAGAGTTTTCATCTGATAGCATTAACTGGGTACGCGGCACGCTGAATTCAGTATTTGAGGATGGTTGGACTCTCGCTAGTAAAGCTGAGGACTATGTAGCTCGATGGTTTACCGATGTAGCAGCTAAGTTTGTACGAATTGCCGCTCAACCACTGGGAGGCAATCACGATGGAAATACCCAGATTGATGCTTTAATTGTTGGGATGGCTAAAGATTTTGGAGATGCACCTGATAGCTACAAGACCCTACTTGCGTCAGATGGTCCTCGTTATGACGAAGGTGTTCTTCAAAGACTGGGAGCGCAATGGGATAGTGAAATTGACGGTCAACCCACGATATTAGCTGATGGGGATGACAAGAGTATCTTGGGAGGATTTCCTACCCCAGTTGATGATGAAGATGGTGTAATCTTTGGGGATAGTTGGGTAGATGTAATTTTTAATATTACTCGACCTGAACAAGCTCAATACAATCTTCGTGCTTGGTGGGATCTCAATAAAAATGGAGTATTTGATCATGCGAACGAACTAATAATTGATGACAGGCTCGGACTGACAGCAGGGGTGTTGACCAAACGCTATAATAAAAACAATACATCTGGAAAACTAAACTTTGATCCACGTCGCTTTTATAGTCGTTTCCGTTTAACTTTCGATCCTATTGGCGACGTACTTCCTTTTGGTGAAGTCTTTTCACGAGATTGCCCCGATATTAATAATCCAACTAACTGTGTCTCTCATGGAGAAGTTGAAGACTACGCACCTATTCCCGAACCCAGTTCTATCTTTGGACTTCTCGCTTTCGGGGGACTCGGATTAATGGGACTTCGCAAGAAGCGTTAATCCAACATATTTGGTTGGTAGTTCTGTTAGTTAGGGTTTGCTGAAAGAAGCTAGATACAATTGAGTAACGCACAGAAAACGGGTTTCTCGGAGAAACCCGTTTTCTACTCATGCACTCATGCAAAAAGGGGGAATAAATAATCAGTCTTTAATAACCAGATTTAGTACAACTACCTCTTGCATGAGTGCCTATCCTCAGCCAGAAATTGATTTTGTCCGATTTTACTGTCCAGGGTCTGTAGGGTTGATTCATGAATCAACCCTACCCCACCAGAAATTGATTTTGTCCGATTCTACTGTGCAGGGGGAATAACTTCTAACGGAATACTTTCAGTTTCTCCCTCTTTGGATGGATTGACATCGGGACTTTTTTCTGCATCTGGAGTTTTTTCCACCGCTTTGGTTTCTGAGGTGGGGGGATTTTCGGGGGTTACTTCTGGACTGGGGTTATTTTCCGGGATGGGAGTGAATTCTACTGGGGTTTCGCTTTCAGGAGACGGGGAAACTTCGGGGGAAGCTTCGCTATTACGGGTTGTTTCCGCGGGAGTTTCTTCTATCCGGGGAGATTCTGGGGTAGTTGCGGGGGTAGTTGCGGGGGTAGTTGCGGGGGTATCTGGGGGGGTGTCTTCACTGATGTTTCGTTCTTCCTGGGGACAGGCTGCCGATTCTAAACCGAGATGACATCGGACTTCCTCCCGTCCCAAAGACACGGCAATTCCCGACACGGACATTAATAAAGCTAGGATGGGTAAGATATTCTTCATAAAATTAGACTTGATTCTACTCCTCGACATCACATTATCTATTTTAGATAGGATCGAACTGATATTGAGAACCCTTTGGCCCTTCATTGCCGCGATTAGCGCGCACCAGGGGAACTTGATTAAAAATGTTAAAATCCGTGGTGCTTCCCTGCAAGGTGATTCCTCGATTTAAAGTTTCGACTACAGTAGCACGGTCAGAACTTTTAGCGATCGCTTCTCCTAATACTTTCATGCTATCGTAGGCGGTAGCAGTACGCCAACTGACGCGACCGCGCCAACTTTTCAGCGCATCCTTAGCAAAAGGATCTGTTGCTTGGAAACTCCAAGGTACTGCTAGAACTAATCCGTCGATGCTATCCGCTCCTTGAATAAGGATATCGGGTGTATAAAGTTCATTTCCGCCTAATAAGAGCATTCCAGACGATTCTTGGGCAATAGCCACGGCTTGATCGATGCGATCGCCGTCTTTACTCAAGGCCAAAAATACCACCCTAGCGCCGGCTTGTTTTGCCTGATCTATGGCGGTTTTAGCGTTAAAATTGGCTTTGGTGGTGTCTATTGCCTTAACTATCTTGCCTCCAGGTTCCTTTATCGCTTTAGCAAAGGAATCCTTTAATTTTTGACTATAGGGACTATCGGAATTATAAAAAAGAACCACTGAGGGAGAATTCTCTTGCTGACTAGCATAATTAGCCAAAGTTTTGGCCACTGCTTCCAGATAACTGCCTAAAACTTCCTGAGATTTATCCTTAAGGGGAATGGTTTTCAGGGTTGATTTTCCCGTTTGACTAACACTGGTAGTCAGGGGAGAAAGAATCGCTAATCCTTCTTTTTCGTAACTTTCAATCGCTTTTTGACTAAAAGGATCGATTCCGTGGCCCATAACTGCTAAAACTTGACCGGATTGAATCAGATCATCAGCGATCGCTTTTGATTGTAACCCACCGCCATCATTAGCGATAACTATTTCCAAAGGATTACCCGGATTAGAATTATTAAACTCCTCTTGATACCTTGCCACACCTCGGAGAATTTCCTTGGCGCTGTTGGGGTCGTTAGCGATGGGGACAACGACGGCTATAGTATTTTGATTACCTTTTTGTCTAGCTTTGGCGTTATTGTAATAGATTTTGCCCTCCGGATCGTTTGCTTGGGGAGTGGCTGCTAGTTGGTAAGATGCGATCGCATTTGCCCAATCTTCCTTTTTAAAGGCCGCTGCGCCTTTTTCTTTGTTAGGAGTGGAATTAAGCAGTATTTTCTCACCTTGGCTAAATAAATCGGGATTTTTAGCCGTATTACTCACAAAAGTTGTCTTGGGTTGCTTGTTTGGGGTTTCTTCCCCGACAACTTGGGGAGTATCGGGTTTGGGAATGAGCATTTGCAATAGACTCCAACCCCCTAAACCTGCGGTTAAAGCAGTAATTATCAAAGCGAAGGGAAGTAACCAGTTAGATTTTTGGCCGACTCTAGTTGTAGCACCCGGGGAGACCACAACCGTGGTTTTAACCGTCGTTGTTACGGGATCCATCGCTTCCCTAGGCAGGCCACAGATAGGACAATCAGGAGTAGTATTTTCGCAGGGTTCATGACCTCCCGCAATCGCTTGCGTATAAGGTTTACCATCTTTAGGGATACCGTCACATTGCCAAGTAGTCATAATCAGTTATCAGTTATCAGTTATCAGTTATCAGTGGGTAAGTTATCAGTTATCAGATTTGAGTTTTAGGTGAGCAGTATGTGTTAAGTGAGCAGTATTAAATAGGGTTTGCGGCAAAAAGTTTTCCCTGGGGGTAGGGTGTGGGGTGTGGGGTGTGGGGTGTGGGGTTTTACCAGTTTTGAGGTGGCCAATTACCTAATTTTCAGGGAAAAAGTGCCTAAATTCCCCCCCGATCACTGCCATATCCAGTACTTTTTAATTGACAAAAGGTCTAAAAGTCTTACCCAACAAGGTTTTTAGCTTTATTCAGCAAACCCTAAATAGCAGTTTCTTGCCATCTTTTCACTGTTTACTGATTACTGTTTACTGATCACTGATTACTGTTTACTGATCACTGTTTGAGGACGTTGTCGTAAGCTTTGGAAATAGAGGCCACCGATAAGCAGTAAAAAGAGGATATAAGCAACAATTTGACTAATATAGAGGTTTTGACGATAACCAAACAGGGATTTGAGGAGGAGTCCGGGGAAAGTGCGATCACTCAAAATTTGGGAACCGTCCCAAACTTGAAAACCGAGAAGACAGGAGGAGGGGAGAGAAGGACAGAAATTTTGATAAAAAGGGTCAATTTCACTTAAAAGACTGATTCCTGCGTCGATATGTTTCAAAACACCGATGAGTAATCCCGCAACGATTAAGAGTAGGAAAGTCCCCATAATTTGGAAAAAGAGACGGATATTAATTTTTACTCCCCCTGCAAATAGGAGAATTCCCAACAAAGTCGCGACACTTAACCCCGCTATCGCACCGAAGGTTTGTAGCTGCCAATCTTTTTGGAATTGGGCTAGGATAAAGAGAACTGTTTCAAATCCCTCCCGCAAGACAGCGATAAAAACGAGCAGAAAAATCGCTTTTCCTGCCCCATTTTCCGATTTTAAACCCGCTTTTACCGCATTTTCTACCTCAGATTTCAAATATTTGGCCTGTTGAGTCATCCAAATTAACATCCAACTCAACATCAAAACGGCAATCAGTCCAAAAGTGGCGGCCAGTAATTCCTTGAGCATTGGTACGAATGGACTAGGAGAGGCATCCACTTGAAAAAGGATTCCCCCTAGCAAAATACCGACCAAAACACTAGCGACTACTCCTGCACCAATACCACGATACACCCATGAGTTAAGTTGCGATCGACCCGATTTTTGTAAACAAGCGAGGACAATTCCCACCACTAAAGCGGCCTCGAAACCTTCCCGGAGAGTGATAATAAAAGTGGGTAAAGCGGAACTGAGATTCATAAGCTAGTCGATAAACTCTAACTTTGATCCTAGCTTAAGCAAAATCCCGCAGCATCTTGCGAATTTCCAGATTGTGTAATTCTTCTTGTCCGATCATACCGCGAGCGAATTCTTCTAGGTAAATACTGGCATCTTCGACGGTTTCTAGGAGTGCTTTGTACAAATCAAGGGATTTTTTCTCATGATTGAGGCTCTCACTCAAGATTGCTTTGATATTATGTTCATAGCTTTCCTCGATTGGGGCAATTTTTAAGCTAGGATGACCTTCTAAACCGGTGAGAATTTCCCCAACTTGTTGCGCGTGGGTGAGGGACTCCGTGGCCTGAGTCTGGAAAAATTGGACGATGGGGATGCGATGGGGCCCTGTCACCATCAGGGAATAGTGGGTGTAACGGACAACTCCCGCTAGTTCAAATTCCATGATTTCGTTCAGTTGTTCGATGGTTTTGTCTCTGTCTAGTTCTCGCATAAGATTCTCAATAATTTGTCTCTCATTGCAATTGTAGCTAATCCAGACTGGCTAAATAAATCTTAAAACCTTGTTGGCTAATATCTTTAGGCTTTTTTGCCGTCAAAAAAGTGCCAGATATTGGAGCAATCGGGGGGAAATTTTAGGCACTTTTTCCCTGAAAATGCCTAAAACCCCACACCCCACAAAAAACCTTTTCAGCAAACCCTAGGTACTGAATCGAGGCGATCGAGTCAAAAGGATTTTAGCTGGGGGAATAGCAACTCAAGAGGTCATTAAAGGTTTCATTTTGCCTTAAACCATCGAAAACAAAGTTATTACGCGCTAATTCGCCGCAAATATCCGGTTCTATGTCTAGAGCTTCCCGTAAACAGTCGATCGCTTTTTGTTGTTGACCGAGGGCGGCATAACAGCAGGCGGAATTATACCACGCATAGCGATCATCTCGATCGATTTTTAACGATTCTTCATAACAGGCGATCGCTTCTGTTAAACGCTGTAATTCCTGTAGGATCACACCCTGTTGATACCAGGACCAGTAATCTTGCGGTCGGATATCGAGGGCGGTACGATAATTAAATAAAGCCTCTTGGGGATTGCCCCAATCCCGGAAAGCGTCGCCGCGACGATACCAGGCCCAATAATCCCGGGGTCGCGCCCCTAGGGCCAGATCATAGGAAGTGATAGCGCGTTCGTAATTTTTGAGCAATCGATAGGCCTCTCCTTGCCGGTAGGCTGCCCAATAGTCCCCCGGACTATGACTTAAGGCTCGTTGAAAACAAGCGATCGCTTTTTCGTAGTCCTTTAATTCTTGCAGATAAACACAACCTTGATCGTACCAAGCCCAATAGTTATCATCCTTTACCTGTGCGGCGTTAGAGTAACTTTGAGCGGCTTCTTCATACATTCCCAAGTCTTCTAGTATCATACCCCTTTTGTACCATGCCCAATAATCATCTGGATAATATTCTAAGGCTTTTTCGTAGCTGATTAAGGCTCCAAAATAGTCCATTCTTTCTCTTAAAATATTGCCTTGGTCATACCAGTCCCGATAGGTATCCGGACGGCATTCGAGCGCTCGATAGACAGTAAATAGATAGGTCATAGTCATCAATCTCTAACAATTGCATCCGTCAGTCTTATCAGTTATCAGTTATCAGTGGGATTGTTCGGTGGGCAGTGGGGGAACTGGCGATCGCAATTGACCGCCATTCCTATTTATACTTTTAGAACAGGTCTAGATCCGTTAAAGCGCCGAGACTGCTAGAGGAGACTAACTTAGCGAATTTGCCGAGAATTCCCGTTTTATAGCGTGGGGGGTGCGGTTGCCAATGGTTACGACGACGGACTAATTCTTCCTCAGATACATTTAAACTCAAGAGACGCTGACGAGCATCAATAGTAATTTGATCCCCTTCCTCTACTAGAGCAATTGTACCACCTACTGCCGCTTCTGGAGCGACGTGACCGACCACCAGACCGTAGGTTCCCCCGGAAAAACGACCATCGGTAATTAATCCCACGGAATCCCCTAAACCGGCGCCGATAATTGCCGAAGTGGGGGCCAACATTTCCCGCATACCCGGTCCGCCTACTGGTCCCTCGTAACGGACAACCACCACATCCCCGGCTTTAATTTTTCCGGCTAAAATTGCCTCTAAACAGGTTTCTTCCGACTCAAACACCCTGGCGGGCCCGGTGATTACCGGAGTTTTCACGCCGCTAATTTTGGCCACGGACCCCTCTGTGGCCAGATTTCCTTTTAAAATGGCTAAATGACCCTCTTTATAGACAGGATTGCTAAAAGGACGGATAACGTCTTGGTCTGACGGCGGTTGGTCGGGAATATCGGCTAAAATCTCGGCGATAGTCTGACCGCTAATGGTGAGAGCATCCCCGTGCAGTAAACCATTAACCAGCAGAATTTTCATCACTTGGGGAATACCGCCGGCTTTATGTAGATCCACGGTAACGTAACGCCCGGAGGGTTTAAGATCGCAGATAACCGGTACACGCTGCCGGATAGTTTCAAAATCATCGATCGATAATTCTACCCCGATGGTGCGGGAAATGGCTAAAAGGTGCAGCACGGCGTTAGTGGAACCTCCCACCGCCATAATTACCGAAATAGCGTTTTCAAAGGCTTTACGGGTCAAAATTTGGCTAGGTAGAATCTGTTTTCTAATCGCCTCGACCAAAACCTTGGCCGATTCTTCAGTACTATCGGCTTTTTCCGCATCTTCGGCGGCCATGGTCGAGGAGTAGGGTAAACTCATCCCCATGGCTTCAAAAATGGAAGACATGGTATTAGCAGTAAACATTCCACCACAGGAACCGGCGCCGGGGCAAGCGTTGCGTTCGATTCCGATGAGGTCTTCTTCACTGATTTTACCGGCGCTGTACTGTCCCACGGCTTCAAAGGAACTGACTACGGTTAAATCGCAATCTTTGTAGCGCCCCGGTTTAATCGTGCCACCATAGACGAAAATAGCGGGAATATTCATCCGGGCCATGGCAATCATTGCTCCTGGCATATTTTTGTCACAACCCCCGATAGCGAGGACTCCATCGAGACTTTGACCATTACAGACGGTTTCAATGGAATCGGCGATTACTTCCCTAGAAACGAGAGAATATTTCATCCCTTCTGTTCCCATGGAAATCCCGTCACTAATGGTAATAGTCCCGAAAAGTTGCGGCATTCCCCCCGCTAATCTGGTTCCTGCTTCGGCACGCATTGCTAAATCATTAATTCCCATGTTACAGGGGGTAATGGTGCTAAATCCGTTAGCGATGCCGATGATTGGTTTGCTAAAGTCCTCATCCCCAAAACCTACCGCTCTTAACATGGCCCGATTAGGACTGCGTTGGGTACCTTGGGTAACAATGCGACTTCTGTAGTTATCTGCCATAACTTTATCTTTCTCCAATGGCGGCTGATGTGTGCGATCGCTGCTCAAGTTCTCCAATCGCACCTTTATTTCTATTTTCTGACTTTTGGCCGCTCTGAGCAGGTTTTAGGACAGCCCATCTCTAAAGAAAATATAAAACTGCGGGATTATTCAGGGGACAGGAGGCAGCCATCAGGAATCAGCAGTCATACTAAATCCGTTGAGTATAGGCTACTTATGAGGACAGGCACTCATGCAAAAGGGGGAATAAATAATCAGTTTTTAATAACTGGATTTAGTATAAAAAGTATCGGAGGGGGGGAAGCGCCAGAACTGCAAAAGAGCAAGTTTGAGCATTTGTACTAAAATTTCGGGCAGTTTCAATGCAGTACAGCTTATCGGTAAAAGCATCCATAATTAGGGTTTGCTGAAAAAATCAATTGGCTGCCGTGGGGAGCATGGCACAAGGGGAGAAGGATATTGTTTGAAGGTGGAACAAGACGCAATCGCCAATGCAGATGCAAGGGGTGCCAGGTTTGCGCCTTGGGAATATCACGGTTATTCAACCAGACATAATATTAGGCTGTTCATCTGGGAAAGAAAAGGATTAATTTAGTAATACACCGAGTCATCAGAACGTTTGTAGAAATTGTAGGATGGCTTGATGCCCAATAGGGTTGGTAAACCATCAGCATCAATACAAAAGCAGATTGTCCCATTTTTTTGTAAATGGTAAGCTTCCGCAACAAAGGTTAGTTTGAAACCCGCAGCCGTTGTTACCGTTAAAATTGTTGGTTCATTTTTGCTTAACAGTTCTTCATAAGATTTTTGTTCATACTCTTTACCAATCTTATCGATTTCTTGTCGGAGAATTTGATAATTACGAATGAGTGTCTGTCTTTGTTCCTTGCTTAAAGGAAGTAATTCAGCTAGTTTCATTGACTTTTCCTAATGAAAAAAACAAGAGTTCATCTAAAGGTAACTTGTTAACGGATAAATCATTAATATTATTCAATTTATTAGTGATTTTAATTGCAGGAAAACGTCTAAGTTCATCTGACCAGTATGTTAATATTCCCACTTCTCCATAAACATAGATTTGTGCCAGCCAAGATAAAAAATCTCTCAGGATAGCATCAGACATAAAATAAAATCCCCAATCTATTACATAATAGCGATCACCGATATTATCTGGCAAATTTAAATTAACCTCTGGATGTTTCTGAAATTCTGACAAGCTATATAGAGCATAATTAGACAGACCGCAATTAGAAATATTTGCCGCCTCAGCTTCCGCCAGCCATGAATCTAGCTTTTGCCCAAAATGCTTTTCAATTCGCAAGATTTTTGAGGGGATTAATAAGCAAAATTTAGCACTCATGGTTGTTGACTTTTACCTAACCGTAAGAATGGGACACTTGAAAACAAATTTTAGATGTCTGTGGGTGATAGTAAAACAAGAGATATTCAAAATTAGTAGTATTATTAATATTTAATACTGATGGTCTTCCAGTTATTCCATAAACATCAGTTACAGATGCAAATGGTTGTTGGTAACTACAACCTTCTTCTTGTTTCCAAAAATTTACCTGATAGGAAGGAAGTAATGTAAATTTTAACGGTGAACCCCAGAAGCAATTTGTTAAGCATAATGTAAAATTTAGCATTAATCAATCACCGTCACTTTCTTCATTAGACCTCGACCTAATATTATCTTAAGACCAAAAGTCTTTCTAGTTAAGGAATCTATCCGAATAAAAATTATTTTAATTGCCTCATATTTTTTCAGTAAAATTGAATTAGAAACGATAGATATACATTTTGGCTATTGAACTATTTATTTAGTACACAGATCAAAAGCAAGCTATGACTGGGTTATAATTTTTGGAGATGTCTATTTAGTATTTCCTGGGACTGTTAACAATTCTGGCGCTTGCACTTGATGGCTAATCCTAGAGTTAATAATAGTCCCAAAAGAGTATCAGGTTCAGGAACTTTGGCCATATTGGTAAGCTTGATATTATCAACTAATAAAGCCGAATTGATAGTGTTATCTC
>VYME01000232.1_pt1 | contig 22708 bp, 17 predicted proteins | sample 5115281 | NCBI WGS metagenome assembly VYME01 (sample SAMN12291780, study PRJNA351875) | freshwater metagenome | isolation source: freshwater lake | place: USA: Michigan, Wintergreen Lake | collected 2013-08-08
CGCGGCACGTGCCGCCGCCGCCTCGCCGGCCGCGCAGCGAGACCGCGCCGGCGATCCGCTGAGCGCCTGCGGACCGCAGCGAACGCGCAGCCGTCGTTGCGCGTTCGCTGGACAGCGCCTAAATGCCTCGTATGCCCGCCGTCGACGCCCGTCCTGCCGTTCGCCGCGCCTCGTTCGTCTCGGTGCTGGGTACTACGGCAGCGCTCGCCGGCTGCAATCTGGTGCCGCCGAAGCCCGAGCCGCTGCGCGGGCCGGCGCCGCGCACGATCGCGATCTCGCCGGCGGTGCCGGCCGCGTTCGTCGAGCAGCGCGAGCTCTTGATGACGGGGCTCTGCGAAGCGCTCGGTGCGCGCGGGCAGCGTTCGATGGCGCTCGCCGTGGTCGAGCAGATGCTGGTCGACGCCGGCGTCGACGCGACGACGGCGACGCCGCAGCAGGTGGCCGCGGCCACCGGCGCCGATGCCGTGCTGGTGCTCGGTGTCGAACGCTTCGAGTTCGTCGGCGATCGCCCGCTCGACCACGCGGCGTGGGACCTGTCGTGGCGCCTGCTCACCGCCGCCGGCGGCACGCTGTGGCGTCGCGAGGCGCGCGGCACCTGGCGCCTGCGCGATGTCGACCAGAGCGATCCGATGCCGGAGCCCGAGGACGAGAACCAGCCGACGATGCACCCGATCGGCGGCCCGACGGTGCCGGTGTTCGACGACGCGATCGACCTGATGTCGTGGCTGCACCGCAGTGCGCTCGCCTACCTGCCGCGCGGCCGACGCTGACTTCCCCATGCAACTCGCCGTCTGCACCTATCCCGGTCTGTCGCTGCAGGCCCTCGCCGTCGAACTGCCGGCCCCGCTCGGTGACGCGCCGAGCCCGTCGTGGCTCGTCGAGCTGCTGCGTCCCGGTGCGCCCGCACCGGTCGCCGGCAGCGAAGCCCTGCGCACGGCGGTGCGCGACCTGCTGCGCGCGCACGGCTATCGGCCGACGGGCCGCGGCAAGCCGTCGTCGGAGTACCTGGTCGGCGCGGTCGCCGACGGCCGGCTCGGTTCGATCAACGCCGTCGTCGACGCCGGCAACGTCGCGTCGCTGCACAGCGGCCTGCCGATCAGCGTCGTCGACCTCGATCGTTGCCGCGAACCGCTGCGCGTCGAAGTGCCGCCGCCGGGCAGCAAGTACGTGTTCAACCGCAGCGGCCAGGAGATCGACGTCGGCGGGCTGCTGTGCCTCGCCGACGCCGACGGGCCGTGCGCCAACGCGGTCAAGGACGCGCAGCGCACGAAGACGTCGGCGACGACGCAGCGCGTGCTGGCGGTGGTGTGGGGGAGCGCGGCCCCGGATGCCGGGCATGCGCCGGCGACCGCGCGCTGGCTCGGCGAACTGTTCGTTCGGCTCGGCGCGCGCGTGCAGTCGGTGATCGGCGGATGAATCGGGTCGCGCTGCTCCTGGTTGCCTTGGGGGTGTTGGTCTGGTGGCCGGCGCTGCTGGGCCAGCCGGTCTACGACGATGCGATCAACTTCGAGCAGAATCGGGCGCTGCGCGAACTCGATCTGCCGGCCTTGCTGGCGGAGCCCTTCTTCCGCGAGCACCTGCACTATTGGCGGCCGCTGACTTCCTGCGCCGCTGCGATCGCGTGGCGGGGAGGGTTCGCTTGCGTGCACCTGCTCGCCCTGCTGCTGCATGCCGTGTCGGTCGGCTTGCTGCTGCGCATCGCGCGGGAACTCGGTGCCGAGCCTCGTGCCGCGCAGCTCGCCGCGGCCCTGTTCCTGGTCTCCCCGGTGCTCGTCGAGAGCCTCGGCTTCGCCTCGGCGCTCGGCGACGTGCTGGCCGGTGCGTGCCTGCTCGGTGCCGTGGCGTTCGCGCTGTCGCCGCGCGCCCTCGGCCTCGTGGCCACCGCGCTGTTGCTGCTCGCGGCGTTGCTCGCGAAGGAAACCGCGCTCGCCATGGTGCCGGTCGTGTTGTGGGTGGCGAGCCGCTCGCACGGACGCGCCAGGGTTTGGTGGTCGTGCGCCTCGGTGGCGTGCGTGTTGCTCGGCTGGTGGTCGCTGCGCACCTTCGTCGTCGGAGTTCCACTTGGCCCCGCGGTCTCCTCGGGAGCGTTCGACCTCGGGGAGCGGGCGCTGGGCGCGGTGGAGGTCCTGGGCCGCTTGCTCGCGCTGACGGCGTGGCCGTGGCCGGCGACTCCGTTTGCCGAGCAGGGCGGCGGTGGTGCGGCGTGGTACGTGGGGCTGCTGCTCGTCGTGGCGGCGGTCGTCGCTTGCCGCTTCGCTTCGTCCGCTCGGCTACGTTGGCAGTTGCCCACCGCGTTGCTGCTGGTCCCCGTCGCCTTGCCGGCTGCTTTGTGGCCAACACTCGGCGAGTTCCCGGTGCAGGAGCGCTACCTCTACGTGCCGGCGGCCGGCTTCGCGCTGCTCGTGGCGCCCTTGCTGGCGCGCCGCTGGTGGGTCGGCCTCGCCGTCGTCGTCGTGTTCGGTGCGTTCGCGCATCGCCAGATCGGCATCTGGCGCAGTCCGCGTTCCTTCGTCGAGCATGGTCTGGCGACGGCGCCCCACCTCGCCACGGTCCAGGTCATGGCCGGCGACCTGTGGTTGCGTGAGTCTCGGGAGCAGGGCGAAGCGGCGGTGCAGCAGGCGCGAGTGCACTACGAAGCGGCTCTGCGCGCGCGCTTCCCGGCGCAGCCGGCGCTGGCCAGCGAGCGAAGGGCCGGTGCCTTCGCCGGCCTCGGCTGGTGCGCGAACTCGTCGGCCAGCACGGTGTTCCCGCGCGACCTGGAACGGGTGCTCGGCTTGTTCCGGCAGAGCCTGATCGAGAAGCAGACCGCGGTCGCACACGTCGGTCTCGGCGTGGCCTTGGCCCAATCGCGACGGTTCGCGGAGGCCGAAGCCTCGCTGCTGGCGGCGCTGCGTCTGGACGAGCGCTTGCCGGAGGCGTGGTTCAACCTCGGCGTGCTGCAGCTGGAGGTCGGCGATCGGGATGCGGCGCGGCAGTCGTTCGCCGCGGCCCTGCGGTGCAACCCCGATCTCGAAGCCGCGCGCGAGCACTTGCGCAGCCTGGGCGGCCGCTGAATCGCGGAGCTGCCGAGTCGCGAACTCGGAGGGCGAGAGAGGATCCTCTCGAAGCCTCGGTGCGGCTGCGAACGCCGCCGCCAAACCTGCTGCGGAGAGCCCGGAGCCCGACTACTTCTCGGGCTGTCAGCTCGCCATCCAGCGCGCTTGTTCCTCGGCCGCCTTCTTCTTGTAGTCGGCCTTCAGTCGCTCGCGCAGGAACTGCCCGTAGAGCGCCTGCACGATCTCGTGCAGCGCGAACCAGTTCGCCGAACGATCCGCGGTGCGATCCACGTCCGACTCGCACTCCTCGCTGTCCTCCGGCAGCTTGACGCTGTTCAGCGTCAGCGTCGGCGCGTCGAGCACGGCGCTCCACTGCCGGCTGCCTTCGGCGATCAGCAGGCGCGCCTTGCGCAGGCGGCGGCCCTGGCGCAGGGCGGTGCGCGCTTCGGCGGTGCGCGTCGGCAGGCCGCGGCGCAGCGTCTGCTCGGTCTCGTCGTCGCTCGGGGCGGCGAACGACAGGAAGTCGTCGAGCGCGATGCCGACGACGCGGCCGCCGGGCAGCGTGAACTCGCCGCCGTCCGCCTCCCAGCGGAACCACAGCCAGGTCAGGAACTCCTCGCCGAGGAAGCCGTGCGTGTCGGCGCCGTCTGGACCTTGCGTCATGCGTTGTTCTCCCCGCTCTTGCCAGCCATGGCTTCGTCGCGTTCGTCGTCGTCCATGCGCAAGCGGCGGTGGCTCTCGAGGCTGGCTTCGCCCTTCTGCGTGTTCGGCCAGCGCACCGGCTCGCAGCGTTCGAGCTGGTAGCGCGTCTCGTCGTCGAGGCCGGCGCGCAGCCCGGCCTGCAGCGGGTTGCTGCGTTCGAGGGCGGTGCCGAAGCTCTCGAAGAACAGCTTGCCGAACGCTTCGCGCGCCGCCTTGCTGGTCGCGAACAGCAGCACCGTCTGCTTGTCGAAGAACAGCAGCGCGTCGACCAGCGTGATCGCCGGCAGCACGCGCGGCAGCATCTTCTCGGTCAGGTCGTCCTTGAGCTCGCGCCGTTCGCGGGCCGACAGCTTCTTGCCGCGCGCCTTCTCGGCGGCGTCGCGGTGGATCTGCAGCCACTTCTTCGGCATGGTCTTCTTGTCCATGCGGATGCGCAGCCAGGTGCCGGCGCCGCCGTCGAGGTCCTCGAGCGCGAACGTCTCGCCGGTCGGGTCGGCGGGCGTCACCCAGCCGATCGACACCTCTTCACTGGCGGCGTTCTCGATGCTGCGGAAGCGCCGGGTCGCCAGCGCCTCGGCGAACGCAGCGTCGGCGGGATTGGCGATCTTGCCGTCCCAATGGAATGCGACGACGCCGCCACTCTTGCGGAAGGAAGCCATGGCCTGCCCGGGTGTTGCTCGAGGTGGCAGGGAGAGGGCGTCCCTGCGGCGCGTGCGGCAGCGCCGGTGGCGCTGCCGGCTCACCGGCGATCCGGTGGCATGGTGGGTCGGTCGAAGGTCGGCGCCGCGTCGGCGCCGACGGTGCGCTCACTTCGGCGCGTCCGGCTTCTTCTCCGCGTCCTTCGGCGGCGTGACGACTTCGGCCTTCTTCACCTCGACGCCCTTGACCGTCTCCAACTGCATCAGCGCGGCCTTGGTCTGCGCCAGCTGCTGCTCGAGGTCGGCGAAGCGCTTCTTGCTGGCGTCGTCGGTGGCGCCGCGGAGCTTCTCGACCTCGGCGGCGAGCTTCTCGATCGTCGCCTGCAGCGTGGCGGGGTCGACCGCCTTGCCGGTCGCCTGCGGGCGGAAGATCTTCGGCAGCATGCCGATGGTCGCTTCGTCGCGTGCCACCAGCTGCACCTGACCCTTCATCGCCATCTCGAGCACCTGCTGCACCTTCATGCCGTCTTCGGTCAGCGGCACCAGGACCGCGTCGACCTGCAGCTTGTCGAGTTCGTTGCTGGCGCCCTTCTCGAACGACGCGACCTGCAGCACCAGCACGCCGAGCGACGTGCGGATCGGCAGCGTGCGCTCGCCGACCTTGGTCGCGAACGCCATCTGCTCGATCACCGGCCCGAACTCCGAGTTGCGCGTGATCGTCAGACGGCCTTCCGGCGATGCCCCCGGGACCACGCCGTGCTTCTTCACCAGCTCTGCGGCGGGCGTGCCGTTGGCGAGGTGCTGCACGACTTCCCCGGCCATGGCCATCGCTTCGCTGTCCGGGAACGCCGAGCAGGCGACCTCGGTGCGGATCATGTCCATCAGGATGCGCTGCGCCCGCTGGTTGTCGTCGCCGCTGTTCGGCAGCGTGCGCACGTAGTCCATCACGGCGTCGAACTGCGGCCGGCGGAGCATGTTGCCGTTGACCATCAGCATGCCGTCGCTACCGAACGCCTCCTTGAGCTCGTCCTGGCTGGCGACGCGGGCGGCGATCGGGCGGACCTGTTCGACAGCGGCGGCCATCTGCTGCGCCATGGTGCCGGCGTCGATCGCGCGCCAGGTCGGCTTGCTCGGCGCGAACTTCTCGGTAAGCAGCGCCTTGGCGCGCGTGGCCCGCTCCTGCGCGTACTGGATCTCCTTCATCAGGCGATCCTTCTCCTTCTGCAGCGTCGCGGCCTCTTCGGCCGGCGTCGGCTGCGGCTTGTCGGGGTCCTGCTTCGGCTGGGTCGTGCCGACCGCCGGAGTGCCGGCAGCGGGACCGGCGGCCGGAGCACCACCCTGCTGGGCGGCGGCGGTGGCGGCGAGGAACAACAGGGATCCAACGACGAGACGGACTTCCATGATTCGATTGGCCTTCGGTTGCAAAGGCGGGCAGGGATCAAACCGGCCCTGACCTGGAGGTGCAAGGGGGCGCGGCGGCGGTGACGCCAGCGGGCCTCGGCACGGGGTGCGGAATGCAGCGACGGAAGTGTTCGGCCGCGGCCTCGACCACCTGCGGCAGCACCAGGAAGGCGGAGTAATGACCGAACGGCACGCAGAATCGCTGCGGCCGACCGAGTGCCTCCCACAGCAGGTCCTGGTGGCGGGTCGGCACGACCGTGTCGAGCGCGCCCGTGATGAACAGCACCTTCTCGGTCGCCACGGCGTGCGCCGTGCGCAGCGGCTCGTGGCGGAGGTTCTGCAGTACGTCCTGGCGCACGTGGTCGTCGCCGACGCCGTCCGCTGCGTGCCGCCAATGCCGCCAGCGCTGCACGCGGTTCTCGCTGCTGGTGACCACCAGGTCGGCGACGTCGCCGCCGGACAGGCAGATGACCGTCGCCGTGAGGTCGGGTTCGGCGGCGGCGATCGCGGTCGCGACCATGCCGCCGAGCGAGATGCCGAGCACGCACAGCGCCGGCGGCGGCTGGTCGCCGGCGCGCAGCCACGCCAGCAGCAGGCGCTGGTGCAGCACCGTGCGGTGGAACAGTTGCTCGAGCTCGGGGCCGCGCTGCGGCTCCTTCATCGCGCTGGCGACACGCTTGCACAGCGCCACGTCGAAGCCGCGATCGAGCAGTTCGCTGGCGACGGTGACCATCAGCTCTTCGCCGCCGGCGAGGATCGGCACCAGCAGGATCAGCGGCGCCGTGCCCTGGCTGCCGGTGCGTGTGCGCCACAGCGAGAAGTGCACCTGCTCGCCGAGCCCCTGCAGTTCGCCGACGAAGCGGCCGTCGTCGGTGCGTTCGCCGTGCACCAGCTGCGGCGGCGGCACCACGCGCGGCTCGGCGACCTCGGGTGGGCACGGCAGCAGCGGACGCGGCATCGCCGGTGGCGTGGTCGTCGTGCAGCCGGGCAGCAGAGTGGCGGCGAGGGCGAGCAGGAGGGTGGGCGGGCGGACCATGCGCAGGGTGAGCGTAGCCGCGGTGGTGTTGCGGCGACGGCCTTTGCCGGATCGGGTCGTGCCTCGGCTCTCGTTGGCGACGGTGCCGGTCGCCGGGCAGAGTCTCGACCCCTAGAAGGACCCGACGTTCAACACCAGAGCCCCTGTGGCCGTCGTCTCGAGAATGGTCAGCCCGGCGTCGACCTCCAGCACCACGAGTTGCTGGTGCAGCACCGATCCGGCGAGCACCGGCGTATCGGGTATGGCCAGCTGGGTGTCGACGATGCCGGCATTGGAAGTCGTCACGTCCATCAGGTCCGGCGTGGCGAACAAGAAGCACCCGGCCGGGACCGCCGGCAGCAGGCCCGTCAGCGGGATCGACGTCCCGCTCGTGCCTGTGACGACCACGACGAGGGCTGATGCGGCGAGTCCAGTGCCGCGAGCGCGGTAGGTGGCGCCCGTCCATGGCAGGTTCAGGGACTGGTAGCTGTTGGCACCGCCCGAGCCAGGGCAAGCCGAGCCGGAGCCGGTGACCGTGGCGGGGCAGGTCGTGGAGAGGCGCGCGACGTAGGAGCTGACCTCGCCATCGACCCGCAGGAACGTGCCTCCCGCCAACACGTCGCTGTTCGGCAGCGTCATCAGGGCGTTCACGCCGCCGCTCGCGCCCGTGCCCAGCGCCGACCAGGTCTTGCCATTCCAGCGCGCGATGCGATTGATGCGACGGTTGGCCGTGCCGCCGGTCGCTGTGAAGATGCCGCCTGCCACCACGTCGCCGTTCGGCAGCGCCGCCAGGGCCCGAACGGTCCCTTCCAGCCCCGAACCCATCGCCGACCAGGTCGTGCCGTTCCATCGGGCGACGTAGCGTGCAGGCACGCCGCCCGCCGTGGTGAAGAAACCGCCTGCGACCACGTCCCCGTTCGGCAGTTCAGCCAGGGCCTGAACGCTGTCATTGATCCCGGAACCCATGGGGGACCAGGTGGTGCCATTCCAGCGGGCGATGCGGCTGGCAGGTCCACCGCCGGCCGTGGTGAAGGAACCGCCCGCGACCAGGTCGCCGTTCTGCAGCGTCGTCAGGCAGAGGACCGCGCCGTTCATTCCCGCACCCAGGGGCGACCAGGTCGTGCCGTTCCACCGTGCGATCCGGTTCGCCGGCACGCCCCCGGCGGACACGAAGCCGCCGGCTGCCACCACGTCGTCGTTCGGCAGCGTCGTCAGGGCCAGAACTTCGCTGAACATGCCCGAGCCCATCGGCGACCAGGTCGTGCCGTTCCAGCGGGCGATCCGGTTCACGGGCATGCCGTCCACGGTCGTGAAGCTGCCACCTGCCACCACGCCGCCATTCGATTGCGTGGTCAGGGAGTAGACCTCGGAGTTCATGCCCGTCCCCAGCGAGAACCAGGTCGAGCCATCCCAGCGCGCGATGCGATTCGCATCCACGTGGCCCGCCTTCCTGAAGCTGCCGCCGGCCACCACGCCGCCGCTCGGCAGCCTGGCGATGGCAAGGACCTGGTCGTTCATGCCCGAACCCAGCGATTGCCAGGCCGTGCCGTCCCATTGCGCGATCCGATTCGCCGCCACCCCGCCCGCGGTCAAGAAGCCACCGCTTGCCACCACACCGCCGTTTGGCATCGCGGCCACGGCGAAGACGGGGTTGTCCGTGCCCGAGCCGAGCGACGACCACGTGGTGCCGTTCCAGCGCCGGATGAAGTCGCCTGTCAAGAAGCTGCCACCCGCGACCACGTCGCCGTTCGTCAGCGTGGCCAGCGCGTAGACGACGACGTCCAGGCCAGACCCCAACGAGGACCAACTGGTGCCGTTCCACCGCGCAATCCGGTTCGCACTCGTCCCCCCAGCCGTCGTGAACTGGCCACCCGCAATCAAGTCGCCGTTCGGCCGCGTCGTCAGCGCCCAGACGGCGTTGTTCATGCCGGAGCCCATCGCCGACCAGCTCGTGCCGTTCCAGCGCGCGATCCGATTCGTGGTCACACCGCCGGACGTCGTGAAGGAGCCGCCGGCGACCAGGTCGCCACTCGGCAGTGTCGTCAGCTCCCGGACGCTGTTGTTCATGCCGGAGCCGATCGGCGACCAGGTCGTGCCGTCCCAATGCGCGATGAAGCTCGCGGCTACGCCGCCCGCCGTCGTGAAGCTGCCACCGGCCACCAAGTCCCCGTTCGGTCGCGTGTGCAGGACGACGACCTGGCCGTTCATGCCTGCACCCATCGGGGACCACGTCGTGCCGTCCCAGCGCGCGATTCCGTTGGCCGCCACGCCACCCGCCATCGTGAACGTGCCGCCCGCCACCAGGTCCCCGTTGGGAAGCGTGGCCAGGGCCCAAACGTCCTTGTCCATGCCAGAACCGAGCGACGACCAGGCTGTGCCGTTCCAGCGTGCGATCCGGTTGGCATTCACGGCGCCAGCGATCGTGAACGTCCCGCCCGCCACCAGGTCGCCGTTCGGCATTCTCAGCAGGGTCAACACTGCGGCATCCGTTCCGGGGATCCCCTCGCCCGGTAACCACGTCGTCGTGCATTGCGCCACTGCGGGTGTCCCGGCAACGAGGAAGAAGGACAGCGCCGATGTGGTGGCGATGCGGCGGGACCAGGAAGCCAGGAAGGCGAAGAGCGTGTTCATCGTGGTGGCTCGGGCGGCGAGTGCCCGGCTCGGCGAGGCGCCCTCGGGTGTTCCCGCTGCCGCGAAGGACGCGAGTTCGTGCACGGCGCGCGCGAATCATGGCGCCGGCCCATCCGCTCGCAAGCCGAGCAACCGAGGCGGCGGTCCGCTCCAGCCCGTAGGACCGCTTCGTCCTAGAAGCTGCCAACGGTCAGGACCAGGGCACCGCTGGTCGTCGTCTCGACGATGGCGAGGGTCGCGTCGAGCTCGAGCACGACGAGTTGCTGGTGCAGCACCGTGCCGGCGAGCGCCGCCGTGTTCGGGATGGACAACTGGGTCTCGACGGTGCCGGCGACGGTCGTCGTCAGCTCCGTCGCGTCGGGTGTGGTGAACAGCGAGCAGCCAGCCGGGACCGACGGCAGCAGGCCCTGGAGCGGGATCGAGGTTGCGCTCGCGCCGGTGATGACCGCGACGAGTGCGGACGCCGCGAGTCCGGTGCCGCGCGCGCGGTAGGTGGCGCCGGTCCACGGCAGGTTCAGGGCCCGATAGGTGTTGGCGCCGCCCGAGCCGGGACAAGCCGAGCCGGCGACGGCCACCGTGGCGGGGCAGGTCGTGGTGAGGCGGGCAAGGTAGGCGCTGCCGAGGCCTGCGACTTGGATGAACCCGCCACCCGCCATGAGGTCGCCATTCGGCAGGGGCAGCAGCGCGAGGATCGAGCTGTTGATTCCCGACCCCAGCGACGACCAACTCGTGCCGTTCCAGCGGGCGATGCGGCTCGCGGGCGCTCCCCCCGCCGTCGTGAATCCGCCTGCCGCCACCAGGTCCCCATTCGGCAAGTGCCTCAGGACCCTGACCGAGCTGTTGGTTCCCGCGCCGAGTGGCGACCAGGTCGTGCCGTTCCAGCGGGCGATGCTGTTCGCCGCCGTTCCGCCCGCGGTCGTGAAGGAGCCGCCCGCGATCAAGTCGCCGTTCGGCAGCGGCAGGAGGGAGTAGACGAAGGAGCTCGTCCCCGCACCGAGCGGCGACCAGGTCGTGCCGTTCCAACGGGCGATGTTGGCTGCCGCGGTCGTCCCCGCCGTCGAGAAGAGACCTCCCGCAATCAGGTCGCCGTTCGGCAACGTCGTCAGCGACATGACGAAGTTGCTCGCGCCCGTGATGCCCTGACCGAGCGGCGACCAGGTCGTGCCGTTCCAGCGTGCAATGCTGTTCGCGGGCGTTCCACCCGCCATCGTGAACCGGCCTCCCGCAATCAGGTCGCCGTTCGTCGCCGTCATCAGCGTGAAGACCTCGTCGTTCATTCCCGCACCGAGCGCCGACCAGGTCGCGCCATTCCAGCGCGCGATGCGATGGGCCGGCACGCCCCCTGCTGCCGTGAAGCTGCCACCCGCCACCAGATCGCCGTTCGGGAGCACCAGCACGGCGTTGACCTGGAAGTTGGGGCCCGCACCCAGTGCCAACCACCGCGTGCCGTCCCATCGCGCGATGGCATTCGCCGCCAGGCCCTGCGTCTGCGTGAACGAACCAGCCGCCACCAGATCGCCGTTCGGCATCGTCGTCAGGGCGCGGACTGCGCCGTCCATGCCCATGCCCAGCGAGGACCATGTCGTGCCGTTCCAGCGGGCGATTCGGTTCACGGCCACGGCTTCAGTCGGCTGCCGATTCACCGCCGCGTCGCCTGCTGCAGTGAACCAGCCGCCCGCCACGACGTCGCCGTTCGGCAGGGTGGTCAGCGCGAACACGTCGTGGTTCACGCCCGCGGCCAGCGACGACCACGTCGAGCCGTTCCAGCGCGCGATGTAGTTGGCGGTCACACCGCCCACACTCGTGAACCAGCCACCCGCCACGACGTCCCCGTTCGGCAGTGCGGTCACAGCATGGACGTACGGGTTCATGCCGGGGCCCAGAGGCGACCACGTCGAGCCGTTCCAGCGCGCGATCCGATTCGCCGGGGAGCCGCCCGCCACGGCGAACTCGCCGCCAGCGACCAGATCCCCGTTCGGCAAGGGCGCCAGGGCGGTGACCGTGTAGTCCATGCCCGAACCGAGGGCCGACCAGGTCGAGCCGTTCCAGCGCGCGATGTAGTCCGCGGCCGCACTGCCCCCGGAGAACGCTCCGCCCGCCACCAGGTCGCCGTTCGGCAGGCGCGTCAGGGCGCGGACGGCGCCGGTCATGCCCGAGCCCAGCGGCGCCCAATTGGTGCCGTTCCAGCGCGCGATGCAGTTCACGGTCACGCCGCCCGCCGTCAGGAACGTACCTCCCGCGACCACGTCGCCGTTCGCCAGCGTGGTCAGAGCGACCACGTCGCCGTCCATGCCCGAACCGAGGGCCGACCAGGTCGAGCCGTTCCAGCGCGCGACGCGATTCGCCGCCACACCGCCTGCCGTCGTGAAGGATCCGCCCGCGACCACGTCGCCGTTCTGCAGGGTCGTCAAGGCGAAGACGTTGCCGACCATGCCCGAACCGAGCGCCGACCAGGCCGTGCCGTCCCAACGCGCGATGCGATTCGCGACCACGCCGCCCGCCGTCGAGAAGGTGCCGCCAGCCACCAGGTCGCCGTTCGGCAACGTGGTCAGGGCTCGCACGGAATCGCTCGTCCCGGGGATGCCCTGCACCGGCTGCCACGCCGTCCCACATTGCGCCGCCGCGGGCGTCGCTCCCGCGATGAGGCAATGCAGCAGGAACACGCCGGTGACCCAGCGACACCACGCGGACATGGCGGTCAAGGAGCTCATCATGGTTGCACTTCATCACCCGGTGGGACTTCGTCACCCGGTGGGGAATCGGATGGGGGAGCAGCGGCTGACGACGGTCGCCTTCGAGACCGCGCGGCGTCATGCGGGGCCAGCCCGAGCGCGCCCTTCGCGCATCATGGCGCGGGTCCCTCTGCCTGCAAGCCGTCCGCTCCAGCCCGCAGGACCGCGTCAGAACACGTGCACGACGTAGAGCACGATGCCGGGCGCGCCGTCGATCGGCGACTCGAGCAGCGAGTAGAGCGGCGAGCGGTTCAAGAACTCCATGTCGTCGCCGATCGACAGGTGGTAGCTGGTCAGCCCCGCCGGCTGGTAGTGCAGGTCGAAGCGAACGGCGACGTCGCCGGTGTCGTAGTCGGTGCGCGCGCGCAGTTCGGCGCCGAGCGCCTCGGTCAGCGCGATCTGGTAGCCGAACTTGCCGATCTGCTGGCTGCTGCCGATGCGGAGGCCGGCGCGGCGCAGCATCAATTCGACCGGGTCGTCGAGGTCGTCGAGGTGCAGGCGGACCGACACGCGCGTGCGCGAACTGCCGCCGTCGCGGTCCTGCGGCTCGGAGAGCGGCAGGTAGTCGGCGCGGAACGCGGCGAAGTCGGTCTCCAGTTCGCGCGCGATCGGCAGGCGGCGCAGCAGTTGGCGGAACGGCTGCTGCAGGAGGCGCGGGCCGTGCGTCTGCAGCCACTCCTCCTGGTCGGCCAGCAGCAGGTGCTCGCCGACCAGCAGCGTGCTGCTTTGCTGGTCGGGCAGGTAGAAGTCGAGCAGCGGGTTGCCGCCGGTGCGGCGCACGCGGCGCTGGTCGTTGCGCACCAGGTCGATCAGGAAGTGCAGCGTCTCGCGTTCGATCGGGTCGTGGATCGCGTCGAGGTCGATCGAGGTCAGCACGTGCGTGCGGATGGCGTCGACGTCCTCGCGGCGCCGCGGCGTGCTGTCGTTCGCGAACTGTGGCAGCGACTTCGGCGCCTTCGGCGTCTCGACGCGTGGTTCGCCTGGGCCCTGCAGGCGCTCGTCGGGCGGCAGGTGCTCGATGCCGATGCGCAGCACGGTGCCGCGTGGCATCGACGCGGCCAAGGGTTCGAGCGGTGGCGCCGATGTGGCGACCGGTGGCATGGGTGACGGTTGGACCGGTGCCACGCAACCGGCCAGCACGCACCCGAAGATGCCGAGCACGAACCTCACGACACGGACCTCGGACAAAGAACGCGAGCGACGACGGCCGGAGCATCGGCCGAGCCCGGTGGCTCGCTGGACTCCGGTCGCACGACGGTGCGGGATCCATCTAGCTCCGTGTCCTCGCCAGGTTGCGCAACTCGTGCAGCGCTACGTTGGCATCGGCGGCACGCGGCCAGCGTTTCTGCGGGGCCGCCGTTTCGTCCGTCGCCGGGACCGTCTCGCGGTGGGACGAACTGTGGGCGCGCGTGCGGTCGCCGCGGCGACCGCAGCGCGACTCACTGGCCGAGGGCTCGGCGGCGCAGCCCGTCGGCGGGCTGGAAGCGCGGCGCCATCGCACGCGCGAGTTCGTCGAGCGCGGCGGTGATGTTGGCCAGCCCTTCGCGGCGCGCGAACTGCGTGATGCCGCCGGTGAACGGCGGGAAGCCGATGCCCATGACGAGGCCGAGGTCGAGGTCGCGTTCGTCCTGCACGATGCCTTCGTCGAGGCAGCGGTAGGCCTCGTCGACCAGCGGGTAGATCAGGCGCTGCACGAGTTCGGTGCGTGACGCGGTGCGCGGTGGCACCCCGCGCTGCTGCATCAGCTGCGCGACCACGGCGCGGCCCGGGCCCGGGCTCTTGCCGTCCGCGCCGTAGATGCCGCCGCCGGTCTTCTGGCCGAGGGCCTTCGCCGCGACCATCGCCGCGAACAGTTCGCACGGCACCATGCGCTGCGGGAACGCGCCCTGCATGACCGCGCTGACCTTGGCGGCGACGTCGAAGCCGACCTCGTCGATCAGCCGGCACGGGCCCATCGGCATGCCGAAGTCGAGCATCGCCTGGTCGATCGCTTCCGCGCTCGTGCCTTCGAGCAACAGGCGCGCGGCTTCGTTCAGGTACGGCGCGAGGCAGCGGTTGACCAGGAAGCCCGCGGTGTCGGCGGTGACGACCGGGAACTTGCCGAGGCGCACCGCGAGGCGGCACGCGGTGGCGACGGCGGCGTCGTCGGTGTCGCGGCCGCGGATCACTTCGACCAGCGGCATCTTCTCGGGCGGGTTGAAGAAGTGGATGCCGACGACGCGGCCGGGCTTCGGCAGCTTCGAGGCCATCGCCGTCACCGACAGCGAGCTGGTGTTGGTCGCCAGCACCGCCGTCGCCGGCAGGCCGCGCGCCACCGCTTCCGCCATCAGCTTCTGCTTGACGGAGAGGTCCTCGACCACGGCTTCGAGCCACAGGTCGGTGTCGCCGAGCTGGCCCCAGTCGGTGCCGACGGCGAGGCGGTCCTGGATCGCCGTCGCTTCGTGCGGCGCCAGGTGGCCGCGCTTCAGCCGTTTCTTCAGTTCCTGCTGCAGACGGCCCTTGGCCTTCGCCAGCGGCGTCAGGTCGACGTCGCACAAGCGCACGCGCAGGCCCTTCTCGGCCAGCTGGCCGGCGATGCCCGCACCCATGACGCCGCCGCCGACGACCAGGGCGCGCTGCAGGTCGCGCGCCCCGTCCTGCTTGCCGAGGCGCTTGCTGCGCTCGGTCAGGAAGAACAGGTGCACGAGGCCTTTGCTGACCGGCGTCACGATCATCTCGCCGAGCGCCTTCGCTTCGGCGGCGAAGCCGCGGTCCTCGGCCTTGGTGAACGCGTCGACGCAGCACTGCAGCGCCGCGCGCGGCGCCGGGTAGAAGCGAGCCTGGCCCTGCCGCAGCGCCTTCTCGGCGGCGCGCACGGCGAGTGCGCGCAGCGGCGTCTTGCTGAGCCAGAACGCGGCGCCGCGCAGCCGGCGCTTCGGTGCCTTGCTGCCGGCGGCGATGCGCTTGTCGAGTTCCTCGCGCGCGGCGCGCAGCAGCTTCGCCGACGGCACCAGGCGGTCGACGACACCCTGCTTCAGCGCTTGTTTGCCGCGCAGCAGCTTGCCGTTCAGGATCAGGTCGAGCGCCTTCGGCAGGCCGACCAGGCGCGACAGGTTCTGCGTGCCGCCGAAGCCCGGCAGGATGCCGAGCTTGACCTCGGGCAGGCCGATCTGCGTCGCCGCGTGGTCGCTGGCGACGCGCACGTCGCAGAACAGTGCCAGCTCGAGACCGCCGCCGAGGCACGGGCCCTCGATCGCGGCGACCACCGGCACCTTCAGTTGCCGCAGGCGCTGGAAGATCGAACGGCCGCGCACGGCCGCGGCTTCGCCGTCCTCGACGCGGGTGATGCTCTGGATCAGGCCGACGTCGGCGCCAGCGCAGAACATGCCCGGGCCGGGGCCAGTCAGCAGCACGCCGCGCACGCGCGCGTCGCCGGCGAGCTGCTGCAGGATCGCGTCGAGCGACTCGAGCCGTTCGCGCGTCAGCGTCACCATCGCTTCGTCGGCGCTGCCGAGGCGCAGCAGGGCGATGCCGTCGGCGTCGACAGTGCACAGCGCGAGGCCGCGCGCCGGATCGGTCGCGGCGGGGGCGGCGGAGCGGTCGTTCCTGGTGGTGGTCATGCGGCCTCCAGCACGACGGCCTGGCCCTGGCCGCCGCCGATGCACAGCGACGCGAGGCCGTGGCGTTTGCCGCGCGCGCGCAGTTCGTGGGCGAGCGTCAGCACCAGGCGGGCGCCCGAGGCGGCGATCGGGTGGCCGAGCGCGATCGCGCCGCCGTTGACGTTCAGCTTGTCCATGTCGACCTGGCCGATCGCGTCGGGCAGCGAGAGCACGCGCTTGCAGTAGTCGGCGTCGGCGAACGCGCGCACGCAACCGAGCACCTGCGCCGCGAACGCTTCGTTGATCTCCAGCAGGTCGAGCTGGTCGAACGACAGCCCGGCCGCGGCCAGCGCCTTCGGCGTCGCGTGCACCGGGCCGAGGCCCATCGTCGTCGGCGACAACGCCGCGGTGGCGGTGCCGCGCACGATCGCCAGCGGCGCCAGGCCCAGCTGCTTGCAGCGAGCGAGCGACATGCACAACAGCGCGGTGGCGCCGTCGGTGATCTGGCAGGCGTTGCCGACGGTGACGTCGCCTTCGCGCTTGTCGAACACCGGCTTCAGCTTCGCCAGCGCCTGTTCGGTCTGCTCGGCGCGCACGCCGTCGTCGGCGAGCACGGCGGCCTTGTAGTCGGGGCCCGGCACGAACGGCGCGCTCTCCAGCGCGAAGCGCTGCGCCTGCTGCGCCGCGGCGGCACGGCGGTGGCTCTGCAGCGCGAACGCGTCCATCGCCGCGCGGTCGATGCCGAACTGGCGCGCCACGCGTTCGGCGGTGTCGCCCATCAGCATGCCGGTGGTCGGGTCGGTCAGGCCTTCGACGATCGACAGCCGCGGCTTCAGCGCGCGCGGGCGGAACGACAGCAGCACCTTCGCCTTCTGCCACGCCGAGCGGGCCTTGCCCAGGCGCGTGAAGAAGCGCACCAGCTCGGGGCCCATCAGCAGCGGGAAGTTGCTCATCGACTCGGCGCCGCCGACGAGGAACACCTCGCCCTGGCCGGCGCGCAGCCGTTGTTCGGCGGCGAGCACCGACTCCATGCCGGACGCGCAGTTGCGCATCACGGTGACCGCCGGCGTCGTCTCCGGCAGGCCGGCGCGCAGCGCCGCCACGCGCGCGACGTTCGCTTCGCGTGCGTCGGGGCCAGCGCAGCCGAGGATCACCTCGTCGATCGCCTGCGGGCGGATCGGCGTGCGATCGAGCAGTTCGCGGAACACGTGCGTCGCCAGGTCGGCAGCGGACGCGCCCTGCATGGCGCCGCCCGCCTTGCAGAACGGGGTGCGCACGCCGGCGACGATCGCCAAGGTGCGGGACGGGTCGTTGTGGTCGTTCATGCCTTGGGCCTGCTGTCGACGAACCGCTTCTCCTTCATCTCGGTCTCCATGCCGATCTTGCGCAGCATCGGCTCGAGGCCGAGGAACTCGACGCGGTTCGGGGTGATCTCGAGGCGCGTGTGGAACAGTTCGCGCACGCGCGCGGCGGCGGTCTCCGGTGCACTGCCGTCGCGCAACGCCAGGTGCACGGTCATCTCGTCGACCTCGAGCGGGTCGTCGTCCTTCTTGCGCAGCTCGATCTGCCACTCCTCGACCTCTTGCATGCTGCCGAGCAGCACGGCGCAGTCCTCGAGGTTGACCAGCGTGCCCTTGACCTTCAGCAGCTGCAGGTCCTTCAGGCTCGACTCGCGCGTCAGGTCGCTGCTGATGCGCGGCACGGTGCGGCCGCAGTGCGGGCACGGCTCCCAGCGCAGGCCGCCGCGCACGAGGTCGCCGGTGCGGTAGCGGAACACGGTGCTGGCGCGCGCGTGCAGCGGCGTGAACACCAGTTCGCCGTCGCTGCCCTCGGGCAGCACTTCGCCGGTGCGCGGGTCGACGACCTCGAAGATCGCGAGGTCGGGGTAGAGGTGGTAGCCGGTGTAGGCGTTGTCCTTCGTCGGGCACTCGGCGAACGCCATGCGCGCCTCGGTGAAGCCGTAGGTGCCGAAGATGCGCACGTTCTTCGCTCCAACCTCGCCGAGCAGCACCTGCAGCTTGTCCTTCATGCCCGGCGGCACGCGCTCGGCGCCGAGCACGACGCAGCGCAGCGACGACAGGTCCATGCGTTCGGCAGCGGCGCGGCGCAGCAGGTGGTAGACGTAGCCGGGAACGCCGATCAGCGCGTCGGCCTTCAGGCGCGACATCGCGCGCAGGTCGCCGCTGCTGCCCATGACCTTGCCGCCGCCGGTGGACAGCACCATCATCCCGGCCGCCTGGCCGGCGAAGAACACCTGCCAGAACGCGAGGTGCGGCGCGTACGGGAAGATGTTGGCGACGCGGTAGTCGGGCTCGAGGCCCATGACGTCGATCAGGCGGCCGCCGGTCTCGCGCAGGTTGCGCAGGTCGTGCGGCGAGTAGAAGAACGGCACCGGCTCGGCCGAGCGGCCGGTGGTGAACGTCATGAAGCACGGCGCGTACTCGTCGCGGATGCGCGCCTTCACCGCCGGCACGCCCTGGGTCCACTTCTGCCACAGCAGGCCGAGCTTGCGCCCGAGCGGCCACGCCTGCTTGATCGACGCGGCGTCGGGCTGCAGCACGAATTGCTTGAAGCGCTGCGGTTCCTCCGCGGTCGGCAGCAGGTCGCGCTTCTGCGACAGCGGGATGCGCTGCAGGTCGTCGACGGTGCGGATCTGTTCGGGGCGCACGCCGGCCTTGTCGAACAGGGCGCGGTAGAACGGCGAGAACGGGTAGAGCTGCTCCTGCACGTACTGCTGGAGCAGGTGTCCTTGCAGCGCGCGTTGCTCCGCGCGCGGCATTCGCTGCAGGCGTTGCCAGCTGATCATGGTGCGCGTCCTCGTGTGTCCTCTGTACCTAGTTGTCGGCTGCGCGCGGTTGCAGGCTTCAGGCAACCTCGGCCCCCGACCGATCTAGGGAGGTACATCGGCAGCCCGCGAGCAGTCCGTTCGCAGGTGCCGACGAGCACGCCGTGAGAACGCCGCATCCGCACCCGGCTCCGCCTCATGATGCGGGCGGCGGCGCCTTGCCGCTCCCGCACGGCGAGTCCGCGTCGACCGACCCGGCGCATCGCCCGCGGCGCACGGTCCTGGTGCTCGGCGGCGGCGGCATGCGCGGCTTCTGTCACATCGGCATCGTGCGCGCGCTCGAACGCCTCGGGCTGCAGGTCGACGAGGTCGTCGGCACCAGCATGGGGGCGGTGATGGGCGGTCTGTTCGCCGCCGGCAACGACAGCCACCGCATGGAGACCGCGGCGGCCGAGATCTCGCTGAAGGACTTCTTCCGGCTGAACCTGCTGAAGTTCCTGGTGCGCGGCTACCGGCACCCGTCGGTCTACAAGGGCCGCACGTTCCACGAGCTGCTGCGCAAGTGGCTGCCGCACTCGTCGTTCGCGGCGATGCACCGGCCGTTCTTCTGCAACGCGCTGTCGCTGACCACCGGCGCTTCGCGCTTCTTCGGCCTGCCCGGCGCCGACACCGTGCCGGTCGCCGACGCGGTCTACGCCAGCGCCTGCCTGCCGACGATCTTCGAACCCGCACCGATCGACGGCGACCACTACGTCGACGGCGGCATGACCGAGACGCTCGGCCTGCGCATCGCACGCGCGCGCGCCGCCGACCTCGTCATCGCCGTCGACCTGTCGCACCGCGACCAGCACGTCGAGACGCCGTTCCGCGCCAGCCTGCCGCACATCCTCTTCCAGACCTACGAAGTGATGGGGCAGGCGCTGAACGAGCACAACCTGCACCGCTACGTCGACGAGCGCACGGTGCTGATCAAGCCGAAGGTCTCGCACCTCGGGCTGCTCGACATGCCCGACGTGAAGGAGATCGTGCGCATCGGCGAACGCGAGGCGCTCGAGGTGCTGACCACGCACCCGCTGACGCGCTACCTGTGCGATCCGAACGTCGTCGCCGAAGAAGACCGCATGGTGGCGCGCCCGCGCGACCACGTCGTGCTCGACGTCGACATGAATGCCTGCATCCACTGCGGCATCTGCGCGGCGACGTGCGCGACGTCGGGCTACGCGGCGGTGCCGCTCGGCTCCGTGGTGCGCAAGCTGCACAACTACGAGTGCACGCGCGACATGGCCTGTGAGCGCAACTGCCCGACGGGCGCGATCCGGCTGCAGAACCTGTAGGCGCTGCAGAGATGCGTGGCGTCGGCCTGCGCCGCCGCCGCGGTCGCGGTCAGTCGTCGTCGAGGTTCTGGTCCGGATCCATGCTGCCGTGCAGCACGCGTTGGACGACGACCGCGTCGTCGAGAACGGTGTAGAAGGCGACGTGGCGCACCAGGAGCAGCGACCGGTAACCGGGACGAAGGTCGTCGCGGCGTCGACCGCGGCTCGGGCGCGAAGCGCACGACCGCAGGCCTTCTGCCAGCTCCTCGAGGTAGCGGTCGGCTTGCTGAGCGCCGAAGAACTCCGCTGTGTACGACCACACCTCCATCAGGTCCGCCTCTGCGGCTGGACTGAGCAGCAGCCGGCGCTTCACGCGGGCTTGCGGCCTGCGGACCGTCGTGCCGACTTCTTGATCTTGGCTAGGTCGAGCGGGCCTGCGGTCCCGCTCTTCTCTCCGGCGATCAGGGCCCTGCGCAGGGCCTTCAGGCGCGTTTCGCGCTCTTCGAGCAGTCGCAGCCCCGAGCGGATCACGTCCGTGGCACTCTGGTAGCGCCCGGCCGAGACGAGCGCAGCGACGAACGCGTCGAAGTGATCACCCAGGATGAAGGACGTGTTCTTTGGCATTGGCGTCTATGGCAGCTGGGGCGTGGTACCAGCATCTGGTACATCGGTCAAGGCGGGCAACGGCTGGAGCCGGTGCTCTCGAGCATGCGTCGTCACCAGAGTCGCCCGCGGATGCGGCGCGAACAGCAGGCCGGCCGCAGTCGGTCGCTGCGTGGCCCGGCACGTCACAAGCCGCCGCCCAGATCCGGTTCTGACTGGGATCTTCGAGAGTGCGCGCCTTCAGCGACTGCGCGCCGCCGGTCGCACCTCTGCGTATGGGCCGAAGCCGCGCCATGGACGAGCATGGCGTCCCTGCCTGTTGGCCCGCGACACCTTGCGACCAAGGTTTCCGATCCGGCCCTCGCATCGCGCACCGACGAACCGCTCATGGGTGCCTTCGAACGCTTCTTGTCGGGGTGGGTGGCGCTGGCGATCGCCGCCGGCCTGCTGCTCGGTCGGGCGTGGCCCGAACTGGTCGGGCGACTGGCGTCGTGGGAGCTGGCCGGCATCAACCTCGTCGTCGCCGGACTGATCTGGGCGATGATCTACCCGATGATGCTGGCCATCGAGCCGCGCTGCCTGGCTGCGGTCGGGCGCCGGCCCAAGGGCTTGGTGCTGACCCTGGTCGTCAACTGGCTGATCAAGCCGTTCACGATGGCGGCGCTGGCGTGGTGGTTCTTCCGCGGCGTGTTCGCCGGCTTCGTGCCGCCCGCCGACGCCGAGCAGTACATCGCCGGCATGATCCTGCTCGGCGTGGCGCCGTGCACGGCGATGGTGTTCGTGTGGAGCCAGCTGGTGCGCGGGGATGCGGCCTACACCCTGGTGCAGGTCACGGTGAACGACCTGATCATGGTGGTGGCGTTCGCCCCGATCGCGGCCTGGCTGCTCGGTGTCAGCGACGTCGTGGTGCCGTGGTCGACGCTGTTGTCCTCCGTGGTCCTGTTCGTCGTGGTGCCGCTGGTCGCCGGCGTGATCACCCGGCTGCAGGTGTCGCGGCGCGGCGGGCAGGCGGCGGTGGCGACCCTGCAGGCGCGCTGCAAGCCGGTGTCGATCGTTGCCCTGCTCGCGACCGTCGTGCTGCTGTTCGCCTTCCAGGCCGGGACGATCGTCGCCGCGCCATGGCGGGTGCTGTGCATCGCGGTGCCGTTGCTGCTGCAGAGCTACGGCATCTTCGCGCTCACCTACGCGGCGGCGTTCTGGCTGCGGCTGCCGCACCCGGTGGCGGCGCCGGCCGCGTTGGTCGGCACGTCGAACTTCTTCGAACTGGCGGTGGCGGTGGCGATCGGCTTGTTCGGCCTGTCGTCCGGGGCGGCGTTGGCCACGGTCGTCGGCGTGCTGATCGAGGTCCCGGTCATGCTTTCGCTGGTCGCGTTCGCCAACCGCACCCGGCACTGGTTCCCGGCGGGCTGACGGCTCGCTGTGGGGGGGGTGAGGTGGAGGCCGCGGCGAACGCGGCGCCTCCTCCGCCCTTCGCCCGCTGGATTCCGGCGAAGCACTCCCGATCATGCGCACCGCAGCTCCGCGCGCCGCGAACTGCATCGGCGGCGGCGGTTTCGGCGATCGATCGGCCACAAGCGCCATCTGTCGTCCTGGCCACCCGCCCGCGCTCCCGGCTGCCCGCCCCCGGCATGAAACTCTCGACCACGCTCCTGCTCGTTCTCGTCGGCGGCCTTGCCGTTGGCGCCGTCTGGATGGCCCTGAAGCCGCCGCCTTCGACCAAGGTGGTCACCGCCAAGGTCGAACGGCTCGCCAAGCTGCGCTCGTTGGTCACCGCCTCGGGCGAGATCCGTGCCAAGGAGTTCGTCGACATCCAGGCCGAGGTGACCGGCGTCATCCAGGACCTGAAGGTGCGGGAGGGCGACAGCGTCAAGGCCGGCGACGAGCTGCTGCGGCTCGAGGACCTGCAGCTGAAGGCCGAGGAGGCGTCGGCGGTGGCGCAGGTCGGTGCCAGCGAGGCCGACGTGCAGAACAGTGCGGTCGGCGTGCAGACCGCCGAGGCGAGCCTGGCCGCCGAGCACAACGCGCTGGCCAATGCGCGCATCGAGAAGGAGCAGTCGCAGACGTCGAGCGACCGCGCCCGGGCGTCGTTCCAGCGCAAGCAGGAGCTGCACCAGAAGGGGCTGATCGGCAGCGAAGAGTTCGAGGTCAGCGCCGCCGAGGCGCGGCTGGCCGAGCAGCGCCTGCAGTTCGCGACGGCCCGCATCACCCAGGCCGAGGCCGGGGTCAAGGTCGCCGAGACGCGCGTCGCCGCGGCGCAGGCGGGCCTGGCGGCGGC
>VYME01000233.1_pt1 | contig 22635 bp, 21 predicted proteins | sample 5115281 | NCBI WGS metagenome assembly VYME01 (sample SAMN12291780, study PRJNA351875) | freshwater metagenome | isolation source: freshwater lake | place: USA: Michigan, Wintergreen Lake | collected 2013-08-08
CGAAGGCGGAACCGGCCAAGACCGCGACGCCCAAGCTCGAGTTGCCGAAGCCCGACGTCAAGGCGGAGGTTTCCGTTCCCGATAGCCGGGCCGAGGAGAAGAAGGCCAAGGAACAGGCCGCCCTCGAAGAGAAACAGCGCCGCGAGGAGCGGAAGCGCGTCACCCAGGCCCTCGAGGAAGAGGAAAAGCGCCGGGCCGAGGAGCAGAAGAAGATCGAGAACGAGCGGGCGGCCGAGGCCGAGGCGAAGCGGCGGGCCGAGGAAGAGGCGCAGGCCGAGGACCTGAAGCGCCTGCGCGATGCCCTCCAGCAGCAGCAACGGGTCGCCGATGAACAGAAGGCGGTGCGGGAGCGCACCGAAGCCGAACGACGTGCAGCGGTGGCCGCGGCGGCGAAGGCGCTCCGGCAGCTCGACGAGTACACCGCACGGATCCAGTCGGCCATTCGCGGGAACATGATGATTCCCCCGGACATTGCCGGGAACCCGCAGGCATTGGTCGAGGTGAAGTTGCTGCAGAACGGTACCGTGGCCAAGGCGACTCTGGTGAAGTCGAGCGGGGTACCCGCTTACGATCGGGCCATCATGCGCGCCATTGAAAAGACTGAGCGCGTGCCCGTGCCGGAGGACATCGAACTGTTCCAGCAACTCCGCGACCTGACCCTCGTGTTCCGACCTTCGGACTGAAACAAGGCGTGGACACAATACGCCCCGTATAATCCATGACCATGTCAGACATGCCGAACGCATCCATCGTCGATCCGCTCCGCCGGCGCCTCCTCGGTGGTCTCGCCCTCGCCGGCACACTCGTGCCGTCGGCGCGTGCCGCGCTGACCATCGAGATCATCGGCGGCAACAGCACGCAGGTCCCCATTACCGTGTTGGCCTTCGGCAACCAGGACCGCCAGCGGGAACGGATGTCGGAACTCATCCAGGGGGATCTTCTGCGCAGCGGCTGGTTCCGGAACCAGGACGCCGGCGCGCTCTCGAAGCCGCCCACCGAGCCCGAAGAGGTCGACTGGCGCCAGATGCGCAGCCGCGGGGTGGAGAACCTAGTGATCGGCAACGTCGTCGAGCGCTCCGATGGTCGTCTCGCCGTCCGGTTCCGTCTGATGGACGCCAGCAAGGAAGCCCAGCGCGTGGGCTTCAGCTACACGATCGCTCCGGCACAGCTCCGGGCGACGGCACACAAGATCGCGGATGTCATCTACGAGGAGCTCACCGGCGAGCGCGGGGTGTTCTCCACCCGGATCTGCTATGTCGTGAAGGCGGCCGAGCGGTTCGAGCTCCAGGTGGCCGACGCGGATGGCGGCAATGCCGACTTCATCCTTGCCCACAAGGAACCGATCATCTCGCCGGCGTGGTCACCCGACGGGACCCGCATCGCGTACGTCTCGTTCGAGCGCCGCAAGCCGATCGTCTTCGTCCACAACCTCGTCGACGGAAACCGTATCGTGCTGGCAGACTTCGAGGGGGCGAACAGCGCCCCGTCGTGGGCCCCGGACGGACGTCGCCTGGCCATCACCCTCACCCGGGACGGCGTCGCGCAGATCTACGTGGTCAACGCCGACGGCAGCGGGCTCACCCGGATCACCAACAGCCAGGCCATCGATACCGAGGCGGCGTGGTCTCCGGACGGCAGTGCCATGCTGTTCACGTCGGACCGGGGGGGATCCCCCCAGATCTACCGGATGCCTTCGACGGGCGGCGCGGCCGAGCGGGTCACCTTCGAGGGGACCTACAACGTGACCCCCCGGTGGAGCCCCGATGGACGCAGCTTCTGCTTCATCCAGAGAAATTCCGGCCGATATAACGTCGCGATCCAGGATATCGGCAGTCGCGAAGCGGTGCTGTTGACCGACGGCCGCATCGATTCGTCGCCAACCTTCGCCCCGAACGGACGCATGATTCTGTATGCCTCCGAGTACAACAAGCGCGGGATCCTGGCGGCAGTTTCGCGGGACGGCCGCGTGAAACAGCGGATCTCCGACTCCGGCGGCAATGTCCGGGAACCGGCGTGGGGTCCACTTTCGAAGTCAAGATGACAAGGAGCAACGGATGAAGAAGCTGATTTTCTTGGTGCTGGCTGGCCTTCTGGTGTCCGGCTGCGCCACGCAGGATGTGCCCGAGCAGGGCGGTGCCGCCGTCGAGCAGCGTGATCTGCTGGACTCCAAGCGGAAGGCGGAGGAAGAGGAAGCCCGGCGTCGTGCGCAGGCGACCGAGCAGGAAGAGATGAACCGCAAGCTGGACGAGGAACGTCGCCGCCGCGCGGAGGCGGAAGCCCAGGCGAAGTCCGAGGCCGAGATCAAGGCCTTGAACCAGGGTTCCGTGAACGAACGTCCGATCAGCGAGGGCGCCGCGGCCCTGAAGGACCCGGCGAGCATGCTGGCCAAGCGCAGCGTGTACTACGACTACGACCGCTTCGACGTGCGCGAGGAGTTCTCCGGAATCATCTCGGCCCACGCCAACTTCCTCCTCGAGAACCCCAAGATGCGCATCCGCGTGGAAGGCAATTGCGACGAGCGCGGCTCCACCGAATATAACCTGGCCCTCGGTCAGCGTCGGGCCGACAGCGTGAAGCGTGCGCTGACGGTGCTCGGCGTGCCCGCCGATCGGATCGAGGCCGTGAGCTTCGGTGAGGAGAAGCCCCGCGCCACCGGTCAGGACGAGGATTCGTACGCGGAGAACCGCCGCAGCGACATCGTCTACCCCGGCCTGCAATAAGGAGTCTGTCCGATGATGCCCCGCGTCCTGCTCGCCGTGATCGCGATCGGCGCGGGCCTCGTCGGCCCGGCCTCTGCGCAGACCCGCCCGTCCGGGGGCGCCGACCAGAACAAGGCCCTCCTCGACATGCTGAACCAGGTCGAGGGGGTGGGGCGTCAGATCCGCGAACTGCGCGGCCAGGTCGAGGATGTCTCGAATCGCGTAGACCAGGCGAACGATCGGGCCCAAAAGGCCGAGAAGCGCCACGGCGACCTCTACAACGACACCGACGCCCGGATGCGGCGTCTCGAGCAGTTGGCGAAGGATGAGGTTGCCGAGCGGAAGAAGCTCGCCCAGCAGATCACCGACATGGAGTTGCGCCTCAAGAAATTCGAGGCCGATCTGGAAGTCCAGCTCCGCAAGCTGGAGGCCGACCACGAGGCGCGCTTCCGGAAGCTCGAAGCGGCCAGCACCGCGACGTCCGGCGATTTCGATACGCGCCTGAAGCGTCTGGAGCAGCCTGCCGCCCCGTCGAAACTGGAAGCCGATCTCGAGGCGCGTCTGAAGCGGCTCGAAGCTTCGGACGTCGATGCCCGGCTGCGTCGGCTGGAGGCACAGCCTGCGACAGCTGCACCGGCTGCACCGGCTGCCGCCGTTGAGCCGGCAGCACCTGCGGTGGTACCTGTAGCCAAGCCGGCAGCAGCAGCCCCCACCCCTGCAGCGACGCCATCGACCCCCGCGCCCGGCGCCGCCAGCCTCGATCCGCAGTCCGTGGGGCGGAGCTACGACCAGGCGCTCGCGAAGCAGCGCGCCGGGGATGCCGCAGGGGCGATCCAGGGGTTCCAGACGTTCCTCAAGCTGTATCCCCGTCACGAGCTTGCACCGAACGCGCAATACTGGCTCGGTGAGGCTTACTACCGGCTCGGCGACTACCCGAATGCCATCGCGAGCCAGCAGAAGTTGCTGGCGTCGTACCCCGACCATCTGAAAGTGCCCGATGCGATGCTGATCCTGTCGAACTCGCAGGCCTCCGCCGGGGACCAGCCCGCCGCCCGCAAGACGCTCGAGGATCTCGTCGCGAAGCACCCGCTCTCCGAGGCCGCCGAGAAGGCCAAGCAGCGCCTCGCCAAGATGCGCTGATGGCGCGTCGCAGGTGCAGTTCGTTCGGGCGGGTTTCACGGTGCCGAGCGCCGGGCACCGGCGCAAGTTGTCCAGCACCTGCCTGAACTTGCGGTGACGTCACCCCCTCCGCCCCATCGCTTGCCCGGCGGTTGCTCGATATCGGGAACCGTCCCGCCGCAGCGGATCTCCGTCCCATGACCCTCGCTGAAGTCGTCCCGCTGCTCGGCTTCATGCTGGCGTTCGTGTTCGGTGCGGTTTCCCACCGCACTGCCTTCTGCACCATGGGCGCGTTCTCGGACGCAGTCACCTTCGGGGACACGGGCCGGCTCCGCATGTACTTGCTCGCGATCGTGGTCGCGATGATCGGTGCGCAGGTCCTGCAGGCCTCCGGAAGCGTGGATCTGCTTCGGTCGATCTACGCCGCCCCGCGGTTCCTGTGGCTCGCCCATGGCGTCGGCGGCTTCCTGTTCGGTGTCGGGATGACGCTTGCCTCCGGGTGCGGTGCGCGCAATCTGGTGCGACTCGGCGCCGGGAACCTGAAGTCTCTCCTGGTGCTCGGCGTGATGTCGGTGACGGCGTACGCCACACTCCGAGGCGTGCTCGCCCCGGTGAGAGTCCACGGGCTCGAGGCCACGTACGTCACGTTCGCGTCGACGCAGGACATCCCCTCCATCCTTGGCTCCCCGGAACTTGGCTTGGCGATCGGCGCAGGACTCGCATTGCCGGTGCTCGTGTGGTGCTTCGCGAGTCGCGTGTTTCGCGGGTCTGCCGACCTCGTGTTGGGCGGCCTCGCCGTGGGGCTCCTGATCGCTGCCGGCTGGTACGTCACCGGCCACCTCGGATTCGTCCCGGAAGATCCCGAGACTCTGGAAGCCCTCTACGTCGGTACGAACACGCACCGGCCCGAGTCGCTGACGTTCGTGGCTCCGCTCGCGTTCGGGCTCGAATGGCTCACGCTCTGGACGGACGGATCGAGACACGTGACGTTCGGCATCGCGGCCATGGCGGGGACGATCACCGGTGCAGCCGTCCACGCGCGCGTGACGGGCAGGTTCCGCTGGGAGCTGTTCACGTCCGCAGCCGATGTGGGGCGGCATCTGGCAGGGGCGGTGCTGATGGGATTCGGCGGTGTGGCGGCCCTCGGATGCAGCATCGGGCAGGGCATCACCGGAATGTCGACGCTGAGTCTCGGTGCTGCGGTCACCCTGCTTGCGGTGGCCGTCGGCAGCATCGTGTCCCTCAAGATCCTCGAGTGGCGACTGTCCAGGGCCGCGTGAGTGGCCGAAAGGCACGGTGCCCCGATCACCAGCGTTGACACCCCGGAAGGTGGATCCTAGAATGCGCGCTCTTTTTTGCCGGGTGGTTAGCTCAGCCGGTAGAGCAGCGGACTTTTAATCCGTTGGTCGCGAGTTCGAATCTCGCACCACCTACCACCTCACCACCCGACACATTCGTGTCAATGCAGTGGCTGTCCCGATGGGCCGTTAGCTCAGCTGGTAGAGCAGTGGACTCTTAATCCATTGGTCGTAGGTTCAAATCCTACACGGCCTACCAAACTCCCAAGGTGTCGCGGCGATCCCAATCGACCGCGTGCTCCGCAGATCGCGCCACGGCCCCCCTCGGCCACTCCTCCGGCGCAGCGTTCGAAGTCTCCCGCTCAGTCGAGTCGCACCTCTTCGAGTCATGTCGCTGAGAGTCCGCGTAAATGCCACGCAGTCGCTTCGCAAAGGGCTCGCACACGACTTCTTCGCAAGGGTCGTCCCTATAATCCCCGCCTTCCACACAAGATCAACACGGGGGATGCATGCGATTCGCGACAGTGGTCCACGAGGGGCACGAGCAGGCCGCGGTGGTGACACCTCGAGGTGTCGTACTCGTCGGCGACATCAATGCATCGCTCGGCCGCGCCTGGCCCGAGGATCTCCTGCAACTGATCATCGCGGCGCTGCCCGCCGCCCTCCATGCGGATGCTGTCGCGTGTGGGCGGTACCGGGATCCCGCCGGGCTGACCTTCGGCCCGCTCTATCGGCATCCGCGGAAGATCTGGGGCATCGGTCTCAACTACCGCGACCACGCGAAGGACCTCGAGGCGATCTATCCCGATGAGCCGGCGTCGTTCATCAAGGGCGACCAGACGATCATCGGCCCTGGTGACGTCATCGAGCTTCCGCCCGAATCGCAGCGCGTGACGGCCGAGGCCGAGCTGGGCGTGATCATCGGCAAGCCATGCCGTCGCGTGAGCGAGGCCGATGCGCTCTCGTACGTCGCCGGCTACTGCCTCATCCTCGACATGACCGCCGAGGACATCCTGCAGCGCAACCCGCGCTATCTCACGCGCTCGAAGAACTTCGACACGTTCTTCTCGTTCGGCCCCGAATTGGTGACGACGGACGAAGTGGCCGACGTTCTCGCACTGCGGGTCGGGACGTGGAACAACGGGAAACTGCATCGCGACAACCTGGTGGGCAACATGCAGTTCCCGCCGGCGCACCTCGTGTCGTTCCACTCGCACGTGATGACGCTGTTCCCGGGGGACATCATCTCGACGGGGACACCCGGCGCCGTGGTGATCGCCGATGGCGACGTCGCCGAGTGTCGCATCGACGGGATGGGCGTGCTGAAGAATCCGGTCCGACGGTTGGCGTGAGCGCGTGCCGCTCTTTGCCGCGGATGAGTCGGCCTACAGCGACCCGTTGACGATGAGTTCGAAGGTGAAGAAAACGCCGAGCCCCATCGCGGCGTAGAGGATCAGGTCACCGCGGCTGCTGGCGCTCTCCGGTGCGTCGAGCCATTGGCGCACCACCAGGCCCACGCCGATCATGGCGCCGATGCCGAACAGGATGGACCAGGATCCGCCGGCCACGAGGCCGGTCGTCAACCCGGACAGCCAACCGCCGGGTCGCAGTGACTTGTAGAGCAGGCCACCGACGCCGATGGCCATCAGCGCCAGGACAGCCCCATGGATCGCGACGCTCTGCAGGTCAGCGAAGAGTCCAGACCGCCGCCGTGGCGTTAGTTTCGTGTTGCCGATCATGCCACCACCTCTGACTCTAAAAGCCCGCCCGACCACCTTGGCGGTCGGGCGGTAAAGTCCCACTGGACAAATGACAGTGCTCGGTCGGGGGACTCGAGCGCCGCCATCCACCCTTTATCAAGGGGCGTGCCAGACGGAAAAGAGGCAATGAAATCAGAAACGTGACGTCGGTTGCAGCGCGGATCGTCCGCCGATCGGCGCATTTGCCGACAGCGACGTCGCGGAAGCCCGACGCTCGGTGGGGCGGGGAGATGCGGCGGGTGGTCGTCAGGCGAAGTGCGTGACTGGGATGAGACGCGTCACTGCCCTTCGCAGCTGATGAAGTGGCAGACGGTGTCGCACTGCGGGGAGCGTCCGCATTCGAAGACGCCCACCCGGGCCTTGCCGTCCGGGGCGACGCCACACTGCTCCTGGGCGGCCATCATCTTGGCGTGCGGCCGCCATTCGCACTGGTGACACATGCCGGCCCCGAAGATGTCGAGCCGTTCGCTTCGCGGTGGCGTCTTGAGCCCTTCGAGGCCGGCGTCGTCGTCACCCGCGAACGCGAGACCTGGGCCGAAGCCCACGAAAGCCGCCATGACCACCGAGCAGATCCAGTGTTTTCTCACGACACCACCTCATGCGAAAGCGCGAACCGACGGGCGCATTCTCGCCACCCGGGACCGTCACGCCGTTGACCCAAATCAATCGCCGTAGGGCTCGCCCCGAGGACGGTCGATCGGCGGATGCGGCAGTCCTTCATCGGATCTCGGATCAACCCTTCAGCCGATTGATGCGGATCACGTCCGGGATGCGGCGCAGGCCCCGCATGATCAGCGCGAGGTGCGGACGGCTCTTCACCTGCAGTGTGAAGTGCACGTTCGCGTACGCGCTCGAGTCGCCCGGTTCCAGGCTGACATTGTCGATGTTCGCGCCGCCTTCGGCGATCTCGGCCGCCAGCTTCGCCAGCGCGCCGCGCTGGTTCGACACGACGAGCTTGATGTTCACCGAGAAGAGCCGGTTGATGTCGGGCGCCCACTCGACGTCGAGCCACTTGTCGGGGTCGCCGCGCGTCTTCCGCGCGACCGGGCAGTCGTGCGTATGCACCACGAGCCCCTGGCCCTTCTTGATGTAGCCGATGATCGGGTCGCCGGGGATCGGATGGCAGCACTTCGCGAGTTGCAGCGCCATGCCCTCGGAGCCGCGGATCGCGACGGACCCGGGTTGCCGCGTCGGATCGCCCTCGTGATCGCCGATGTGCAGAAGTCGCCGGGCCACGACGAAGGCGAGGAGCTTGCCGAGGCCGATGTCGGCGAGGACCTCGAGCCGGGACTGCGCATTGCGGTCCTTCAGCAGCTTCGTCCACCGCGCCTCGGGAACATCTGCCGAATTCGTCTGAAGCGCGGCCAGTGCCTGATTCAGCAGCCGCTCGCCGAGCTGGGCGGACTCCTCGTACTGCATCGTCTTCAGGAAGTGACGGATGTACGAGCGCGCCTTCCCGGTCACCACGTAGTTGAGCCACGCAGGATTCGGCTTCGCGTGGGCTGCCGTGATGATCTCGACGCGATCGCCGTTCCGCAGCACGGTCCGCAGCGGGACGAGTTCGTGGTTCACGCGGGCCGAGATGCAGCGGTTGCCGATATCCGTGTGCACCGCATACGCGAAGTCCACGCACGTCGCACCATGGGGCAGCGACAGGATCCGGCCCTTCGGCGTGAAGACGTAGACCTCGTCCGGGAACAGGTCGACCTTCAGGTGTTCGAGGAACTCGATGGAAGACCCGCTCTGCGTCTGCATCTCGAGCAAACTCTGCAGCCACTGATGGGTCTTCTGCTGCAGCTCGTTCAGCTCGGAATCGCTCGCCTTGTAGAGCCAGTGCGACGCGACGCCGGCCTCGGCGACCTTGTGCATCTCCTGCGTGCGGATCTGCACTTCGAGCGGCATGCCGAACGGACCGAACAGCGTGGTGTGGAGCGACTGATAGCCGTTCGCCTTCGGGATCGCGATGTAGTCCTTGAACTTCCCGGGGATCGGCTTGTAGAGGCCGTGCAGTGCGCCCATCGCGACGTAGCAGGACGGGACATCCTTCACCACGACCCGGAACCCGTAGATGTCGTACACCTGCGCGAAGGTGAGGTGCTTCTCCTGCATCTTCGTGTAGATGCTGAAGAGGTTCTTCTCACGGCCGCTCACCGACGACTCCATGCCCGCTTCGGTGAGGCGCGCCTTGATCGCGTCGAGGATGCGCTGCACGACCTCGCGACGATTCCCGCGGGCCGACGACAGTGCCTTCGACAGCACACGGTAGCGCACCGGGAAGAGATGCTTGAACGAGAGTTCCTGCAGTTCCTGGAAGAGGCTGTTCAACCCCAGGCGGTTCGCGATCGGCGCGTAGATGTCGATCGTCTCGCGGGCGATGCGGGCGCGCTTCGCCGGATTCATCACGTCGAGCGTGCGCATGTTGTGCAGGCGGTCCGCGAGCTTGATGAGGATGACGCGCACGTCGCGCGTCATCGCCAGCACCATCTTGCGGAAGTTCTCGGCCTGCGCGTGTTCGTGGCTCTCGAACTCGATGCGGTCGAGCTTCGAGACGCCGTCGACCAGCTCCGCCACCATCCGCCCGAACTTCTCCGCGATCTCGGCCTTCGTGACCGCGGTGTCCTCCATCACGTCATGCAGCAGCGCCGCAGTCAGTGCCTGGGAATCGAGGTGCCACTCGGTGAGGATTTCGGCGACGGCGACCGGATGCGAGACATAGGGCTCGCCGGTCTTGCGGAACTGCCCCTCGTGCGCCTGCGCGCTGAAGTGGAATGCCGACTCAAGCTGAGTGACGTCGTCCGGCTTCAGATATCCGGCTGCCTGGCGCAGGAGCGCCTCTGCTTCGGACATGTGTCCCATGATGAGGCGGGCAGTCGCGAGGGGCTCCGGGGCGCGGGATGGCCCCGGATGAGGGTCAGTGGGTCTTTCGGTGGAGGATCTCGATGCCGATCAGGCCGAGGGCCATCTCGCGCAGCGCGATCACGGTGGGCTTGTCCTTGTTGGCTTCCACCTGGGGCGTGGCGCCGTTGGCGATTTCGCGGGCACGGTAGGTGGCTGCGAGCGTCAGATCGAAGCGGTTGGGGATGTAGTTCAGGGCGTCTTCGACGGTGATGCGTGCCATGCGATGTACCTCACTTCATGCTGTCGATCAGTGGACGATGGCGCAGGAGCTGCGCCTTGAGCCGCAGTCTGACGGCGCGGACGATAGCCGTCAGGTCCCGCGTGGCTTCTTCGAAGTCATTGTTAATTATAACGTAATCGAACTCCCCCACGTGCCCGATTTCGGCCCTCGCTGCACTCACGCGACGGGCGATCACGGCCTCCGAATCGGTCGCGCGGCCCGTAAGTCGTTGGGCCAGCGCTTCTATCGACGGCGGCAGCACGAAGATCCCGATGGCGTCCGACATGAGTCGTCGCACCTGCAGCGCGCCCTGCCAGTCGATCTCGAGCAGGATGTCGTCACCGGCCGCCATGCGCTGCTCGATCCAGCCGCGCGAGGTCCCGTAGAGATTGCCGTGCACCTCAGCGCTCTCCAGGAAGTCGCCGCGCGCGCGCATCGCCTCGAAGGTCTCCTTCGACACGAAGTGGTAGTCGCGGCCGTCGACCTCGCCCGGCCGCATGGGGCGTGTGGTGTACGAGATGGAGAGCTGGACCGCAGGGTCCGCGGCGAGGAGGGTGCGAACCAGACTGGTCTTGCCGGCGCCGGAAGGCGCACTGACGATGTAGAGCGTGCCGATCATGCTGTGGGGTGGTGGCGCGGGCGGGCAGGCCGACTCGCGAAGCGGGGAGTGTGTGGTGACGGTCTAGTGTAAGGGACCCCGCTCCGGACTTCACATCGAGATCGAGGGGCCGCGACGCGACGTCACTCGACGATCGGTCTCTGCGCAAGCGAGGCGGTTGGAAAACCGCATTGATGCTGCTCTTCCGGGCTCGGGCTCGCGCGCAGATTCACGGGTCACTCTTTGGTTGGTGTGCCCGGCCAATCTGCGCATCACGGATCCACCTGCCGCTACGGTACCACTGGCCATAGCGCCTGGAAGTCGAACGACAACTGCCGGTGGTGTCGAATCGAGAGCAGGTAGGTCGCGCCCTTGATGCATGCGTACAGGAGCAGGTAGTGAGACATCACGTACTCGCGCAACTCGCCATCCGGGTCCAGGTCCTTCAGCCGCGTCGCCAGCCGTTCGGCGCCATTCGCAACCTCGACCGACCGAACGGGCCGCGCGAGGAGTAACTTCCCCATGGCCGGGAACCGCTGCAGGTTGGGTATCACGGTGTCGGTCAGTTCGGTCAGGAGGGCGTCGAACGCCTGAGGTGCGTCGGCGTCGGCCAGGAAGCGTTCGATCTCTTCGAGGTTTCGCTCGAAGTGGGCTGTCAGCTTCACGGCATGACGTGCAGCCACGGCAACGTCCGAGCAGTTAGGGGCTCGCTTTTGCGGTCCGGCGGCGTTTCAGCCCCGCCAGCACCGCCTGCGCATCCTTCACTTTCCCTGCCGCCACGTCCGCAAGGCCCATGTCGGCGTCGGCGATCAGCAGCAAGTGGATGCGCTCGCGCTCGAGCTGGTGGTAGTAGTCGAGCCGCTGCGCGTCGATGATCGCGACGTAGCTCTCGCCGTTCTTGGTGATGATCTTCTCGGCGCCGGCCTTCACCTGGTCGGCCAGTTCCGACAGGTTTGCCCGGGCCTGAGAAAGCGGGATCACGTCGCTGGCAGAAATCGCCATGAAGCGCTCCTGAGGGGATGTGCATGTACAGAGTGTTGCGCATGATAGGCGCGCGAACGAGCGCTTGGAACCACTGCAAGTGGGAGCGGCGACGTCTCCGCGGCGTCGCCGGGCCACTGGGCAGCTCGGCCACTCCCCCGAGACGCGAACTGTGCTGTCCCGACCTCGGAGAAAACGGCCTACGTATCCGGAGCCCATTCGGGTCGCCAGTCCGTGTCGGTCACTCGATGTTCTGGACCTGCTCCCGCATCTGCTCGATCAGCACCTTCAGCTCCATCGACGTCTGCGACACCGTCGTGTCGGTGGACTTCGACCCCAGCGTGTTCGCTTCGCGATTCAGTTCCTGCATCAGGAAGTCGAGGCGCTTGCCTACGGCACCACCACGATCGAGGACGCGGCGGACCTCCGTCACGTGCGTGCCGAGGCGGCCCAGTTCCTCTTCGACGTCGACGCGCGACGCGAACATCACGAGTTCCTGGCGGATGCGTTCCTCGTCGAGGGTCACGCCCGCGTCGCGCAGGCGTTGCGCGAACTTCTCCTGCTGCGCCGCCACCAGTGCGGGGATCCGCGGGCTCACTTCCTTTGCCAGTACTTCGATCCGTGCGACGCGTTCCAGGATCAGGCCCTTCAGCTTCTCGCCTTCGCGGCCGCGGCTCGCGGTGAAGTCGTCGAGCGCCTGCCCGAGCAGGGCGAGGCAGTGTTCGCGGAGTTCCTCGAGCGGCAGGCTATCGGAGCCGAACATGCCCGGCCAGCGCAGCACGTCGCTCACGGACAGCGACGATGCCGACGGCAGCTTCGCCTTCACTTGCGCGTCGAGTTCGACGAGGCGGGAGAACAGGGCCGGATTGAGTTCGAGGACGGATGGCGCCGTGGCCGCGCGATTGAAGCCGATGCGACATTCGAGCTTCCCGCGGGTCAGCTTCGCACCGAGCATCTCGCGCATCGCGGGCTCGAAGGCGCGGAACTCTTCCGGGGCGCGGAACGAGACGTCGAGGTAGCGGTGATTGACGGATCGAAGCTCGAGGTTGAGCGTGCCGAGCGGCAGATCGCGGGTGAGCGCCGCATATCCGGTCATGCTGTAGATCATCGTGGCTGGCTTTACAGAGAGAGTGAGCGCGCCGGAGAATGCGCGCCCGAAAGATAGCACAGGGCCTCCGGCACTCGCGCGCATCTCCCGTGCGCCGCACCGGGCCCGTTTCCAGGAGTCATCCCCCATGCGACCGAGCGGACGCGCCCCCCATCAATTGCGCCCCGTGCGCTTCACCCGCGGCTTCACGAAGCACGCCGAGGGCTCCGTCCTCGTCGAGTTCGGCGACACCCGTGTGCTCTGCACCGCGAGCGTCGAGGAGAAGGTGCCGCCCTTCCTCAAGGGCAGGGGGCAGGGCTGGCTGACGGCCGAATACGGGATGCTGCCGCGGGCCACGCATACGCGCTCCGATCGCGAGGCCGCGCGCGGGAAGCAGTCGGGTCGCACGCAGGAGATCCAGCGCCTCATCGGCCGCAGCCTGCGCGCCGTCGTCGATATGTCGTTGCTCGGCGAGCGCACGATCCAGTTCGACTGCGATGTGCTGCAGGCGGACGGCGGTACCCGCACGGCGAGTATCACCGGCGCCTACGTGGCCCTGCGCGACGCGATCGACGGGCTCGTACGCAATGGTCAACTCCCCGCGTCGCCATTGCGCGACGCAGTGGCGGCCGTGTCGGTGGGCATGTTCGAAGGGGTGGCCGTGCTCGATCTCGACTACATCGAGGACTCCGGCTGCGAGACCGACATGAACGTCGTGATGACGGGCACCGGCGGCATCGTCGAAGTGCAGGGGACGGCCGAAGGCAAGCCGTTCTCGCGCGCCGAGATGACGGCGATGATGGATCTCGCGCACGCCGGCATCGGCGAACTCGTGGCCCTGCAGCGCGCGGCCCTCGCGGCATCGTGAGGCGGCTCGTCGTCGCGAGCGGCAACCGGGGCAAGCTCCGCGAGATCGCGGAGATCCTCGCGCCGCTGGGCATCGAGCCCATCGCGCAGGGCGAACTCGGCGTGACCGAGGCCGAGGAGCCCTTCGGTACGTTCGTGGAGAACGCGCTCGCGAAGGCGCGTCACGCGTCGGCACACACCGGGCTGCCGGCGCTCGCGGACGATTCCGGGATCTGCGCGGCCGCGCTCGGCGGCGCGCCCGGCGTGCATTCGGCTCGCTTCGCCGGGGAGCCGAAGAACGACGACCGCAACAACGCGCTGCTCATCGAACGTCTGCGCGGCAGTGCCGACCGGTCCGCCCACTACACATGCGTGATGGTCCTCGTGCGGCACGCGGAAGACCCCGAGCCGATCATCGCCGATGGCCGCTGGTACGGCGAAGTCATCGACACGCCGCGCGGCGCCGGTGGCTTCGGCTATGACCCGTACTTCTTCGTCCCCGCGTACGGTCGCACCGTCGCCGAACTCACCCCCGACGAGAAGAACGCCGTCAGCCATCGCGGCGTGGCACTCCGCCGCCTGCTCGAACTGCTCCGCCGCGACGCCTGATCGCAGTTCAGCGTAGCGCTCGTCTCGCCGCCGCGGCGCTGAGCAGCATCGCGATCGCGAACACTGGCAGGGACAGCCACGTCAGCGGAGTGAAACCGCCGGCGCCGATGATGCGGGCGCCGGACTCCGCGCCCATCGCCTGTCCGAGATAGATCGCCGACGAATTCAGCGCGATCGACACGGGTGCGAGTGCGGGCTCGATGCCGAAGAGGCGCGCCTGCTGCGCGCTGTTGATCGCGAAGCAGCCTGCGCCCCAGAGTGCCAACGCGAACACGAGCGACAGCGTCGTGTACCCGATGGCGAGCAGCACGACGTGGCTCGCCGCCATCAGCACGAGGCTCGTCATGACCACGGCCGGCGCGCCCTTGCGATCCATGGCGCGCATGGCGAGCACGTTCCCGATGATCCCGGTGATGCCGAAGAGCGCGAGGAGCAGGCTGATGCGCGCGGGAGTGATGTCCGGCAGACTCTTCGCGATGGGTGTCACGTAGGAGAACACCGTGAACTGCGCCCACGAGTGGATCGCGGTGACCGCGACGACCATGAGCACGGTGCCGTGGCCCGCGATCCGGCGCCAGGTGGCAGCCCCCACGGCCGCCACGCGCAGACCCACTGGCGTGACGCCGTGCACCCAGAGTGCCGCCATCAGCGAGAGGCCGGCGATCACGCCGAAGGTCGTGCGCCACCCTGCGGTTTCCGAGATCCAGGCGCTGAGCGGCATGCCCGCGACGGCCGAGATGCTCCAGCCCAGAAAGACGAAGGCCAGGGCAGAGCCGCGCTTCTCGGGTGGCACCATGAGGCCCGCTGCGCCCGCGGCCTGCGAGGTGAAGAGACCCGCGCAGATGGCCGAGAGGACGCGTGTCCACAGCAACGTCCAGTAGCCCGGTGCGAACGCGGAGGCGAGATGTCCGATGCTGTACACGACGAGCGTCGCGACGAGCAGCGGGCGCCGGTCGAAGCGGCTCACGAATCCCGCCAGCGCCGGGCCGAGGATGCAGATCGTCAGCGCGAACGCCGCGATGAGCCGGCCGGCATCGGGGATCGAGACATCGAGGCCGCGCGCGAGGGCCGGGAGCATGCCCGGGACGGCCATCGTCCCCGTGCCGATCACGAAGTTGCCGAAGCAGAGCGCCGCGAGCCGCTTGTCGATCATCGACGCGACCGCACGAGCATCACCGTGACCGCGAGTGGCAGCCAGATCCAGAGCACTTCGGAGAGCAGCACGGTGACGCCGCGCGCGCTGAAGAAATGCGCGCCGATCGGCGACACGGCCACCGGGCGCCAGGGGGCAAACCATCGCGCGTCGGACCAGGGCCAAAAGAGCGCGACACCGAGTCCGCCGTTCGTCAGCGCATCGAGCAGTGGATGGGATACGGCTGCCACGAAGAGAAACGCGCACAAGGCGAGCCGCCTGCCGCGCGCCGGTCGCAGCCACATCGCCGCCAGCAGCGCCGTCACGAGCGCGAACATGATGGAGTGCGTGAAGCCTCTGTGCCCGAAGCTCGAGGCATAGGGGATGCCTGCAGCGAAGGCGACGACATCCGCATCGGGCAGGATGGCGAGCCCCATGGCGGTCGCCATCGTCCGGAGGTCAGGTGGCTTTCGTCGCGTCGCGGCGCGCCACGCGAGCGGCACCGCGACGTGCGTGAAGATGGTGGGCATCGGCCCGCGTTGTTGCTGCTCGGGGCGCCCAGGCGTCGACTACTTCGAACGCTTGCGCTTGCCGGCCGGTGGCGCATCGGAGGCAGGAGCGCGTCGCGTCTCGGGCGTCTGCGCCTTGAAGAGCGCGCTGATCAGTGCTGCAGGCGTGCCGGGCGCCGGACGCACGGCCTTCTTCGCCGCCTTGGCCGGTTTGGCGGACTTCTTCGGCGCTGGCGCCGTGGCAGGCTTTTCCGCCTTGGCTTTCTTGATCAGTGCAGCGGGCGCTGGTGCTGCCGGGGCCGGAGCAGCCTTGCGAGCCTTGGCGGCAGGCGCCGGCTTCGGCGCGGCTTCGGTCGATACCGGCGCCTGCTTTTGCGAAGGCGCTTTTGCCGGAGGCGATGGCTTCTTCGACTTCGCCACCGGCGTCGCTTTCTTTGCGGGCGTCGCTTTCGCCGCGGTCTTCGCCTTGGCTGCCGGCTTCACCTTCGCGGCTGCGGGCTTCGATGGAGGCGCCGCGACGGCCGGTGCTGCCGTTGCCACGGGTGCTGCCGGTGCGGTTGGCGGTACCACCGGGACCACCGGCGCTGGTGCCGCAGGCGTCGCCGTCTTCACGCCTTCCTTCGGCTGTGCGTCGAGGCGCAGTTTCGCGTAGCTCCCGGGGGCGGCTTCGATGACCTTCAGTCCGCCGCTGCCCGGCACGCGCGCTGCGACCTTTCCACCACCGAACCCGGCGACCCAGGTGCCCCAGTCGTCCCACCACGATCCTTCACGACGCTCGGCGGCGGTCAGCCACTTCTCGGGATCCGCGTCGAGTTGCGGATTGGTCCAGTAGCAGTATTTCTGTGCGACGGGCGGGTTCACGATGCCGGCGATGTGGCCGGAGCCACCGAGGACGAACCGCACCGGACCGCCGAAGAGCCGCGCGCCGGCGTACGTGGACTTCCACGGGGCGATGTGGTCTTCCATCGTCGAGATGAAGTAGGTCGGGGTGTCGACCTGCCCGAGGTCCATCGGGGCGCCGCAGACTTCGAGCGCGCCCGCCTTCGTGAGCAGGTTCTTCACGTACATGTTCCGCAGGTAGAACGCGTGCATCTTCGGCGGCATGCGCGTGGAGTCGGAGTTCCAGAACAGCAGGTCGAACGGGAACGGATCCTTGCCGAGGAGATAGTTGTTCACGACGAAGGACCAGATGAGGTCGTTGTCGCGCAGCATGTTGAAGGTGCCCGCCATGTCGGAGCCTTCGAGGAAGCCGCGCGCCGCCATCCGCTTCTCGAGGTTCGCGACCGACGTCTCGTCGACGAAGACACCCAGTTCGCCCGGTTCGGTGAAGTCGATCATGGTGGTGAAGTACGTGACGCTCTTCACCCGATCGGCGCGGCCGGCCGTCTCGAGCCACGACATGAGGCACGCCGTCAGCGTGCCGCCGAGGCAGTAGCCGATGAGGTTCACGGAGGCCTCGCCGGTGGCGCGTTCGATGGCGTCCATCGCTGCGACCGGACCTTCGCGCAGGTAGTCGTCGAAGGTCTTGTTCACGTGCCGCTTGTCGGGGTTCACCCACGAGATCACGAAGACCGTGAGGCCGTGATCCACCGCCCACTTCACGAAGGAGTTCCGCGCACGGAGGTCGAGGATGTAGTACTTGTTGATCCACGGCGGGACGATCAGCAGCGGTGTGCGATCCACCTGCGGTGTGGACGGTTCGTACTGGATCAGCTGCATGAGGTCGTTCTGGTACACGACCTTGCCCGGCGTCGTCGCGACGTTCACGCCCAGCTCGAAGGCTTCGTAGTCCGTCATGCTGATGGCGAGCTTGCCGTGGCCGCGGTCGAGGTCCTTCAGCAGGTGCTCGAGGCCCTTCAGCAGGTTCTGTCCGCCGCTCTCCTGCGTGGCCTTCAGCACTTCGGGGTTGGTCAGCACGAAGTTCGTCGGGGCGAGGGCGTCCACGAACTGGCGCGTGAAGAAGTTCACCTTGCGCGCCGTCTTGTCGTCGAGCCCCTGGGCTTCGGCCACCGTCCGCTGCACGTGGTCCGCCGCGATCAGGTACGACTGCTTGATGTAGTCGAAGACGAAGTTGTTCTGCCACAACTCGCTCTTGAAGCGGTTGTCGCCCCGTGACGGCTCGCGCACCGGCGTCGGCTGGCCGCCCGCGGCCTTCATCACCATCGCGCTCCACAGCTTCAGGTAGTCGTCCCAGGCGCGGACCTGCATCTCGGCGAGCTTGCCAGGGTTCGCCATCAGCTTGCTGCCAAGCTCCATGAAGGCCCGGTTGACGCCGAGGTCCTCCAGGCTCTGGGCGACTTCGGCGTGGGGCTGCTTCTCGATGAATTCGGTCACCACGCGGGCCGAGCGCTCGGCGATCTCCGCCAGGGATTTCTGCAGCGCCTCGGGATCGATGGGGGGCAGGTTCGGGATGGGGGACTTCGGGGCGTCGGCCATGGCAGCGTCCTTGTCAGGTGCGGTGGGCAGCGAAGCGGTAGACCCCGTCGGGGCCGAGCATCCGCTCGAGCATGCCTCGATGCATCAGGTGGTTCAGGTGGGCGATCGCCTCGCCCACGGCAAAGAAGGTCTGGTGCGTGTCGAGCGGCCGGCGGAAGAGCACGGGAACGATCTCCGCGGCGGTCCGGGGCTGGTCGCAGGCGGCGAGCAGTTCGCCCAGGCGTTCCTCGTGGTGCACGGTCAGTTGCTCGACACGCGGGGCGATCCCGCGGAACGGCAGCCCGTGCGACGGCAGCACGAGGGTGTCTTCCGGAAGATCGAGATACGCGCGGATGGACGCCAGGAACTGCCGCACCGGATCGCCCTCGGGCTGCGTCGACCAGACGCTGACGTTGGTGCTGATCTTCGGCAGAAGCATGTCCCCGGAGATCACGAGCTTCAACGCCTCGCAGTACAGGGAGGCGTGCTCGGGGGAATGGCCGTAGCCGACGATGACCCGCCAGTCGTGATCGCCGAGGCGAAGGATGTCCCCATGCGTCATCCGCCGGAACTGGCGCGGGGGCTCGGTCACGACGTTGCGATAGCTCGTGGGGCGGGCTTCCAGCGCGACCAGGGTCTCCTCGGCGAGCCCGTGCATGCCGTACACGGCGCGGAGCGCCTCGGGGCCGTAGCCGGAGGTGCCTTCGTACAGCGCGTGGGCGGTGAGGTACTCGGCCTCCGTCATGGTCAGGGGCAGGCCGTGGGTGCGGACGAACCAGCCGGCGTGGCCCATGTGGTCCGGGTGGTAGTGGGTGACGACGAGCTGATCGAGCGGGGCGTGGTGCGGAAGGATCTGTGCCCAGGCGTCGCGGGTCGGCGGGGCGTTGAAGCCGGAGTCCACGACGGTCCACCCGTTCGGGCCCCGCAGCAGCCACAGGTTGATGTGGTCGAGGGCGAAGGGCAGCGGCATGCGGATCCAGTGCACCCCGTCGGCGATCTCCGTCCACGTGCCTGCGGCGGGCGGGGCGGCGAACGGGTACTGCAGTGCCGATGCGGCAGGGGGCGCGGAGGCGGCGGTGGTCATCGCGGATCGATCCGTGTCGGGAGGGCAGCTTGTGCTTTTATACTCGCATGATACTGCGATGTTGCGTTGCACAAAACCCGACGGGACCATGGGCGCTGCCGACCTGAAGACCTCCTACACGATCACCGATCTCGCCCGCGAGTTCGGCATCACCACCCGGACCATCCGCTTCTACGAAGACCACGGTCTCCTGGCCCCCTCCCGCCAGGGACGGAACCGGGTCTACGACAAGCGCGACCTCGTCCGGCTGAAGCTCACGCTGCGGGGCAAGCGCCTTGGGATTCCGCTCACCGAGATCCGGGAACTGCTCGACATCTACGCCGCGGCCCAGGACGAGAGCCGGCAGCTGTCGGAGTTCCTCGCGACCTTGCGGCGCCGCCGTGAACTCCTCGAGCAGCAGCGCGAGGACATCGAGGCGACGCTCACCGAGATCCGCGCCTTCGAGGCCCAGTGCAAGCGGCTCCTGGAACAGGGCGGTAAGCCCGCCCGCCCGCGGGACCGGACCAAGCCGTCAAATTGACGTTAACGTCAACGAAACCTAGACTCCGACGACTGCCCATCCGCGGCGCCTCGCAGCAGGAGATTCCCATGGACCGTGCCTCAGCCACCCCGCTCCCGAGCTTCCCCTCCCTGGACTTCGCCCTGGGGGACACCATCGGGATGCTCCGGGAGTCCGTCCAGCACTTCGCGGCGGCCGAGATCGCGCCCCGCGCGGCCGGGATCGATGCGTCCAACCAGTTCCCCATGGACCTCTGGCGCAAGTTCGGCGATCTCGGGCTGCTGGGCATGACGGTGGACGAGGCCTACGGCGGATCCGGCCTCGGGTATCTCGCGCACATCGTCGCGATGGAAGAGGTGAGCCGCGCGAGCGCGTCGGTCGGCCTCTCTTACGGCGCGCACTCCAACCTGTGCGTGAACCAGATCCACCGCAACGGCAACGCCGACCAGAAGCAGCGGTACCTCCCGAAGCTGGTGTCCGGCGAGCACGTCGGTGCGCTCGCCATGAGCGAGCCCGGTGCCGGCTCCGATGTCGTGTCGATGCGCCTGCGGGCCGACCTCCGCGGCGATCGCTACGTGCTGAACGGCAACAAGATGTGGATCACCAACGGGCCCGACGCGGACGTGCTCGTCGTCTACGCGAAGACCGATCCCGCGGCCGGCCCGCGCGGGATGACGGCCTTCCTGATCGAGAAGGGGTTCAAGGGGTTCTCCACGGCGCAGAAGCTCGACAAGCTCGGCATGCGCGGGTCGAACACCTGCGAGCTGGTGTTCCAGGATTGCGAAGTGCCGGTGGAGAACGTGCTGGGTCAGCCGGGCCGCGGCGTCAACGTCCTCATGAGCGGCCTCGACTTCGAGCGCGCCGTGCTGTCGGGCGGGCCGCTCGGGATCATGGCGGCATGCATGGATGTCGTGCTGCCCTACCTCCACGAGCGCAAGCAGTTCGGCCAGGCCATCGGCGAGTTCCAGCTGATGCAGGGCAAGCTCGCGGACATGTACTCCACGATGATGGCCTGCCGCGCCTATGTGTACGCCCTGGGCGGCGCGTGCGACCGGGCGGATTCGCCCGAGGCCGTGCGGTCGCTCCGCAAGGACGCCGCGGGGGCCATCCTCTACAGCGCGGAGAAGGCCACGTGGATGGCGGGCGAGGCCATCCAGTGCCTCGGCGGCAACGGCTACATCAACGACTATCCGACGGGCCGCCTGTGGCGCGACGCCAAGCTCTACGAGATCGGTGCCGGCACTTCCGAGATCCGCCGGTGGCTCATCGGCCGCGAACTCTTCGCCGACACGGAATGAGGCGCGGCGAGTGAAGGACGAATCGGCAGCGCGCCGCACGGCACTCGCGTTCGAGATCGCCCGCGCCACGCTCGACGGCTTCGACCGTCACTACCGCATCTTCCGCGACATCTCGCGGGAGGCCCGTGAACGCTTCGAGGCCGCGGACTGGCCGGCCGTGCATCGCGCCCATGCCGACCGGATCGCCTTCTACGACCAGCGCGTGACCGAGACCGCAGCCGACCTCCAGCGCGCGTTCGACGTCGAGCGCCTGCCCGAGGAGATCTGGACGGAGATCAAGCTCCACTACGTGGGCCTGCTCACCGACCACAAGCAGCCGGAACTCGCGGAGACGTTCTTCAACTCCGTGAGCTGCCGCCTGCTGCATCGCGCCTACTATCACAACGACTACATGTTCGTGCGGCCTGCCGTGTCGACGGAGTACCTCGACGCCGACACGCCCGCCTACCGCAGCTACTACCCGCTGAAGGACGGCCTGCGCCGCGTGATGCGCCGGATCCTCGCGGACACCGGATTCACGCTGCCGTTCCGGCATCTGCCCCGCGATCTCTCGAACGTCCTGCGCGCCCTGCGCAGTGCCCTGCATGGTCCGGTGCGGCTGGAGGCGAATCACCAGATCCAGGTGCTCGCGTCGCTCTTCTACCGCAACAAGCGCACGTACCTCATCGGCAAGTTCGTGAACGGCGAGTCCGAGCTGCCCTTCGCCATCCCGATCGTGCATGACGGCGATGGCGGCCTCACGCTCGATGCGCTGCTGACGGATGCCCGGCAGATCGCGCCGCTCTTCGCGTTCTCGCGCGCCTACCTCATGGCCGACATGGAGGTGCCGTCCGCGTTCGTCGATTTCCTGGGCAGCCTGATGCCGAGGAAGCCCAAGGCCGAGCTGTACACGGCGCTCGGCCTGCAGAAGCACGGCAAGACGCTCTTCTTCCGCGACTTCCTCCACCACCTGAAGTACTCCACCGACGACTTCATCCTCGCGCCGGGCATCCGCGGCCTCGTGATGATCGTGTTCACGCTGCCCTCGTACCCGTACGTGTTCAAGGTGATCCGGGATCACATCGCGCCGACGAAGGAGGTCACGCGCGAGATCGTGAAGGAGAAGTACATGCTCGTGAAGCGGCACGACCGCATCGGGCGCATGGCCGACACGCTGGAGTACGCCGACGTCGCCTTCCCGCGCGCGCGCTTCACCCAGGCCCTCGTGGACGAGCTGCTGTCCGAGGCGCCGTCGCTGGTGGAGGAGGACGGCGACCGGATCGTCGTGAAGCACCTCTACATCGAGCGACGCATGCAGCCGCTCAACATCTATCTCGACGAAGCCGACGACGCGCAGGCCCAGATCGCCATCGTCGACTACGGCAATGCCATCAAGGAGCTCGCCTCGGTCAACATCTTCCCCGGCGACATGCTCTTCAAGAACTTCGGCGTGACGCGCGGTGGCCGGGTCGTGTTCTACGACTACGACGAGATCGTCTACATGACGGAATGCGTCTTCCGGACCATCCCCGAGCCGCGCACGCCCGAGGACGAGATGTCGGCGGAACCCTGGTATCCCGTCGGGCCGTTCGACATCTTCCCCG
>VYME01000234.1_pt1 | contig 22612 bp, 15 predicted proteins | sample 5115281 | NCBI WGS metagenome assembly VYME01 (sample SAMN12291780, study PRJNA351875) | freshwater metagenome | isolation source: freshwater lake | place: USA: Michigan, Wintergreen Lake | collected 2013-08-08
CCGCGTCACGGTTTCTGATCGTCTTCGTCCCCACGACGATTGATGGAGAGCCCGAGTGCCTGGAGCACGACGCCCTGCAGTGGGGAGGTGCGACATCACTGCAGCAGTTGCCGCTGGCACCGAGTGATCTGGCCTTGGTGGAACTGCTGCGGTCGGGGCGCTGAACCGGGAGCAGTTTCTCCGCTGCGGCCGACTGGGCTCCTGCCGTCCGCCGTCTCGGCGCGGCCTCGCGGCATCGCGCCAAAAACGCAGACGGCAGAAACTACAGACGGCAGCGGCGGGGGAACTGCGGCATTAGAGCGAGTACGCCACTCGCGCGAACAGGAAGCGGCCGTTGAATCCGAATGGCGAGAGGCCGGAGTACCGGAACACGCCGAAGGTGCCTTGACCGCTGTAGTTCGTGGCGAGGTTGCCGAGATCCGTAATGGCGTCCGGATACACATCGAAGACGTTGTCGGCCCCAACCGACAGGGTGGCACGCTTGAGCAGCTTGTACGACGCGCTGATGTCGGTGATGAACTTGGCACCGAGATTGAGGTCGGGGACTTGCTGCGCCGTGCCCGTGGCAAGCTGCTGACGACCGGTCACCTCCCCGAAACGCTGTCCGCGAAGGTTGAGGCCGAGCTTTCCGCGCTCGTAGCTGCCACTGAGCACCAGATTGTTGCGCGGTTGCCCGACCTCGATGCGTCCGCGTTCTGCGCGTCCGAACAGGGTTTCGTTGAGATTCCCGAGCTGCGCCGGCGTGTTGACCACGACCTTGGTCACGCTCGTCCTGTTCTGGTTGTAGCCCGCCGTAAAGCGCATCACGCCATTGGCCTTCAAATCGAGACCGTAGTTGGCCACGACGTCGAGGCCATTGGTTCTGGTGTTGATGGCGTTCGTGAAGTACCGACCGCCTCCAAGGCCCGTGAATCCGTTTTGCGCAAAGAAATTCACGATACCGGTGCCGACGAAGTTCTCCGACAGCACGATACGATCGGTGATCGTGATGTTGTAGTAGTCGGCGGTCACGGTGAGCGTCTTGCTCGGCTGCAGTGTGATTCCGGCGCTGAGATTGACCGAGTTCTCGGGCTTGAGATCACGCGCTCCAAGCAGCCGCGCTTCGCGACTGGCGACGGGGAGCGTCTTGATGTCCACCGGCAACCCGTTGACGAACGTCGTTGCCGTGGAAGTGAAGAAGCTCTGCTGCAGTGACGGCGCACGGAACCCCGTGGATGCCGCGCCACGAACGGCGAATTTCTCGACGGGCGCAAACCGCGTGGTGATCTTGCCCGTCGCCTGTGAACCGAAATCGCTGAAGTTCTCGAAGCGTGCGGCTACGCCGACGAGCCACTGCTTGGTCAGGTCACTTTCGACGTCCAAATACGCCGCCGTCGCGGTCCGCGACTGGTCGGTGGCATCGGCTGGCGAGAAGCCCGGGAACACTTGTGATCCGACGAGCGCGACGGTGGTGTTTCCAGCCGCGTTGCGAATGGGCGTCCCGTTCGCGTCGAGAACCGGCACGCGACCGTTCACATATGACGCCTCTTCGCCCGCCTCGATGGAGTAGCTCTCCCACCGAAGTTCGGCGCCGCTCGAGAGACGCACGGGCTTGCCGCCCACACGGACTTCACGCGTCACGTCGAAATTCGTGAGCGCTTGGCCGAAGCCAAGCGTCCCGGCATCGAACACCGTCGGGCTATTGAGGCCCATCGATGCGTTGTTCGAGTTGGACACGATGAACTGGAACGCGTTGCTGCCGTAGACTTGGCTGAGGTCCCAGTCCCATCCCTTGGCGGTACCCTTGGCACCGACCCCGAAGGAAAAGTCGTCGATATTGCTTTCGATGTTGGGGAGGAATCCGTTCGGGTAGAACTTCGCCACCACTTGGTTCGTACTCAGTGGGCGACGGAAGAAGCCTGTGGAGCGTCCATCACGCCGACCGAACGATCCGAAGCCATAGAGCTGGAGGTTCTCACTGATATTCTGCGAGGCGTTGATCATGCCGACCACATCGGCCGTGGCCGCATCTCCGGACCAATGGGTATCGCGCCGCGCCGTCGCTTCCCGCGGATCGCCAGCGAGATACTGCGGCCGTGGATCGTTGAAAGCGCGATTGGTCATGGCGCGGTTCCGCCATTCGATGCCGGCGTGCACGAAGCTGCCGTTGCCCCACGAATACCCTTGGTCGGCGCTGGCGGCGATGTTGCCGCCATCATTACGCTGGCCGAGCCCCTCGACGTTGGTATTGAACTGGCCGGCTTGCACCGACGCTCCACCGGCGGATGCGCCCTTGAGGATGATGTTGATGACGCCGGCGATGGCGTCCGAACCATACTGCGCGGCGGCTCCATCACGCAGGATCTCGATGCGATCGATCATCGATGCAGGAATCGCATTGAGGTCCACTGCGGACGTCCCGCGCCCCACCGTGCCGTTGTTGTTGATCAGCGCACTCGTGTAGCGGCGCTTCCCATTGACCAGGACAAGCGTCTGGTCGGGCGCGAGTCCGCGTAGGGTGGCGGGACGTACGTGGTCGGTGCCGTCGGCCACAGCCGGTCGCGGGAAGTTGAGCGATGGCGCCGCGGCCTGCAGCATTTGCGCGGTCTCCACCCGTCCCGTCGCCCGGAGTTCCGAACTGTTGATGACATCGACAGGTACGGGGCTACTGACGACGGTTCGCGCTCCACCACGTGAGCCGGTCACCGCCACGGCTTCCAGCTGCGTACTCGACTTTTCGAGCACGAAGTTCTGGGTGATGCGACCGCCCGTGGTGACGGTCACGCTGGCGGTCTTTCCGGCGTAGCCGAGCATGCGCACGCGTAGCTCGTACGTGCCGGCGCGGAGGGAAAACCGATAGGTGCCATCGGCGCGGGTGATCGCTCCCACCTGAGTCCCCACAACCCCCACCGACGCGCCTTGCAGCACCTCGCCACTACCGGCGACGGTGACTTTCCCCTCGAGCGTACCCGTCGCTTGCGCCGCAGCCATAGACGCACGTCCGGCCAGCACGACGAGACCGGCAATTCCTGTGATGACCACCCGACCTATCGACCAGCGTAATGCGTATCGCATGAGCGACTCTCCGAGAAGGGATTGGCATCCCCCTGCGGGCAGGGAGATGCGGTAACATTCATCGGCTTGGTGCGAGGCGCAAGAAACTGGTGCTGGACCGAGGGTCTAGACTCACGAGACGGAACACGCGTCCGGCGCGACAGCATGAGGGCCACGCCGTTGGTCCATCCGAAACCGTCCTGTGTGGGATACTCGCCACCAACAGCAGAGCTGGAGAGATCCCACACGTGGGACTTCTCGGTGACCTTGCCGGTGGTGTCGTACTGCCATGGCGGCACAGAAGGGCGGCTGCCTGCGACTCACGTAGTAGCGGTGATTGCCATTGGGGATATGCCCGACGGTGCGGATACGATGGGCAACGTTGTCGCGCATCTACTCCATGTGCGCCGTGCGCCCGCTCTCCGCCACGCCGAGCATGGGGAAGGAGGAATCCCAGCAATGCACTTCATGGAAGCGTCCTCCCGGCACGATGTACGGCTTGGGCAACGGCAACGACAACGAACGCGGATCGCTGACATTGGCTTGGCGAGCACGCACCGGCCAGAGATCGTCGATGTGCTCCTCCGTGCGGCGTTTCCGTGCTGCAGAGGCAGCGACATTGGGCGGGCACGGGGCCGTGAGCTCGCGCGACATGAAGCGATTCATGCAGACCTTGCGTCGACGCTCTTCCTTGTTGGAGGCATTCGCGATCGCCTACGGTTTTCGCTATGGCGTCGCGGCGAGGGCGCGCGTGGTACTGTCGGCGCCGCCAGCGGTCGACGGCGGCGGCTCGGCGGTCGCGCACGAGACCGTGCCTGCGGCGAGCACCAGCATCGTCGCGGGCACCAACACGCCACGACGGCTCGTCATGCAGCCGCTGCCTCGGGCTTCCTGACGGTGACGAAGGCGCACGCGACCGCGGCACACCCCAGCATCGCCCCCGCGAGACGAATGACTGCGGCCGGATTGCTCCCCAGCAGCGAATCGTAGAAGAGCGGCAACGTGAGATTCTGAATGAGCATGGGGATGACGATGAACATGTTGAACACGCCCATGTACACGCCAACGCGATGCTTGGGGATGGAATCCGAGAGCATCACGTACGGATTCCCCATCATGCTCCCCCACGCGAGTCCGACGCCCAGCATGGGAACAAAGAGCAGGGTGCGACTGGTGATCGCCGGAATGGCCATCATGGACACCGACGCTGCCACCAGGGCGATCACGTGCATCCATTTGGCACCAATGCGCCGGGTGATGGGCACCATCGCGAACGCCGAGACGAAGGCGATGAAGTTGTAGAACGCGCCCACCTGTCCCGTCACGAGGCCCGCCTCGCGGAAACCGGCGGACGTGGCGTCCTTGGTGCCGAAGAGAGTGAGCGCGAGCGCGGGGGCGATGTAGATCCAGTAGCAGAACATGGCGTACCACTGGAAGAACTTCATGACCGCCATCTGGCGCATGGTGGTGGGCATGTCGCGAAAGGCCTCGACGATCTCGCGCAGGGTATGCCCGATGCCACGGGGCATGGCTTCGATCTGGCGTCGTTCGGTCGCGGTCAGCGGCAGCTCGGGGACTGTACGGAGCGACCAGAGAATGGAGCTCACGGAAAAGAGCGCCCCCATGAGGAACGCCAACATGGTGATGTTGGGAATCCCACGGTCGTTGACGGCGTCGCGGTTCATCCCCAGAAACACGAGCAGCGAGGGCGTGATGTACGACAGCGTCTGCCCGAGTCCGGTAAAGGCACTCTGTGTGAGGAAGCCCAGCGAGGTTTGTGCCTCATCGAGGCGGTCCGACACGTACGCCCGGTACGGCTCCATGGTGATGTTGTTGGCGGCGTCGAGAATCCACAATATGCCGGCCGCCATCCAGAGCGATCGGCTGAACGGCATGGCCAGCAACGAGAGCGAACAGAGGAGCGCCCCGATCAGGAAGTACGGCGTCCGCCGCCCTCGGGGGCTCAAGGTCCGGTCGCTCATGGCGCCGACAATGGGCTGCACAATGAGCCCGGTGACCGGTCCGGCCAGATACAGCAGCGGCAGACTGGCCTCGTCGGCCCCCAGGTACCGGTAAATGGGGCTCATATTGCTCTGTTGCAGCCCAAAACTGTACTGGATTCCGAAGAAGCCAACGTTCATGTTCACGATGGACATGAACGACAGATGCGGACGCGTTGGAGCGCTGGTGCGCGGCGCCGACGTCGGCACCGCCGTCACTGTACTGGCCATCGATTCTCCATGAAGGACGATCTTCCGTTCAACGAATCCATCGCGCTGCTGCACGAACTCGTGACGCCGGTCGGCATCCGCGCCTCACGCAGCAGCGTCGCGAACTACGCGGCCATTTTCGCCCGCGATGCGATCATGGCGGGGTTGGCTGGTGTCGCGGTGCACGACGCCACGATCACGGCCGGACTGTTGCGCACGCTCGAACAGCTGCGTGACCTGCAGGGCCCGGAAGGACAGATCGCGTCGAACTTCCGGCGCAACGCAGACGGCACCACTCATGTGAGTTTTGGCACGCTCGCGCCGCGCTTCGACTCCGCCACGTGGTACCTGTATGCCGTGGGCGTCTTGTGCAGCACGGGGCACGCGACCTACGACGCGTTCGCGGTGTCCGTCGAGCGCACCGTGGCGTTGCTCAATGGCATCGAATACAACGGACGCCATCTGTTGTATGTCCCCGCCGGCGGAAACTGGGCGGATGAGTACCCGTTCGACGGCTACATCCTGTACGATCAGGTGCTGCGCGCCATGGCGCTGGCGGTGCTCGCCCCCGTCGCGAATCGATCCGACTGGCAGGAGAAGTCGTCGCACATTGCGGCAACGATCGACGAACGCTTCTGGCCCTCCGGCGAGTGGCGCTACGGCGGCGCACGACGGTTTCCCGTGGCCGCGATTTCTCCGGTGCGCACCGACGAACATGTCGATCTCGCCGCGTGCGCCCTGCTTGCGGCAGCAGACCTGATTCCGTCGCGATCCCACGCCGTGCTCGATGCGCTGCGCGATACGTACCTCGCGCACGCCACGCTGCCGCCCGCGTTCTCGCCCGTCATTCAGGAAGGCGACGACGAATGGCCCGCGCTCGCCGGCTATCATCTGCACGGCTTCCGCAATCGCCCGCACGAGTACCACAACGGCGGCATCTGGCCCGTGTGGCTCGGCTGGCTGGGCATCGCGTTCGCACGGCACGCGCGCCACGCCGACGTGCAGCGTGTGTACGATCTCACCGCGGCTCATCTGGCGACGCTCACGGGTTTCGCCTTCGAAGAGTACTTCCACGGACAGACCGGGCTCGCGCTGGGCACGACCGGCATGGCGTATACCGCCACAGGCTTTGTGCTCATGGATGTCGCACGACGGCTCGATACACCGGCGTTGCCATGGACACGCTGAGCGGAGGCGCGGCGGCCGCGCTGGTCGATCGGCTGGACGAAGCGGGGCGGCTGCAGGGGGCGCCGCTCGTCATCGGCGTGGCCGGCGAATCGGGGAGCGGCAAGAGCACCGCGGCCATGCACCTGTCGACGATGCTGAATGCGCGTGGTCTCCCCACGGCGTTCATCAATCAGGACAACTACTTCGTCCGTCCGCCGCGCACCAATCACGAAGCACGCGCGCGCGACATCGGCACGGTGGGTCCGCAGGAGGTTCGGCTCGCACTCATCGGCGAGCACATCGCGGCGTTTCGTGTGGGCGGTACGGTGACGGCACCGGTGGTGAACTATCCGGAGAACCGGTTCGACACAGAAACCCGCACCTTTGCCGGCACACAGGTCCTCATTGTTGAAGGGACCTACGTCCTCATGCTCGACGGCCTCGATGTGCGCGTCTTTCTCGAAGCGACGCACACCGACACGCACGAGCGGCGCATGGCGCGCAATCGCGACATCTGGGAACCGTTCATCGACACCGTGTTGGGTATCGAGCACCGGCTCATCGCGCCCCAGGCCGATCAGGCGCACTGGCTGATCGACCGAGCATTCCGTCTGCGACCCGGACCGGCACACGGTCGCTGAGCCCACTGCAGGTCAGCGACGGGCGGCGCGCTGCGCCAGCCCGTAGAAGATGCTGCCGAACACCACCATCACCCCGCCCCACACCAGGTTGATGTTGAGACCGCCGCTGCGCTCGTACATCGCCGTGTCGCCGTTGGTAACGAGGCCGTACACGCTCAGAATCGCGCCCAACACCAGGAACAGTCCGCCGATCGGCAGACGGAGATCCATCGAAGCTCCACCACTCATCGTCGTTGTCCCGGCTCAGAAGAAGGCGACATTCAGGCCGATCATCGCCACCATGACGACGACGGCAAACACACTGGGCTTCTCGTACCACACCCGCGCGTCATCCTTCGGCTTGGGTGTGAGCGAGAAGACCAGTCCCTCGAGGTCTGTTTCGCGACGCGGCGCAGTCGCGAGACTCACCACGATCGTGACCACGAAGCAGGTCGTGAACGCCGCAATGGCGGTCCAGAAGGTCTGCGCCATTTCGCTGGGGTAGCTGAGCAGCACGCCGAAGAAGCCACCCTTGACGCCAACTTCCGCGCCGTTGGCCAGCGAAATGCCGTGGTGAATGGCCGGGGCCACCGTGCCCGCCACGAGTCCCCAAAACGCGCCGTGCCCCGTACTGCGCTTCCAGAACATCCCCAGCGCGAACGTCGCAAAGAGCGGCGCGTTCACGAACGCGAAGACGAGCTGCAGGAACTCCATGATGTTGTTGAAGGCACCCGCGACATACGCGGCGGCAACCGACAGCGCGATACCGCCCACCGTCGCCGCGCGCCCCATCCACAGGTAGTGCTCGTCGCTCGCGCTCTTCATGATGTGCGCCTGATAGATATCGTACGTCCACACAGTGTTGAACGCCGTGACGTTGCCGGCCATGCCCGACATGAACGACGCGATCAGTGCCGTGAGGCCCAGCCCCAGCATACCGGTGGGAAAGAGCTTCACCAACATCATGGGCGTCGCGAGGTCGTAGTCGAGCACCACGTTGCCATTGGTGTCGAGGAGCGGCAGGCCCGCCGCGGTGAGCTTGGCCGGAATGATGTTGTCACCCATGGCCAACGCGATCATGCCCGGCACGATCACGAGGAACGGGAAGAACATTTTGGGCACGGCGGCAATGAGCGGGGTACGCCGTGCCGCAGTCATGCTGTCTGCGGCCATCGCCCGCTGCACAACCAGAAAGTCGGTGCACCAGTACCCGAACGAGAGCACGAAGCCGAGCCCCATCACCATGCCGAACCACTCGATGCCGATGGAGTTGGTCGTCGCCGACCCCATGCCTTGCCACACGTTGGTGTAGGCGAACTCCGGCAATCCGCGCTGCGTGGCCGCCGCCGCCAGCTTGCCGGAGAGCCCACTCCATCCGCCCACCTGCTTGAGCCCCACCCACACCAGCGGCGCGAAGCCGAACACGATCATGAAGAACTGCAGCACCTCGTTATAGATCGCGCTCGTGAGCCCACCGAGCGTCACATACGCGAGCACGATGACCGCCGACACCAGAATGCTGGTGTCGAAGTCCCACCCCAAGAGCAGGTTGAGCAACTTGCCCATGGCGTACATGGACACGCCGCTCGAAAACACCGTCATTGCCGCGAAGCCCAACGCGTTGAAGGTGCGCGTCTTTTCGTCGAAGCGGAGCTTGAGATACTCGGGGACCGAGCGCGCCTTCGAGCCATAGTAGAACGGCATCATGAAGATGCCCACGAACACCATGGCCGGGATGGCGCCAATCCAGTAGAAGTGCGCCGTCGCGATCCCGTACTTGGCACCCGACGCCCCCATGCCGATCACTTCCTGCGCACCCAGGTTCGCCGACAGGAAGGCGAGACCGGTAACCCACGGCGGGAGGGAGCGACCCGACAGGAAAAAGTCGGTCGAGGTGCGCATCGTGCGCCGCAGTACCCAGCCAATGCCGAGGACGACGACGAAGTAGATGGCCATCACGACATAGTCGATGGCGGTCAGCTGGGTCATCTGGAGAGCGTCAGGGAAGTGAATCGGGGGGACGACAGAAGTTGCAGCGTGGCGCTGTTTCGTGCGACCGCCAGCAGCGGGGATTTCGTGCCGCGGGCGACGAACGCGAGGCCGCGGATTTGTCCGTCGAGCGGCACGGTCAACGAGAGGGCGGCGGGCTGAAAGCCGCCTTTCCCGTCACCGAGGAGCAGCGTCCCGCGCGAGGCGTCGTAGCGACCGAGCACGGGCGGGACGCCGTATTGATTGCCGGCGAGCAGAATGTCCGGATGGCCGTCGCCGTCGGCGTCGTACACGACGGACGAAAACACGATCGAGACCTGCGCCTCGACGGGCAGCGCGGTCACCGTAAAGTGGCCGCGACCATCGTTCAGCGCCACCGCACTCTCGAAACGATAGGCGTCGCGGCGCTCGGCCTTGGCGATCTCCGCCTTGTCGAAGATGTCGTCGAGGCGGCTGGCGCCGAACGAGGCAAACGACGGATACTTGGCACGAATGGCGGGCATGAGCTTCACCAGTTCGTCGCGGCCCGCGAGGGGATATGGGGTCCCGTCGACGTAGCGGGTGATGATCTGCTTGGTACTTCCGGTGCCGGTGAAGTCGTGCACGTACATCTGCACCGGTTCTTTGGCACTGGCCTTGAGCAGCGTGTTCTGCCCGACATTACCAAGCACCAGATCGGGGGCGCCGTCGTGGTTGAGGTCGGCAACGGTCACGCTGTTCCACCATCCTTCCGTGCCGCCAAAGCCCGACAGGGCGGCGCGCTCTTCGAGACGCCCCTTGGCATTGTACCAGACGCGCACCGGCATCCACTCACCGACGACCACCAGATCCAGCGCCTTGTCGCCATCGACATCGAGCCACTTGGCATCGGTGACCATGCCGGCCGAGCTCAAGCCCTTGGCCATCACATCGGTGACGTCGGTAAAGCGGCCCGTTCCGTCATTCCGCAGCAAGTGGCTCCGAGGCGTGCGACCGTATTCGCGAGCAACGACGCGGGTGCCGACGAAGAGATCCTGGTCGCCGTCGCCGTCGAAGTCACCCGCCGTGACGACACTGCCGTTCTCCCGGAAGCCCGTCGGCAGGGCCGTCGCCGACCGGCTGAACGTGCCCCGGCCATCGTTGAGATAGAGCCGGTCATCAAGCGCATCGAATTCGCGCCAGAACTCGTTCCCGGCGCTGACGACGTACAAGTCGAGGTCGCGATCGCCATCAGCGTCGAAGAAGAGCGCATCGACATCTTCGGCCACGCTGTCGGCGGCAAAGGTCGCGATGCTCGATTCACGGAATTCCCCACTGGCCTGTTGCACGAGCAATGCGCCGCGCTGCCACTTGGCGCCGCCAACGTACAGGTCGTCGAGCCCGTCGCCATTCACATCACCCACCGCCAGCGCCGGCCCTTCCGCCGATACCACGTGGGGCATAAGCGGCTCGCGATTGTAGTCGAGGAAATCATTCTCGGCGTGCGCGCGCGCCGCCCGCAGCAGCGGGGCCTCATCGCGTACCGTGGGAACCATGGCGCGCGGATACTGCCACGTGCCCGTGGCGCTGTCCTGATGCACCGTGAGGGCGCGATCGAGCGCCACACCGGTGATCACCTGATAGCGGGCATCGGGCCAGATCACGATGAGCGAGTCGGCGGTCGTTTGCGCGCCGAAGCCGAAGTGCAGACGCCGGTCCACACTCGACTGAAAGCCGCGCACGGGCTGCTGCTCCAGCAGCTGCCGATGCGAGCCGGTCACGGCAATGACTTTCGCGCCAATGCCGTCGGTGTTGCGGGTATTGCCAACGAGCGTGATCTGCAGGTAGTGACCGGCGTTGGGGAGCTCCCGCATACGACTGCGGTAGACCGCCAGCGGCGCATTGATGCGATTGACGATCAGGTCGAGCGCGCCATCATCGTCGAGATCGGCGTACACCGACCCATTGGAGAACCCCTTGTCGCTCAGCCCCCACGCCTCGGCCATGTTGGTGAACCGAAGCCCCCCCTCGTTGCGATAGGCATGATTGGGGAGCGGAATCTGTGGCATCCGCTTGAGCAGCTCCTGATTCTCGGCCGGCGTCACCCCGCGCGCGAGCGCCGCCTGCGCCGCTTCGTTGCCGATGTAGTTGATGTAATCAAGATCGTTCGGACGACGGTAAATGCCGTTCGTGATGAACAGATCCTTCCGTCCGTCGTTGTCGAGATCCGCGAAGAGTGGCCCCCAGCTCCAATCACTCGCAGCCACACCGGCGAGCAATCCGATCTCGGCGAACGTTCCATCGCCACGGTTGAGTTGCAGCGCGTTGCGCGGATACTGCACCGAGTAGCCGGCGCGCAACCGCATCTCGAAGAGGTTCCATCCTTCATAACTGGCCGACGTCTTGAAGATGGCTTCCTGCTCGGGGAGCATATCGACCGTCATGAGGTCGATACGCCCGTCGTCGTTCATGTCGGCGGCGTCGGCACCCATGGAGAAGCGCGTCGTGTGACGGAATGATGACGTGCCCACCTCGGTGAAGTGACCGCGACAGTCGTTCAGATAGAGAAAGTCGTTCTCCTGAAAGTCGTTGGCCACATACAGATCCATGCAGCCATCGCTGTTCACATCACTCGCCACCACACCAAGTCCATAGCCTTCGACGCCACCGAAGATACCGGCGGCAGCGCTCACATCGGCGAAGCGCGCGCCGTCGTTACGATAGAGGCGGTCGCCGGCGGTGGGGTGTCGCACATCGCGACGCGCCGCGACGCCAATCTGCCGCTCGGTGTGTACCGAGTGATTGAGCAGATAGAGATCGAGATCGCCGTCGCGGTCGTAATCGAAGAAGAGCGCCTGCGTCGAGAAACCGGAGAAGGCGAGGCCGTATGCCTCGGTACTATCCGTGAATACGCCGGTGCCGTTGTTGATGTACAGCGCGTTCCGGCCGTACATGGTGAGGTAGTTCACCGCCGACACGTAGATATCGAGCGCACCATCGCCATTCACATCGGCCATCGACACGCCGGTCTTCCATCCCGGCGGCCCGCTTACGCCGGCCTTGTCGGTGATGTCTTCGAAGCGGAAGTCGCCGCGATTGCGATACAGCCTGTTGCCGTCGAGGTTTGACGACACGTACACGTCGGGTTTCCCGTCGCCGTCTACATCGCCAACAGCGACACCGCCGCCGTTGTAGTAGTAGAGGTAATTCAGGATGCTGAACTCCGGCGATTCCGGCAGGCGGTTCGTAAAGTCGATGCCGGTGCGTGATGCCGGAAGCAACTCGAACGCACGCGGACCTGGCGCCGGTGCAGCGGTAGCCACCGCGTCACCAGATGGGACCTTCTCCGTACAGCCGAGGGCAGCGTACGAGAACGCCAGCAGTACGGCCCCGTAGACACGAGGTCCTACGCGCCGAAGCTTCACCGGCCGGCGACAGTCGTCCCGGGCTTCGTGATGACACGCGCCACCACATTGAGCCCAACCCGCTTGCCTTGGCGCTGTCCTTCTTCGATCGCCTGACGGTAGTGAATGCCGCCGTATAAGCGACTGATGGCCGCCTCGTTTGCGGCGGCGTCGAAGCTGGCAAACGAACGCACCGGCATGCCGTACGGCACTTCGGATGAATCGACGAAGGCGAAGTTCTGACCGTAGATGGCCGTGAGGACCTGCGCGGCGGACGTCGAGATCACACTATGTCCGCTGGGATACTCGGGGAACGGCGGCGTCTGCAGCAGCGGCGCCCATTTCTCGTCGATGTAGGCGTTGATGACGCTCTCCGGACGGATGACACCCGAACGGAATTTTTCTTCCCACGCCGCTATGAAACCGTCGGCCAGCGCCATCGCAGTACGCACGTACGTATCGGCGGTTTGCAGCACCGAGGCGTTGGCCTTGCGCGCCGCAATGCCCGCAATGCCCATCCAGTGGCCACCCGGCGTGATCTTCTTGGTGGCGAACATGGTGTGGCCTTGCACGTTCATGACGTACGGGTTGCAGTCCCAGAAGGCCGCAATGGCGCGCTGCTCTTCGGTGAGATGGCGACCGGTGTCGTACACTTCGAGCGCTTGCGCGTAAAAGGGCGTGCCCTTGGTGGAGTCGAAGGCAAAGGGGACCGGTGGGCGGAACTGTGTCGCCGAGTCCATGGCGAACGGCAGCACGGTGCCCCAGTTCGGCTCGACCGCGTCCATGTACGCGGGCGGCGTGGGAATCCATCGTCCGGGTTGCCGGGTCACGCTGAACTTCGGGAGTCCGCGCGATTCCTTGAATTTGTCCTTGCTCGCCCACGCCAGCACGTGACGCGCGACGGTATCGCCATAGGCAATGCTGCGCGCATATACATCGGCCGGCAGCGACGATTCATACCGCTGGGAGATCGCAGTGCGCACGGAGTCCATGCGCTCGCGCGAGAAGGTCAGCTGATGACTCACGGTGAGCATCGCCCGCACACCGGCGAGGGCGTACGAGTACTCCTTGCTGCGATCGGGCGCCGGTACCGCGGGCATATTTCGCACCTGGCCCGCCAGCGAACGCCAGCTGGTATCGCTCTGTCGCAGCGCCTCGTAGCCGGCGATGCTCGCGTAGCTGTACACTCGGCTGGCCTGCGGCGGACTGAAGATGTCGTACACCATGGTGCCCGTGAGCTGCTCCATGGCCTCGTGCAGCGGCTCCGCAGAATTGAGCGTTTCCGGCGATGCGCCTGGCTTCGACTGGCAGCCGGTGGCCACCAGCAACAGGACACAGCTCATACGAACAAAACGCATGCCGCGCAGCGCGCGCGTAAATGGCAGTACCGTAGCGTTGCTCACGGGCGACCCATGGAAAAGACGAGGGGAGCAGCGTTGTTGCGGGCGACGACTACCTGTACCCCGCGCCTGGTACGGAGCGTGGCAATACCACGCGTTTGTCCTGGCACGCGGAATCCGCTCTCCGCCGGTCGCAGCGTGGTGAACGTGCCATTCTCACCACCAAGCAGCACGAGGCCATCGCTGGCCGCCATGCGCCCGAACTCCGGCTTTACGCCGTCGAAGTTGCCGGCGAGCAAAACATCCTGACGACCGTCGCCGTTGACGTCACGCGCGGCCAAGCCGAACACCGGCGCCATCTGCGCCTCCAGCGGCAGCGGTTCGAACGCAAAGGCGCCATCGGCACTGCGACGCAGCACGGCGCTCTCGAAGCGATACACCTGCTTCACGATCGCATCGCTGCGCTCGGCGGCGGGAACGACATCGTCGAGCGTCTTGAGCGCGTAATCCTTGAAGTTGAGAAAGCGTGCCTTCCAGGGCGGCACCGCCTTGATGAGGTCATCGCGCAAGACCAGCGGATACTGCTTGCCAGCGTTGTACATACCAATGACCTGTTCGACGAAGTCGTTTCTGTCGAAGTCCTTCACGATCATGGTGAGCGGCTCGGCGGCAGTAGCGTGCAGCCGGATGTTGCGCCCGAAGTTGCCAAGCACGAACTCGCTGCGTCCATCGCCATCGAGGTCGGCGGCGATGATGCGGGTCCACCAGCCGTCGCTCTTCTCGAGTCCCTTCGCCATGAGGCGTTCGAACTTTCCGGCGCCGCGGTTTCGGTACACCACCACGGGCATCCATTCGCCTACGACGATGAGGTCGAGTTTGCGATCGCCGTCGATGTCGTGCCAGAGCGCGTCGGTGACCATGCCGATGGCCTTGAGCCCGGGCGCATTCGCCACGATGTCGGTGAAGTGACCGCGTCCATCGTTCAGCAGCAATTGGCTGCTGGGATCGATTCCGTAGCGCCACGGAATACTGCGGGCGCCCACGAAGAGATCGAGATCTCCATCGCCATCGATATCGCCGGCGGTTACCACACTCCCACTGATGAGCGTGGCCGGCAGGGCGTTCGCCGCGCGCGTGAAGCGTCCGCGCCCATCGTTGAGATAGAGTCGATCCTGCAGTGCTGGACTGTCTTCACTGAACTCGTTCCCGCCACTCACGACGTACAGGTCGCGATCGCCGTCGCGATCGGCGTCGAAGAACAGCGCGTGGACATCTTCCGATGAGGCATCGAGATCGAACGCGGCATTGGCCAGCGGTGCGAATGTCCCTGCCGCCGATTGTACGAATAGCTTGCCCGCCTGCTCTTTCGCGCCACCAAGGTACACGTCGTCGAGACCGTCGCCATTGACATCGCCAACGGCCATGGCCGGCCCGTCGGTGGAGAGCATGCGCGGCATGAGCCGTTCGCGGTCGAAGTCGACGTAGTCGTTCTCGACGTGCGTAAAGGCGAGCCCCGACGCCGCGGTCGTGTTGACCAGCAGCGGGGTGACGGCCGGCGCGACAAACGGGGCGACCGCCGGCGCGTTGGCCGACTGCGCAATGGTGAGCGTCGTATCGGCGGCGACATTCGCCTGCATGGTGCGTGTGCCGTTGGGCCACTCCACCACGAGCGAATCGACACGGGCGTGCTCGCCCAGGCCGAACGAAAGCGCATAGTCGACACTCGACTGGAAGCCGCGCGCCGGATACAGCTCCTGCATGTAGCGATCACCCGCCGCGAAGAGCGTGACGCGCGCCCCCACGGCGTGGCTGTTGCGCCCCGCGCCCGTGAGCCGCAGCTGCAGCCAGTGCCGGTTCTTGAGCAGCGTGCGCGCATTGTTGCGATACACGAAGCTCTCGGCGTTCACGTTGTTCACGACGAGATCGAGCACACCGTCGCCGTCGAGATCCCCATAGGCCGCGCCGCTCGAAATATTGGGGGCATCGAGGCCCCACGACTTTGCCTGATTGCTGAAGGCCCAGTTCCCGTCGTTACGGAACGCGTAGTCGGGGATGGGCGTGGAGCTCATGGCGCTGATGAGACGCATGAAGTCAACGCGCGGCCCGCTGGCCTCGCGTTGCATCGTGGTACGATCCGCGAGAAACGCGACGTAGTCCTGCGACGTCACATCGCGCGCGAGGCCGTTCGTCACGTACACATCCTTGCGGCCGTCGAGATCGAGATCCGCGATGAGCGCGCTCCAGCTCCAGTCGGTTTCGGCCGTTCGCGTGAGGTAGCCCACGTCGCTGAAGGTGCCGTCGCCGTTGTTGCGCTGCAGCATGTTGCGCATGAGCTGGTGGTGATACCCATCACGCACCTTGGCCATGTACACGTCCCACCCTTCGTACATCGCCGTCGTCTTGATGCGGAATTCGTCTTCCGGCATCATGTCGGTGGTGTACAGGTCGGGCCAGCCATCGTTGTCCACGTCGCCGATGTCCATGCCCATGGAGAAATAGCTCGACACCGGCATGACCTGATCGAGCACTTCCTTGAACGTGCCGTTTCGCTGATTCAGGTAGAGGTAATCACGCTCGAAAAAGTCGTTCGAGACGTACACGTCAGGCCACCCGTCGCGATTCACATCGCCCACCCCGACGCCGAGCCCGAACGCAATTTCGGCGCTGAACACGCCGGCGGCTTCACTGACTTCGGTGAAGCGCTCCCCATCGTTGCGATAGAAGTGGTGCCCGCCGTAGGGGTGACGCTCGGCGCGCGTATTGCGCACGCCAAAGCTGTTCACCGGGCGTGGCGAGTTGTTGATCACGAAGAGATCGAGGTCCCCGTCGCGGTCGTAATCGAGGAACGCGGCGTGCGTCGACCAGCCTTCGTCGGCGATGCCGTATTGGCGCGCCATTTCCTTGAAGGTGGGCACCGAGTCGGCTCCGTTGCCCTGATTGATCCAGAGGGCATTCGCGCGGGTCGCGGGCGCGCCGTCGCCGGCGTGACTCACGTAAATGTCCAACTTGCCGTCGCCGTTGACGTCGGCGAGCGTGACGCCGGTGGTCCAGGGCTGCTTGTCGCGGAGGCCGGCGTCCTTGGTGATGTCGCGAAAGCGGAACTGCCCCTCGTTCAGATAGAGCGAGGGTCCCTCCTGATTGGAGGTGAGGATGACCTCGGGCAGATGATCGCCATTGAGATCACCAATGGCCACCCCGCCGCCGTTGTAAAAGTTGCGGTAGGTGAAGACGTTGCGCTCTTGCGAGTCCACGACGCGGTTGGTGAACCGGATGCCGGTGTAGCTCGAGGGCATCTGCGTGAACAACGTGGCATCGACCGCGGGGGCGTCGGCACGGCGCGCGGTAGACTCAGCGCACGCCGCGAGGGCCAGGAGCGGGAGCGCCGCCAGCAGGCGCGGAAGAAAGTGTTTCACATCTCGAGGGGATATCTACCACGAATGCCACGGCCTGCGTTCGATCGCGAACGCAGGCCGTGACAACTACCGTGAACCGACCCCACCAGCTCAGTAGCCGGGGTTCTGCTTGAGCAGGGGGTTGGTCTCGATCTGGTTCTGCGGGATGGGCATGAGGATGCGGAACGGCGCCGACGCCTGCTTGAACAAACGGGCGTTGGTGTACGTGCCGGCACGGATCATGTCCTGACGACGCTTGGCCTCGCCGACGAACTCGAACAGACGCTCGTTGAAGATGGCGTCACGGAGCGCGGCCTGCGAAACACCGGTCGGCAACGGCTTGGCCGGCGTGAAGGCGCGGCACGCACCTGGTTCACGATCGCCACGGCCGCCGGCGTCTGCCCCAGTTCGTTGAGCGCTTCGGCCTTGATGATCATCATTTCAGCCAGACGGAAGTACACGTAGTCGTTGCCGTTGTCACCGCCATTGAAGGCCGGATCGACGGGGTACTTGTAGATACGGGCGCCTTCGCCTTCACCGGCCTGTGTTGCGTCCTTGATTTCCGGCGTGAAGACCAGCGGGTTGCCAGCGCGGTCTCTGATGGGCGCGCCGGTGAGCAGGTCGACCTGCGGTCCGACGAGGAATACCTTCTTGCGGTCGTCGGCGTCGTCGAAGGCGTTGTACGTGGTGGCGATGGTCGCGAACCCGTTCCACGGCGAGGCGCTGAACGAGTTGTAGTGCAGACCACGCATCACGAACGACAGGCCGATCCCTGGCACCTTGGTGCTGTGACGGATGACGAAGATGTTTTCCGGCGAGTTTTCGTTCGTCGCCGTGAAGTTCGCCCGCCAGTTGGCCGACAGGCTGTAGCGTCCCGAGTTGAGCACGCGATCGGCCGCCGCCGCCGCTTCGGTCCACTTGGCCGCGCCACGGGTCAGGCCCGTGGGCGTGACCGTCCCGGTGAACACCTGCGCGTTGATGTACATGTTCGCCAATACGGCGTCGACGGCACCCTTCGTCAGACGGCCGTAGTTGGCGGCTGGCCAGACGTCAGGGAGCGACGCGCGCGCATCGGTCAGTTCCTTCTCGACGAAGGCAAAAACCTGGGCGCGGGTCGCCTGCTCACGCGGCTTGACTTCGGTGGTCGTGACGATGGGCACGCCGCCAAAGAAGTCCATGAGCAGGTAGTAGTAGAAGGCGCGCAGCGCCTTCATTTCGGCCTGCACGATGGCCTTGTCCGGGACTTCGGTCGTCTCGAGCGCCTGCAGCACGACGTTGGCACGCGCCACGCCGCCGAACAGGTCGTTCCACACGCCCGAGATGTCTTCGAGGCCGGAGCCCGACGTGGGCGTCCACGTGTGGCGATACAAGTCGAGCCAGCGACCGTTGTCGAACCAGTCGGAGCCGCGCGTCGGGACGATGTTTTCGTCCGACGACACCTGGCTGAGATTGTAGTAGCCCCACATGGTGCCGCGGAGTGCGGCGTACACCGAGGCGACACCACCAATCACTTCATCGCTGTTCTTGAAGAAGTTATTGGGGGTGATGGCGCTGGTCGGAGACTCTTCGAGGTCGGTGCAACCCTGCACCGTAAATACCGTCGCGGGTGCCGCGAGCAACGCGGCACTGAAGCGACCGGCGCGCCAGAGCGACGCAAAGCGGGTCTTGTGTGAGTTTCGCATGGTCGGTTCGGTTTCGTCCGGAGTGATCAGAACTGGACGCGGAGTCCCGACGTGAACGTCCGGGCACGCGGGTAAACAAGATAATCGACGCCGCGTGACGCCAGACCGGCGTCGACGAAGACCTCGGGATCGTAACCCGAGTACGGCGTGAAGAGCAGCAGGTTGTCGCCAGACAGGAACAGGCGGGCCGTGTTCGCCCGGGTGCCCGGAATCTTGAACGTGTACCCCACCGTGACGTTCTGAAGACGGAAGAACGACCCGTCTTCGATCCAGCGCGACGAGAACACAGCGGGCTCGGTGAGCGCGTCCGTCTGGTCGAGCGCGCTCCGGAGGAAGTTGCGGCCCTGCAGGACTGCCGACTGCGTGGAGTAGACGAGCGCCGTGTTGTTGAACACATCGCGGCCGAACTCACCGCGCCACAGATAGCTCATGTCGAACCTCTTCCAGCGCAGGTTACCGCGCCAGCCAAGGCTGAAGGCCGGGTTGGCATCGCCGATGATGCCGAAGTCGTCGGCGTCCGGTGACGTCGTCGTGCCGCTTTCCGTGCGGCTCGTGATGACACCGTTGGTGCGCGTGACGTCGTAGTTCTTGAACACCTGCTTGCCTTCGGCGTTCACGTTTACGAACGTCGGGCCCCAGAAGGTGCCGAGCGGCTGGCCGGGGATGATGCGCTGCGCCGTGTTGCCCGACTGACCCTGACCGGACACGCTCGACGTGGTGATGAACGAGCGACCGCCGAGGTCATCGACGGTGTTGCGTTCGATCGAGGCCACGATGCCGGTGCTGAACGAGCGATCCTTCTGCTCGAGCAGGTTGGCGTCGAAGCTGAACTCGATACCGGTGTTGTGCAGGCTGCCGACATTCTCGAGACGCGTCGGCACGAGCGCCGGCTGCGGCACGGCAACCGTGAGGAGCAGGTCGCTGGTGTTCTTGCGGTAGTACTCGAGCGTACCGGTGTACTTGTTGTCCTTGAAGCCGAATTCGGCCGCGACGTTGTACTGCGCCGTCTGCTCCCACTTGAGCAGCGGGTTTTCGTTGCGCGTGGGGACGACCCCCGTGACGATGTTGTCACCGAACGGATAGCGCGCGCCGTCGTTGGGCTCGAGGAGGATGAGCGACGCATACGGCGACACGGCCTGGTTACCCTGCAGACCGTAGCCGGCGCGCAGACGCAGGTTCGAGAAGCCCTTGCCCTGCATCCAGCTTTCGTCGCTGACCTTCCAACCGGCCGAGAAGGCGGGGAAGACGGCCCACTTGTTCCCGGCACCGAAGCGCGACGAGCCGTCGCGACGGATCACGCCAGTCAGGAAGTAACGATCCTTGAAGCTGTAGTTGGCCTTCCCGAAGAAGGACACCAAGCGGCTCTGCTCGCGGAACGAGAAGGGCGCCACCAGCGTGCCACCGCCACCGAGGTTGTTGAAGCTGAAGGCATCGGTGAGGAAGTTGCGGCCTTCGGCACCGAACTCGCCGTTGTCGAAGTCGGTGTATTCATACCCGCCGACCACTTCGATTTCCTGTGAGTCAGAGAGACGCGGCGCGAAGGTGAGGAGCGACTGCAGCGTGTTGTTGCTGAGGGCGCGGTTCACCTGACGGGCGCGGCCGTTCCACTCGGCGCCGACGGCGCTGGCCCGCGGCAGGTACGTCCTGCGCACGCCGCTTGTACGGTCGGTCCCGACGTTCACGGACGCCGTGAGAAAGTCGGTAATGCTGTACGACGCCTGGATGTTGCCAAGCGTGCGGTTCGTCGTAGCCACGTCGGCCACCTGTTCGGCGATCGCGACGGGGTTACGCACCGACTGACGGCCCGGGCCGATTTCGTAGAACGACGTAACGCCGTTCGTCGTCGTCGAGATGGGGCGCGTGGGGTTGAAGATCACCATGTTGGTGAACACGCCACCTTCAAAGCCGCCCGTGTTTTCGAACGGGAGGTAATCGTTGTCCACCTTGGACGACGTCATGTTGAAGTTGAGGCGCAGCTTGCCGTCGATGGCGCTGTGGTTCGCGTTGAAGCGCCCCTGGAAGCGACGGAAGCCATTGGAAACCACCACACCATTCTGATCGAGGTAGTTGAGCGATGCCCGGTACTGCGTCGTGTTGGTGCCACCCGTGAACGACAGATTGTGGTTCACCGTGGAACTCGTGCGCATGAGCTCGTTTTCCCAATCGGTGTCCGAGGTGCCGAGGTTGGTCAGCGCCGATTGGGCGAGCTTGCCCGACGTCACCAGCCCCTGCACGAACGACCGGTACTCGTTGCCCGTCAGCACGTCGAGCGTGTTCGAGGGCGATGAGGCGGCGACGAAGGTTTCGTACTCGACTTGCGACACGCCAGCCGCGCCGCGGCGCGTTTCGATGAGTACCACGCCGTTGGCGCCGCGCGAACCGTAGATGGCTGTCGCCGAGGCGTCCTTCAGGACCGTGATGTTCGCGATGTCGCTCGGGTTGAGCATGTTGAGCGGATTACGCGCCAGCGCCGCGCCACCACCGATGCCGATGCCCGAGGCCTCGGTCTGATCGTTCTGGATGGGCACGCCATCGATCACGTACAACGGCTCGTTGGAGGCCGAGATCGAGGTGCCGCCACGAATCCGAATCTGGGCGCCCGCGCCCGGCTCACCGTTGTTGGCCACCACGTTGACACCGGCGACACGACCCGTGAGCAGGCCCGTCGCGTTGGGGATCACACCGACGTTGGCGTCAGCCCCCTTGATCGTCGCGACGGCGCCCGTGATCGCTTCCTTGCGCTGCTGGCCGTAACCGGTCGTGACCACCCCGGTGAGCTGGGCAGCGATCGCGCTCAGGGCAACTTCGACGCTGGCCTGGCCGTTGGCCGTCACAGTCACCGTGACTTCCTTGGCCGAATAGCCAATGCGCGAAACGCGCAAACGCTGCTGGCCGGCCGGAACGGCTGGAAGCAGGAAGCCGCCATCGTTACGCGTATAGGTGCCGACCTGTGTCCCGACGACTTGAACCGATGCATTCGCGAGCACCCCGGCAGTCGCGGAGTCAACCACGCGGCCAGAGACTCTGCCCGTTTGCTGGGCACTGACCTGGCTCGCCGAGAGCAGCGTTCCCGCTGCTGCCGCGGCCAACCAACGGACGCCTACCGCCATATACTGATGCCTCCATGGGGCTGTAAAGACCGCGACCTGAGGGATCTCTTCATTAGAACAGACTCGATTCGGACCGGCGGTCCGGATTTGATCTAACGAACGAGGGGTGGTCGCAGCGGGTGGGTGAACCGGGGAGGTTCCTGCGCCGCCTGCCTCCCGGGCCGAGGGCACCGAAGGGTCGACGACGACTTGGTTGAGCGAAACCCGCGGCCCGGAAGGGGGTGAGCCGCGTGAAGGAAGGGACGTGTAACGCTATGAAACAATTGCGAGCGGGAACTGTCAAGACTCTTTTTCGTTTCCAAGCGGTTTTTCACCAGTTTTTCGCCAACGCTGGCGTCCGCCCGTTCCCATGGCGAGTTTCCGCCTTCCGATTGTTTCATGCGTTACACCGCGCAGCAAGACCGCCGGCACCCCAGAAGCGCCCGAACACCCCTCCCGAATCGACGCCCGCCGAACTCCACGGCGCCCCGCCTAAGTCGCTTCGAATCAAGTCCTTACCCTCCGTGCCCCGCACGAGTTGCTCGTGAGCGCTCTCGCGATCGTCCTGGTTGCCCAACTCGCAGCCGCTGGCCTGCCGTCGCCTCCCGTCCTCACCTTCCCCGAGCAAGGTCTGGACGACAGCGTTGCCTACGCCGGCTACCGCACCCGCTTCTTTCGCGACGCCGCCGGCAACACGCTCCAGATCTATCTTGATCGGCGCGAAGGAC
>VYME01000236.1_pt1 | contig 22583 bp, 20 predicted proteins | sample 5115281 | NCBI WGS metagenome assembly VYME01 (sample SAMN12291780, study PRJNA351875) | freshwater metagenome | isolation source: freshwater lake | place: USA: Michigan, Wintergreen Lake | collected 2013-08-08
TCATCGCACGCAAGCTCGCTCGCATCGCCTGGGGCATCTTCCGATCCGGTAAAGACTTCGACCCAGAACTTCTTCGCGCGAGGGCTGGTGCTGCGACATAGGATCTCCTACAAGTCGTGCCCACACACACGATCGGTGGCGAATCCACCGGGGGATATACAAGGGGCTCTCCCCTTGTTGGTAGTCCACGCGGCCCCGCCGCCGCGGGCCACCGGCCCGAGAGGCCGCACCGCTTGCCCCCACATCTCCCTCGAAAGGGGGAGGCGCGCGTCGCTCCAAGGGTTCAACCTTGATCACTCATACGCCCGATGCGGTGCCGGATGTCGCCCCCCAGAATCCATCGGAATGTTCCCCGGTGGGTCGTACGCATGTTGTGCACGACGAAGGGGCGCGGACGCGGCAGGACGCCCCCGTAGCGGGCGCAATGCCGCAGTCAACACGAGACCAGGATGCAGCCTTCAGAGGGAAGCAGTGCGTGTCGCGATGACGTCAGGGTGCGGGCACCGATCGTGCGAATGGGGCTATGCCCGCGCAGCGGGCAGACGCAGAGTCGAAAGCGTGCCGGTCCCGACGTTTCCGTGATGTCCCCGACCACGGGCTGTGCTGATCGTCCGTCGCTTTCTGGAGATTCGCCGTGAATGCCTGGCTGGGATTGTCCCGTCGGATCGATGCTCTGAACGAGCGTGTCGGCCGGGCGGTGGGCTGGCTCATCCTGGCGATGACGGTCATCAGTGCGATGAACGCCGTGTCCCGCAAGGCCTTCTCCGTCAGCTCGAACGCCTTCCTCGAGATCCAGTGGTACCTGTTCGCCGCGGTCTTCCTCCTCGCCGGTGGCAGCACGCTCCTGAAGAACGGCCACGTGCGCATCGACATCGTGGCGTCGCGCCTGTCCGAACGCACCCGCCTGAAGATCGAACTCTTCGGGACGCTCGTCTTCCTCTTTCCGTTCGCGCTCCTGATGCTCCGCCACGCCTGGCCGTTCTTCATGGACGCGGTGGCGAATCGCGAGGTCTCGATCAATGCCGGTGGCCTCTGGGTCGCACCGGTGAAGTTCCTCATCCCGGCGGGCTTCGCACTGTTGTGGCTGCAGGGGTTATCGCAGGCGATCAAGGTGCTCGCCGCGCTGTCCGGCAAGTACCCGGCAGGGCAGGTTCTCTCGACGCACGCGGAAGCGGCTTCCCCGGGAGCCCCTACGTGACCTGTGACGTGACCTTCGTCTCCGCACGGACCCCGGGATGACGGCATGGCTCATCTCCTCGATCGGCCCGCTGATGTTCGTCGGTCTGGTCGCCTTCCTGCTGCTCGGCTATCCGGTGGCGTTCGCACTCGCGGCGATCGGGCTCTTCTTCGGGGTCGTCGGCGTGGAACTGGGGCTGCTGCAGGCGTCGCTGCTCCAGGCGCTGCCGCAGCGGGTCTACGGGATCATGCAGAACGAGACGCTGCTCGCGATCCCGTTCTTCACGTTCATGGGCCTCATCCTCGAACGCAGCGGCATGGCCGAGGAACTGCTCGAGACCATCGGCCAGCTCTTCGGTCCGATCCGTGGCGGTCTCGCGTATGCGGTGATCTTCGTGGGCGCACTGCTCGCGGCGACGACGGGCGTCGTGGCGGCCTCGGTCATCTCGATGGGCCTTATCTCCCTGCCCGTGATGCTCCGGCAGGGCTACAGCGCGCGGCTGTCGACGGGCGTGATCGCGGCCTCGGGCACGCTCGCGCAGATCATCCCGCCGTCGCTCGTGCTGATCGTGATGGCCGACCAACTGGGGCGGCCCATCGGGGATCTCTACCGCGGCGCGCTCGTGCCGGGTCTCCTGCTGACGGCGGCCTACGCGGCCTACGTGCTCGTGGTCTCGATCGTGAAGCCGTCTGCCGCCCCGGCACTGCCCCCCGCCGAACGCCGGCATGCGCCGGGCGTCCTGATGCGGCGGGTGCTCGTGACGCTGGTGCCGCCGCTCGTGCTGATCTTCCTCGTGCTCGGCACCATCTTCCTCGGCATCGCGACGCCGACGGAGGGCGGCGCCATGGGGGCCTGCGGCGCGATCATCCTCGCACTCGCAAAGCGCAAGCTCGGCATGCCGCTGCTGCGCCAGGCGCTCGAGAGCACGACGCGCCTCTCGTGCTTCGTGATGTTCATCCTGATCGGGTCGACGGTCTTCGGCCTCGTCTTCCGCGGCGTGAACGGCGACCTCTGGGTGGAACACCTGCTCACGGGGCTGCCCGGCGGGCAGCTGGGCTTCCTGCTCGTCGTGAACCTGCTGGTCTTCGTGCTGGCGTTCTTCCTCGACTACTTCGAACTGGCGTTCATCCTCGTGCCGCTGCTCGCGCCGGTGGCGGAGAAGCTCGGCATCGACCTCGTGTGGTTCGGCGTGATGCTCGGCGTGAACATGCAGACGTCGTTCATGCATCCCCCGTTCGGCTTCGCGCTCTTCTATCTGAAGAGCGTGGCACCGCCGTCGGTCCGCTCGGGCGACATCTACCGCGGCGCCATCCCGTTCGTCTGCATCCAGATCGTGATGGTCATCGCGCTCATCGCCTTCCCGGGGCTCGCGAGCTACCGCAGCGGCGGGTCGGCGGGGGCCGTCGGGTCGCAGGGCCTCACGCCGTTCCTGGACAACCCGGAGTACCCACCCACCGTGTTCGAACTGAAGCCCGATCCTCCCGCAGGGCGCCCCGCCGATGAACGCTAGCTCCTCGCGCCGCCGCTTCCTCACCGCCGCTTCCGTGGGCGCGGCCGGTGCCGTGACCTGTGCCGCGCCCGCCGTCGCCCAGAGCAATCCGAGCATCCGCTGGCGGATGGCGTCGAGCTTCCCGAAGAGCCTCGACAACATCTTCGGCGCGGCGGAGCACCTCGCGCAGCGCGTGCGTGCGATGACCGACGGCCGGTTCGACATCCGCGTGTTCGCCGCGGGGGAGCTGGTACCGGGCCTCCAGGTGCTCGATGCCTGCCAGCAGGAGACCGTGGAGTGCGGCCAGACGCAGGGCTTCTACTACATCGGCAAGAACAAGGCGTTCGCGTTCGACAGCGCGCTGCCGTTCGGTCTGAACTCGCGGCAGCACAACGCGTGGATGTATTTCGGCGGCGGCCTGGAACTCGTGCGCGACCTGTACCGTGAGCACGGTTGCATCCTCTTCCCCGGTGGCAACAGCGGCGCGCAGATGGGCGGCTGGTATCGCCGCGAGATCGGCAGTCTCGCCGACCTGAAGGGCATGAAGCTGCGCATCCCCGGCATCGCCGGCGAGATCGTGGCGCGGCTGGGTGCCGTGCCGCAGACGATCCCGGGGGCCGACATCTACCCGGCGCTCGAGAAGGGCACGATCGACGCGGCCGAATGGGTCGGCCCGTACGACGACGAGAAGCTCGGCTTCTACCGCGTCGCGCCGCACTACTACTTCCCCGGCTGGTGGGAAGGCAGTTCGTGTCTCTCGTACGTCGTGAACATCAAGCAGTGGAACGCCCTGCCCGCGGCGTACCGCGAGGCGTTCGAGGTGGCGGCCGCGGAGTCGAACGTGCGCATGGTCGCGGCCTACGACGCGAAGAATCCGCAGGCGCTCGCCCGGCTCGTGTCGAACGGCGTGCAGCTGCACCCGTATCCGAAGGACATCCTGAAGGCCGCGCTCGCGGCGGCCGAGGCCCTGTACGACGAGGAAGCCGCGCGCAATCCGGTGTTCCGCAAGTTCCTCCGGCCATGGCGGAAGTTCCGCTACGAACAAAACCAGTGGTATCGCATCTCCGAGGCCACGTTCAACAACTTCATGGCCAGCCAGTCGCTGGTCCAGAAGTGAGGGCCGCCACCATGCAGGGCGCTGCCCCGTCCCGTGTTTTCCGCCACAGGTGCGGTGGTCCCCGACGGGGCTGCGCGGCACCGCTTTCTCTTCCTCACGACCCGAAGGAGCACCTCCCATGACGAATCTGACCATCAACGGTCGGAGCCTCGCCTCCGACTCCCCACCCGACACACCGCTGCTCTGGGTGCTGCGGGAGGAACTGCGCATGACCGGTACCCGCTTCGGCTGCGGTCTCGGCGTGTGCGGTGCCTGCACCGTGCACATCAACGGGCAGGCCGTACGCTCCTGTCAGGTGAAGGTGGGGCAGGTGGGCGCCGGCGCGATCACCACGATCGAAGGTCTGCACCCCGCGAACGCCCACCCCGTGCAGAAGGCCTGGATCGAGATCCAGGTGCCGCAGTGCGGCTACTGCCAGTCGGGCCAGATCATGCAGGCGGCCTCGCTGCTCGCGCAGAACCCGTCCCCCAGCGACAAGGACATCCAGGAAGCCATGAACGGCAACCTCTGTCGCTGCGCCACGTATCCCCGCATCGCCGGCGCCGTGAAGCGCGCGGCCCAGATGATGAAGGAGAAGAAGAATGCCTGACGAACTCCTGCCGAACGCCGGCCGCCGCAGTTTCCTCGTCCGCTCCACCACGATCGCCGGAGCCGGATTCCTCAGCATCGCGCTGCCCCCCGCGCTCGGCGGCAGCAATGCCGAAGCCGCGATGTCCGCGACGCCGGCCTACACGCCGTCGATCTGGTTCACGATCACGCCCGACGGCGTGACCACGATGCACATCGTGAAGGCCGAGATGGGCCAGCACATCGGGACCGCCTTCGCGCAGATCATCGCCGAAGAGCTCGAAGTGCCGTGGGAGAAGGTCCGCCTCGACATGCCGCTCGAGAGCGCCGCGAACTTCGGCATCTACGGCCTCGCGTACACCGTGAACAGCGGCAGCGTGACGACCGAATTCGATCGCCTCTCGCGCGCCGGTGCCCTCGGCCGCATGGTGCTCGTCGAAGCCGGTGCGAAGCTGCTCGGCGCCAAGCTCGACAACTGCTACGCCTCCGCGGGCCGCGTGATCGACAAGGCGTCGAAGCGCTCGGTCGGCTACGGCGACATCCTGCAGAACGTGAAGCTCGAGAAGTCGTTCTCGTACCCGAACGACTTCAAGGCCGTGAAGCTGAAGGCCCGCAGCGAGTACAAGATCATCGGCAAGTCGGTCCAGGCGCTCGACATCCCCGCCAAGACCAACGGCTCTGCCAAGTACGCGATGGACGTCTTCCTGCCGAACATGGCGTACGGCGCCCTCGCGATCCCGCGCACGCGCCACATGTCGAAGGTCCTGTCGGTCGACGACAGCGCGGCGAAGAGCATCCCTGGCTACCTGAAGTCCGTGGTCATCGCCGATCACATGAACAAGTGCATGGGCTGGGTCGTGGCGCTTGCCGAGACCTACCCCGCGGCGCTCGCGGCCTCGAAGGCCCTGAAGATCGAGACCGACGCCGGTCCGTACGCCAACCTGAGCCTGGCCGACATCAAGGCGGAGTTCGCCGAGCTGCTCGACAAGCCCGAGGAAGCGGCCAACTGGGTGCTGGAAGGTGACGTCGAAGGCGCCGTCTCCGGGGCCGACAAGACGCTCGAAGTCGAGTACTCGAGCGACATGATCTGCCACGCGTTCATGGAGCCCATCAACTGCACCGTGATGCAGGCGGCCGACGGCAGCTGGCACGTGCATGTGGGTACGCAGAGCACCTCGTTCGCCCGCATGACGCTGACCGCGTACCTGTCGATGGTCACCGGCAAGAAGCAGGAAGAGCTGTCGGTGTTCGTCCACCAGTACCTGGTGGGTGGCGGCTTCGGCGGCAAGCAGGACTACGACGACGTGCTGGCCGCGGCCTACTGCGCGCACACCCTCGGGCGCCCGGTGAAGTTCATCCAGTCGCGCGAATCGCAGTTCGCCATCTCGCACCCGCGCACACCGACGCTGCACCGCCTGAAGGCCGGCATCAAGGACGGCAAGCTGGCGGCCATGAGCCACGACATGGTGAGCGGCTGGATGGGCCCGCGCTTCGCGGTGGGCAAGAAGTTCAACAACGGCACCGACTGGCTCCAGCTCGACTCCTGGGACGACAAGAAGCAGGACATCGACCAGTGGTCCGTGGGCGGCAGCGATCACTGGTACCACGTGCCGAACCATCGCGTCCGCGCGTGGAACAGCGATCGCACCACGTGGGCGATCCAGGCGAGCGCGCTTCGCACGGTGTCCAACTCGTACAACATGTTCGTCGTCGAGTCCTTCATGGACGAGGCAGCGCATGCGGCGGGTCGCGATCCGCTCGAGTTCCGCCTCTCCATGCTGAACGGCAAGGGCGGCAACCGCGGCATCCCCAACACGGGCTACGCGCCGGGCACACCGTCGGACTACTACCTCGACCAGATCTGGATCTCGCTGCCGTGGCCCACCGACAAGTCGTGGCCCGAGTACGAATCCGGCACGGTGGGTGGCGCGCTGCGGCTCGCCAACTGCCTGCGCGTCGCGGCGGGCAAGGCCGGCTGGGGGTCCAAGAAGCTGCCGAAGAACACCGGCATGGGACTCGCGGTGTCGTCGGCGGAAGAGCGTCAGAGCCCGACGTGGGTGGCGGGTGTGGCGGAAGTCACGGTCGACACCACGACCGGTGTCTACAAGATCAACAAGCTGACCATCGCGATGGACATGGGTATCGCGATCAACCCCGAGAACGTGAAGGCCCAGATCATGGGGTCGGCACTCTGGGGCGCGGGTCAGGTGTTGTCCGAGCGTCTGGACTTCGAGAACGGTCTCCTGAAGCAGACGAACTTCCACGAGTACAAGCCGGTCCGGCAGGTGGATGTGCCGGAGTTCGACATCGAGCTGATCCAGTCGGGTCGGCATCCGATGGGTGTCGGTGAGCCTGCCTCGACGATCGTCGCGCCGGCGGTGGCGAACGCCATCTTCGCCGCGTGTGGTGCACGGGTCCGGCACATGCCGATCACGCCGGAGGCGGTGCTGGCAGCACTGAAGGCAGCGAAGGCCTGAGGTTGCGTCGCGGGCCGGGGGCGGTTCGCCGCCTCCGGCCTTTTCCCCCTCGCATTCCTCGTACCACGGACCGTACATGTCCCAAGACATCCTCTCGTTGTCGGCGGCAAAGCTGATGGCGGGTTACCGATCCAAAGAGTTGTCGCCCGTGGAAGTCACGCAGGCGGCGCTCGACCGGGCTGCGAAGATCCAGCCCATCCACAATCCGTTCGTCGTGCTCGATCCCGAAGTGGCGCTCGAGGCGGCGTACGAGTCCGAGAAACGGTGGACGCGCGGCGAGCCGATGGGTCTCGTCGACGGTCTGCCCACCACGGTGAAGGATCTCCTGCTGTGCAAGGGCTGGCCCACGCGGCGCGGCTCGCGCACCGTGAATCCCGACCAGCCGTGGGAGGACGACAGCGCCTCCGTGGCCCGCATGCGCGAGCACGGCGCCGTCTTTCTCGGCAAGACCACGACCCCCGAGTTCGGCTGGAAGGGGGTCACGGACAGTCCGCTCACCGGCGTGACCTCGAACCCGTGGAACACGCGCATGACGCCCGGCGGCAGCAGTGGCGGCGCAGCCGTCGCCGCCGCGTTCGGACTCGGCGTGATGCATGTCGCCACCGACGGCGGCGGGTCCATCCGCATCCCCGCGGGCTTCTGCGGCATGTTCGGTTTCAAGCCGACGTTCGGCGTCGTGCCCGTGCACCCGCATCCGCCGCCCCTCACGCTATGGCACCAGGGGCCGATCTCGCGCACCGTGGAAGACGCGGCGCTGATGCTCACCGTGATCTCGCAGCCGGAGCCCCGCGACTTCTACGCGGCGCCCACGCAGGGCATCGACTATCGTCGCGGCCTCGATGATGGCGTGGCAGGGCTGCGCATCGCGTACAGCCGCACGCTGGGTTACGCGCGGGTCGATCCCGAAGTGGCTGCGCTGGTGGAGCGCGCCGTCGGCGTGCTCGCCGACCAGGGTGCGATCGTCGAGGAGGTCGACCTCACGCTCGAAGACCCGATCTCGATCATGCAGCCCCTGTGGGCCGTGGCGCTTGCCATCGCCCTCGAGCCCATGTCGCAGGCGCAGCGCGACCTGCTCGATCCGCCGATCAAGGCGCTGGCAGCGCCGGGGTTCGAGATGTCCGCCCTGCAGTACCGTGCCGTCGAGCGCGCCCGCGAGGTCATGGCGCGGCGCCTGACCGCGTTGCACCAGACACACGACCTGCTGATCACGCCGCAACTCGCCACCACGGCGTTCGAGGTGAACCACGAAGTGCCGCCGAACAGCGATCTCAAGCGCTGGTGGGAGTGGTCTCCGTTCACGTACCCGTTCAATCTCACGCAGCAACCAGCGGCGACCGTCCCGTGCGGGTTCGCCTCGAACGGGCTACCGGTGGCGATGCAGTTGGTGGGCGCCCGGTTCGCCGATCAGACCGTGCTGCGCGCGGCGCGGGCGTACGAGCGCGTGCATCCGTTCCGCAGGCCGCCGTTGCCGGCGGGGGTGCCTTAGGCAGAATGGATTCGTAGGAGGGGCCATGCTTTTGTAGGAGGGGCCCATGGCCCCGAAAGCGGGGGATGCCAGGAAACGGTTCAACCGCAACCATCGCTTTCGGGGCCATGGGCCCCTCCTACAGTTCGTTGCCCCTTCACGGTCTGTGGCGCCTCCACGGGGGGCGCCCTCGCCATCCCCGTCTCACCCCAGGAACCGCGCCTCCTGCAGATCCAGCTCCCGCACCATCCGGCGTACCGCCATGTCATCGAGTCCATGCAGGCGTCCGTGGCGCCGGATCTCGTCCCGTTCGGCGCGCAATCCGGCCAGGCGTAGCTGCCGTTCGATCGCATCCTCGGTGGTCCGGTCGGCTTCCCCCCCGGTGGCGACGCCGCGTGCGAGTCGGCGTCGATAGGGTTCGAGGATCCTGGCAGCGATCTCTGCGAAACGTCGCTGTGCGTCTTCGCCATTCGCAGGGTCCATGGGCGCCGATTCCACGGCAGCGATCGCAGCGCGCGCCGCGGAGAGGCGTGCCTCGATTTCGGCGGCGGCGTGCGATGTCTCCGCCACCTCGGCGAGCCCCTTCAGCACCGGAGGCAGCGCGATGGTGGCGAGCACCAGCGAAAGCACGATCACGCCGGCGGCGATGAGGATCGTCAGGTCGCGCGCCGGAAACGGCGTGCCGTCGCCGAGCACGAGGGGCAGGGTGAACACGCCCGCGAGCGTGACGGCCCCACGCACACCGGCGATCGCCATCACCAGGACCATTCGCCACTCGATGCGCACCACCTCGCTCGCCGGTTCTGCGTCGCTCCCCCGCGTCGTCGACGTCCGGATCCGGGCCAACAGGCGCATGAGCCACAGCGACACCCATACCCAGACGCATCGCAACACCGTCAGTCCGACGACGATGGTGCAGATCCACCCGCCGATCTGAAGCGCCGCCTCCACCGACGTGCCGGCGACGCTGGCCGGCGCGGCCGCGATCAGCCGCGGCAGCTGCTCGCCGAGCAGAACGAAGACGCTGCCGTTGGCGACCAGTTGCACGGTGTCCCAGACGGCCGTGCGCCGCAGGCGCGTGGTGGCGCGCCACTGCCAGATGTCCATGTAGCTCATCGTGAACCCGGCCGCCACGGCGGCGAGGATCCCCGAGCAACCGGTGCGTTCCGCCACGAGGTACACCCCGAACGGGATCAGCAGGGTGATGACGATCTGGCTGCCACCAGCATCGCCGAACTGCTCCGAGACGCGGGAGGTCACCTGGGCGACGAGCCAGGTGAGCGACGCGCCAATGACGACCCCGCCCGCGGCAACCCAGACGAAGCTCGCGAGAGCGGCAGACAACGAGAATGCGCCGGTCAGCACCGTGGCGATGGCGAACCGCAGACAGACGAGGCCGGTCGCGTCGTTGAGGAGCGCTTCGCCCTGCAGGATCCGCATCAGTCGAGCGGGCAGCGGCGAACGCGCGGAAAGCGTGGACACTGCCACCGGATCGGTGGGCGAGAGCACCGCCGCCAGGGCGAACGCCACGGCGATCGGGATGGACGGGATCAGCCAGTGGATGAAGAGTCCCATGCCGAGCACCGTGAACACGACGAGGCCCAGCGCGAGGCTCAGCACTGCCGGTGCATCGCGACGCAGCGAATCCTTGGGGATGCGCCAGCCGTCGAGGAACAGCAGCGGTGGCAGGAACAGCAGGAAGAACACTTCCGGGTCGAGCACGACGGACACGAGGCCCGACTGGTAGAGCAGCGCGCCCATCGCAATCTGCACGAGCGGTGCCGGCAACCGGGACACGCGCGCCAGGAAGCTGCTGATGACGACCGCGAACAGCGACGCGAGGACGAGACCGGTGGCCGTCATCGATGGAGTGCCTCGCGACGCGATTCGGAAGGGTCGGCGGGCGTCGTCAGAATGCGATGATCACCTTGAGGGCGTGGTGCTCGGCCGCGTGCGAGAACGTCTCGTAGGCCTCCAGGATGCCGGTGAACGCGAAGCGGTGCGTGATGAGCGCCTTCGGGTCGATCTGGTGGGAGCAGAGCGTCTTCAGCAGCATCGGCGTGCTGACGGTATCGACGAGGCGCGTGGTGATCGTGATGTTGCGATCCCAGAGCGTCTCGAGATGGAGGTCGACCTTCCTGCCGTGCACACCGATGTTGGCGATGGTGCCGCCCGCCGCGACGATGCCCTGGCAGAGTTCGAACGTCGCCGGCACGCCGACGGCTTCGATCGCGGTGTCGACGCCGAGCTGGCCCGTGAGCGTCATCACCGCATCCGCCGCCTTGCCGTCGCTGCTGTTCACGGTGTCCGTCGCGCCGAAGCGCTTCGACAGCGCCAGTCGGCCGTCGTCGAGGTCGATCATGATGATCCGCGCCGGCGAGTAGAACTTCGCCGTGAGCAGCGCCGCGAGCCCGATGGGCCCGGCGCCGACGATGGCGACGGTGCTGCCGGGCTGCACCTTACCGTTGAGCACGCCACACTCGAGGCCCGTGGGCAGGATGTCGCTCAGCATCACCATCGATTCCTCGTCCGCATCCGCGGGGATGGGATACAGGCTCATGTCGGCGTGCGGGATCCGCACGTACTCCGCCTGCGTGCCGTCGATCCGGTTGCCGAGGATCCACCCGCCGGTGGCGCAGTGCGAGTACATCTGACGACGGCAGTAGCTGCACTTGCCGCAGGCGCTCACGCACGAGATCAACACGGCATCCCCCGCCTTGAATGCCGTGACGGCCGAGCCCACCGCCTCGACGACCCCGATGCCTTCGTGACCCAGGATGCGTCCGGGTTCGCAGCCCGGCACGTCGCCCTCGAGGATGTGGAGATCGGTGCCGCAGATCGTGGTGCGCGTCATCCGGACGATCGCGTCGGTCGGCGCGTCGAGCACGGGCCTCGGGCGGTCCTGCAAGGCCTTGGTGTGCGGGCCGAGATAGACGAGGGCCTTCATCGTGCCGGCGCCTGGCGCCTTCGTGGTCATGCCGGTTGCGCCGCGAGAACGGCGTAGTCCGTGTAGCCCGCGGCACCCGGCGTGTAGAACGTGCCTGCATCCGGCGTGGCGATCTCTGCATTCGCGCGCATCCGGGCGACGAGGTCGGGGTTGGCGATGAACGGCCGGCCGAACGCGACCAGGTCGGCGCGCTTCTCCTGCAACGCGGTCTCGGCGGTGGCGTGATCGAAACCACCCGAAAGAATGAAGAGCCCGTTGAACGTCGCGCGGAGCTTCTGCTTGAACTCAAGTGGTACGACTGGTGCCCCCATCGATGAATGGTCCACGATGTGGAGGTACAGCAGTCCGAGCGCGGAGAGGCCCTTGGCCAGCGCGAGATGCTGTGCCTCGACCTCCGGGAACGCGCCGGTGCCGTTGAAGACGCCGTAGGGCGATACGCGCATCCCGACGCGCTCACCGCCGATGGCGGATGCCGTGGCGCGCGCGATCTCGAGCGCCAGCCGATTGCGGCCCTCGATGCTGCCGCCGTGCGCGTCGGTCCGTGTGTTCACGAGCGGGTTGAGGAACTGCTCGATCAGGTAGCCGTTCGCGCCATGCAGTTCCACGCCGTCGAAGCCGGCCTCCATCGCCAGCAGCGCGGCGTTCACGTACTCGCCGACGACCTCGTGGAGATCCGTCGCGTTCATGGCCCGTGGCGGGCTGTGCGCCTGCATCCCGTGCGCATCGGTGAACATCTCGCCGGGACACGTCGCACCGTCCGGCCCGAGCACCTCGGCGCCGGAAGGCAGGTTGGCCACGTGGGCCACGCGTCCGCAGTGCATGAACTGCACGAAGATCTTGCCGCCCTGCGCGTGGACCGCGTCGGTGACGATCCTCCACGCATCGGTCTGCGCCTGGTCATACAGGCCGGGGATGCGCGCGTAGCCGAGTCCGTTCGGGCTGGGGGACGTGCCCTCGCTGATGATGAGACCCGCCGTGGCCCGCTGGGCGTAGTAGGTGGCCATCAGCGCGACCGGGGTGTGCGCGGTCGACGCACGACTGCGTGTCAGCGGCGCCATGACGATCCGGTTGGCGAGCGGGAGGGTGCGGGCGACAAACGGTTCGAGCAGCATCGGATGGGTTTCCTCGGAGAGTTCGGCCGGGATTACATGCCTCGCGCACGCGGGCGTCTGTTCGCGTCCGAACAGACGACGATCGTGGACTTGCCGAAGCTGCCGGCTTCGGGTCGTTCGCGCCTCGCCGCATTCGCCGACCCATGTTCCGATGCTTGTCCCGATGCAGGTTCCGCGATGGCTGTGACCAGGAGATTCCATGAACAGGATGCTGATGGTGGTGTTCGATGACGACCGCTCTGCCGAGGCCGGTGCGCATGCGCTGAAGGCGCTGCACGACGAAGGCGAGATCACGCTCTACGCGCTCGGGGTCATCGCCCGGGATACGTCCGGAAAGATCCGCATCGAGAAGGCGGTCGATCCGACGGCCATGGGGACCGGTGTCGGCCTCGCGGTGGGCGGCTTCGTCGGCATGCTCGGTGGTCCGCTCGGCGTCGCGGTTGGCGCCGCCACGGGCGGCGTCATCGGCGCCGTGCGGGACTTCTGGGCCGCCGGTGTCGGTCTCGACTTCGTGCAGGAGGCCGACGGGCGGCTGCGTCCCGGCAAGGTCGCCGTGATCGCCGAGGTGGAGGAGGACTGGGTTGCCACCGTGGATGCCTCGATGGAAGCCGTCGGCGGTGTCGTCTTCCGCCGCGCGCGCGCCGATGTGGCAGAAGCGGCGATGGATCGGGACATCGTGTCGTTCCGCGCGGACGTCGCCGCGATCGAGAAGGAGCTGCAGCAGGCCGGCGGGGATGCCAAGAAGCGGCTACAGAACAAGGTGAACGCCGCGACCGCGTCGCTCGAAGGCGGGCTGAAGCGTGCCCGCCAGGCCATCGACGCGCAGCGGCACGAGGCTGCCGGCAAGCTGCATCATCTCGAGGAGCAGTTCGTGGCCGCGAAGGGGAGTGTCGACGGCGCGCTCGACCGGCGCATCAAGCGGCTGCGAACCTCGTTTGCCGAACGGACCGACAAACTGGAGCAGGCGTGGGGCCTCACGAAGCAGGCGCTGTCGGCCTGATGCCGGTGACCGAAGGGCGGCGCGCGGCATGACGCCGGTGCAGGACATCGTGTTCCTGCTCGATGTCGACAACACGCTGCTCGACGCGGACCGCATCGTCGCGGACTTCACCGGTCATCTCGAGGTGGAACTCGGCGTCCGTGCGGCCCACCGGTACTGGGAGATCTTCGCGACGCTGCGCGAGGAACTCGGCTACGTGGACTATCTCGGTGCCCTGCAGCTTTGCCGCGACGCCGATCGTCTCGGCGGCGAGAGTGCATCGGGTCTGATGCTGGCCGCGACGTTCCTGCTGGACTATCCGTTCGCGGACCGTCTGTACCCGCGCGCGCTCGAGGTCGTCGAACGGTTGAGCAGGCTTGGCGCGACCGTCATCCTTTCCGACGGCGATGTCGTGCTCCAGCCACGAAAGGTCCTCCGCGCGGGACTCTGGGCGGCGGTGTCAGGGCGCGTGCTGATCTGTGCGCACAAGGAGCGCAGGCTCGAGGACGTCGAGCGCCTGCATCCGGCACGCCACTACGTGATGATCGACGACAAGCTCCGGGTGCTCGCCGCGATGAAGTCAGTGCTCGGGGATCGCCTGACGACGGTGTTCCCGCACCAGGGGCACTACGCGCTGGACCCGGCCGAGATCGCAGCCCACCCGGCGGCCGACATCAGCATCGCGTGCATCGGGGATCTCGTCGATCAGGACATTCGCCCCCTGCTGGGTGGCCGCCAGCTTCGGCGACCTGTCGGTTCATTGACGACGAAAGCGTGGTGATGCGAGGCGGCGAGCGGTGCCGTTGGGAGACCGCGATCGCCGGAAAAGCAGACGCCGGCGGTCGGCCGGCGTCTGCTTGCTGCACCCGAGATCAGGCGCGGCGGCGGGCGACGAAGCCGATCAGACCGAGGCCGGCCAGCAGCATCGCGTAGGTCTCCGGTTCCGGAATGGCAGGCGCGAAGGCGGTGCTGCCCGGGCTTCCCACGGTGGCGCTGAGCGACGCGTACGAGCCTTCGACATCGCCGATCGACGACAGGATCCATTGCTTCGCATCGTTCGCTCCCAGCGCGGCGGCCGACACGGCACGGCCACTCGTGTTCTGGGTGCGCGGACCACCGGCGGCGGTGTTGTCGCCGTAGGTCAGGCGATCGACCAGTGCGCCCGATCCGTCGAACAGGTTCAGCTCGTCGGCGCGGCCGATGTTGTTGGTGTAGCCGCCGAGCACCTTGACCGTGGCGGCGAGGTTCCAGTCGAGACGGAAGGTGGAGGCAAGCGTCTCGGTGATGACGACCGATTCGCCGGAAGCGACCATCCCGAACGTGGACAGGTCGAACACGCCGGGCAGGCGGCTGTCGTCGTCGTAGCTCCAGCCGGCGAAGTTGACTGCCGAGGCCCCGAGGTTCGTGAACTCGATGAACTCACCGCTGCCGCCCGAGTACATCCATTCGGTGATGCGGACCTGGGCCTGGGCCTGGGAGGCGAAGCCGGCGACGAGCAGGGTGGCGAGAAGCTTTTTCATGGTGAGAGTCTCCTTTTGATTGGAACGGAAGGTGTCAGGAATTGCGGCGACGGGCGCCGGCGCCGACCAGCACGAGGCCGGCTGTCAGCAGCGCCCACGTGCCGGGTTCCGGCACGGCAGCGATGGGTGCAAGCACATAGAGGCTGGGCGTTTCTCCGACGACATAGATGACGCCGTCGCCGTCGATCGTGACGCCCTCGGCATCGTCGGCAATCGCGCGGAAGTCGAACTGGCTGAGCGTCTGGCCGCTGCGGCTCACTTCGAGCAGGCGCGCCGACTCCTGGCTGTAGATCAGCAGGTTGTCCTGGTCGGCCGTCCCGCGGAGCGACGGCACGGTCGTCAGCACCTGGACCTCCGACAGGTCGAGCGTTCCGAACAGGGTCGCGAAGAGGTTCGCGGGCGGCACGAGTTCCGTGACGGAGGCGGTTCCGGTCGCGAAGTCGAGCCCGATGTCGTACAGGGCCTGGGGCGTCTTCTCCTTCACCATCAGGAAGCGCCCGGTGAGCGGGTCGTAGGACACGCCCTCGATCCCGACATTGCCCACGGTGGGTCCGACCGACACCGACGGCAGCGTGCTGCGCCCGACGGCGGTGCCCGCCTGATAGGTGATCAGGTAGGCGTCCTGCAGGCGCTCTTCGGTGATGACGAACTTGCCATTGCCGGCGTACGTCAGGCCTTCGGTGTCGTCGAACCCGAACAGGTTCATCACGCCGAGTTGGCGCCCCTGCTTGTCGACCTCGACCAGGTAGTCACCCTCGTCACCGAGCACGAAGAGCGTGTTGGTATCCCAGTTCCAGGTGACGGCTGAGGCCTCGGATGCCGTCACCGATGGCAGTGCGTGGGTGGCGACGAGTTCGTAACCGGCGAGGTCGAGGCTGACCACGGCGGAGACGCTCGGACCGGACACGGCCAGACCGAGCGTCACAAAAAGCATTCGAGGAAGCATGTCCTGGGACTCCATCATCGGGAAGGGGCCCGATGATGCGAGCGCAGTGTTGCGATCGGATCGCGGCGGATGGGGCGTTCGGACCACGACCCGGGTCGGCGGTCAACAGCGGACCGCGCAAGGAACTTCAGCCTGCCCGATGACCGAAACGGGGCCGGGCAGCTCGTGTGTGCGCGAGCCGCCTCCGGTCAGTCGCGGAGGCGGCCGGAGGGAGGTTCAGCGGCGTCTGCGGACGAACACGCCGAGCAAGCCGAGGCCGGCGCACAGGAGCGCATAGGTGCCCGGCTCGGGGATCGGGGCGGTCGGCACGACCTCGAACACCATGAACTTGTTGGTCTGCGTCGCGCTGAAGTTGTTGTCGGCTGCCAGCACGAGCGTCCGGTTCCCGTTGGCAAGCGTGTGTCCCCACGCCATCGCCTCGAAGTTGTCCATGGTCACGCCTTCGTACGTGATCGGCATCTCCAGCAGCAGTTCGCGGCTCATCGGCGTGTAGTCCGCGGTCGCGAGGCTCGGGATGCCGCTGACCTCCGTGGTCCCGGGCCCGACTTCCGTCACGACGAGGCGGATCGTGTTGCCGACGCCGAAGGCGAACGCGCGTTCGAGGGCGAGAAACTTGGTGTCCGACAGGGCGAGCAGCTCCGGCAGGCCGTTGTCGGGGCCGAACGGCGCGCCGGGCGCGGCGTTCACGGGGATCTGGGGAAGCTGGTACGCGTACTGGGCGACCGCCTCGCCCGTCCCGCCGTCGAAGGCCGTCACGCGCACGACGCTGCCGCTCGTGAGCGTCGTGATGTTCCCGTCCTGCACGAGGGCGTCTTCGTTCGCTGTCCAGACCTTGCCGTCGGGCGTCACGGCGAGCGCCTCGAAGATCTTGTTGCTGCGCCCGCCCGTCGTGGTGTTGTCGACGTAGTTGTAGATCCCGGGAACAGCCAGATCGCGGACGTGGACGCCGGAGGTGGTCATCTCCCGGACGAAGGGCTGGTAGCGCAGCGCGGCGTTCGCGTTCCAGTTGCCCTCGGAGGACCAGTAGAGATTGCCGTTCGGCGCCATCCGGAGACCTTCTGGATCCACGGTGCGCGCGTTGGCCGGGAACGTCGTGCCGTCGGGGCGTTGCATGAACGTCTGCGAGTTCACCGTCACGCTCTGGAAGCCCGAAGCGTCGTAGCCGAGCGAAAGGTTGTAGAAGCGCGGGGTGCCGCGCTCGCCACCGCGGTCATCCGACAGCGCCCAGAACGTCCCGTCGGCCGCGCGATCGATGCCGGAGATGCCGCCGAACTCGACACCCGCGAACAGCGTGCCGGTGGGGATCGACTGCTCTCCGATGAGGCGCAGACTGAAGTCCGCGGCCTGAACGCCGGCGGACAGGAACGAGAGCAGGAGAAGGCTGGCGAGCTGCGGCGTTTTCATGGTGAGCGGTCTTCGCGAGGGATCATCCGACGGACGCTAACGGAGGCAAGTTAACCGGCAATGACGCGCGGATGAGCCGTTCGGCAATGGAGTTGTCGTGTCGCACCCTCGGGCGATATCGCCGGCACGGGCGGCGCGATGGGCTGGTCGTCGTTGCGTGCTGAGAAGCCGAGCGGAATGCGAAGGTTCAGGTTGAAGCGCTTCCTTGCATCCATCGCTTTCGCGGCCATGGGCCGCTCCTACAGAAAGCATCGCCCACATCCAAAACAGGTGGCGGATCCCCAGGGGGGATATACGAGGGGCTCTCCCCTTGTTCGTACGCCACGCGGGCCCCCCGCCGTGGGCCGAAGGCCCGAGAGGCGGGCATGGTGCGGCTGCAATGCACGCCGCAGCGTCCGCTCGGAATAACGTCGTGAGCAAACGTTCGTAGCGGGACCACGGGCAGGCGAATACTCTCCACCCGTGCTGTCGAGGCCCGTCGCTGCGGGCCTTGGCGTGCGCGAACTGTCGTCCTCGTAGCCTGCCATCCGTACGCACCGTGCGGCGCGTCCGCCTCGACCCCGCACTCATGGCCGGCCGCGTCCCGCGGTCGCGAGGCATCTTGCCTCCCGGCCGTCCGCTCGCGAGAATCCGGGGGGGACGAGCCACCGCCCCATGACCGGAGACCCCGCGTGAAACCTGCAATTGCCATTCGTATGCTGACCATCGGCCTGCTTGCCCCGGCAGGCGTGGCGCTGGCCGATTCCACCGACGCCCGCGTTGCCCGTGATCTGTCCGCCAGCTGTGCCGCGTGTCACGGCACCGAAGGCCGGAGCGTCGGCAAGTTCGCGGCCCTGGCCGGTCAGGACGCCGCGAAGATCGTCGAGAGCCTCAAGGCTTACCGCGACGGGACCCGGCCCGCGTCCGTGATGCACCAGCACGCGAAGGGCTACACCGACGACGAGTTCGCCCTGATCGCCGACTTCTATTCCCGACAATCCGCCACGGGCCGCTGAGCCGGAGCCATCATGGATCGCAGATCGTTCGTCAAAGCGGTGGCCGGCCTATCCGGCCTTCCTCTCGTCTCCGGTGCGCCGGCAGTGCTCGGTGCGGCACGCCCCCGGGTGGTGGTGGTCGGTGGCGGGTTCGGCGGCAGCACCGTCGCCCGCTATCTCCGCCTGTGGGACCCGGGCATCGACGTCGTGCTGGTCGAACGCCAGGCGCAGTTCGTCTCGTGCCCGATGAGCAACCTGATCCTGAGCGGCGACCGCACGCTCGCGCAGAACACGTTCGGATACACGGCGCTCGATAAGCTTGGCGTCACGCGCATCCGCGCCGAGGTCACTGCCATCGACCACGAGCGCCGCGAGATCGTCGCCAGCGGCCAGCGCATCCAGTACGACCGCCTGGTGCTGTCGCCCGGCATCGACTTCCTGTGGAACACCGTGAAGGGTCTCGACGCGGACATCGCCGACACGACGGTGCCTCACGCATGGAAGGCGGGGCCGCAGACGGTCCGTCTCCGGGCGATGCTCGAAGCGCTGCCGGACGGCGGCACGTATCTGCTGTCGATCCCGAAGTCGCCGTACCGCTGCCCGCCGGGGCCGTACGAACGGGTGAGTCTCATCGCCTCGTACTTCAAGCGCGAGAAGCCGAAATCCAAGGTGCTCGTGCTCGACGCCAACCCCGACATCGTGTCCAAGAAGGGGCTATTCCTGAAGGCGTGGTCGGACCTGTACCCGGGCATCGTGGAGTACCGCCCCAACGCAGCGGTGGCCGAGGTCGACGCGAAGAAGGGGACGGTCACCACCGACTTCGACACGGTCGAGGCCGATCTCCTCAACGTGATCCCGCAGCACGGCGCGGGCCGGATCGCGCATCTGGCCGGGGTGGTGAACGTCGATCAGCGCTGGGCAGGCATCGATTTCCAGACCTACGAATCCACTGCTGTACCGAGCATCCACGTGCTGGGCGACGCGACGTCGGCGTCGCCCACACCGAAGTCCGCACATACGGCGAACAACCAGGCCAAGGTCGCGGCAAGCGCCATCATCGCGGCGCTGCGCGGCGAGGCGCCCAACGCGGTGCCGGTATCGGCCAACACGTGCTACAGCTTCGTGTCGCCGACGGAGGCCGTGCACGTCGCCGGCGTGTATCGCTTCGATGCCGCGAAGCGTGCGCTGGTCACCGTCGACGGCACGCTCGGGGTTTCGAAGGAACGCACCGAGCTGGAGGCCGGCTACGCCCACGCGTGGGCAGAGAACATCTGGCGCGACACGCTCGGCTGACATTGACCACCGGCATCGATCCGAAGCAGGCAGTCACGGTCGAGCAGGTGGCCAGTGCCCGGTTGCCCACACCGCATGGCGAGTTCGACATGCAGGTGTGGCGCGTGGCGGGGACCGGGGTCGAGCACGTCGCGCTCACGATGGGGTACCCGTTCGATTCCGCCCCGGTGCTGGTCCGCGTGCATTCCGAATGCCTGACCGGCGACGTCTTCGGGTCGCGCCGCTGTGACTGCGGTCCGCAGCTCGACCTGGCACTCGCGCGGATCGCGGAGGCCGGCCGCGGTGCCGTGATCTATCTGCGGGACCACGAAGGCCGCGGCATCGGACTCGCGCACAAGCTGCGGGCCTACGGGTTGCAGGATGCCGGCCACGACACCGTCGAGGCGAACCATGCCCTGGGCTTCCCCGCGGACCTCCGCACCTATGACGCCGCCGCGAAGATCCTTCGCGCACTCGACATCGCGCGCGTCACCCTGCTCACCAATAACCCCGCCAAGGTCTCCGCGCTGCGAGCCCTCGGTATCGACGTCGCGCAGCGCCTCCCGCACGTCATCGCCGCCGACGACGAGTCGGTGCGCTACCTCGACACCAAGCGCGTGAAGCTCGGGCATCTGCTGCCCGACGCTTAGGGTCAGTTCCTCGGAAGGACCGTCGCCGGGAGGACTTGTCTCGTCAGTCCGGATGCTCGTCGGCGATCTGTTCTTCAAATGCGTGCATATGCACTAGAATCCGCCGCATGGCACCTCCGGCGACTTCCTCGAAACCCGAAGCGCCCCTTTCGGGCTGCACCTGTTCCCGCCTGCGCCGCCTCACGCGCCGCGTGACGGCCGTGTACGACCACGCGCTCGCCGCCGTCGGGCTGCGCGTCACGCAGTTCTCCCTCCTCAGCCATCTGCGGGGCCTTCCCGGCCTCGCCATGACGGATCTGGCCGGGCGCCTCGACCTGGACCGGACCACCCTCACCCGCAATCTCGCGCCGCTCATCGCGGCCGGCTGGGTGGAAGTGACCCCGAGTCCGGAGGACGCGCGCCGTCGGCTCGTCCGCATCACGGCGGTGGGGGAGGAGACCTGGCGCGCCGCACGGAGCCACTGGCGCCGCGCCCAGGAGGAAGTGAGATCGACCATGGGCGACGAATCGCTCACCCTCCTGCATCGCCTCGTCGATGACGCCCTGCCACTGTTCCGGCCCGCCGAGGGCCCGGGAGATCACGAATGACTTCGACCGCTGCACGTTCCATCTGGCCGGTGATGCTGACCTCCGCCGCGATCCTCATGATCACGATGGGCACGCGCCAGTCCATGGGGCTCTTCATCTCGCCGCTCAACACGTCGACCGGTCTCGGGGTCGTGGCGATCAGCTTCGCGATGGCAGTGGGCCAGTTCACGTGGGGCGCGTCGCAGCCCATCTTCGGTGCCGTCGCGGATCGCTTCGGGACGGCGCGCGTCGTGGCCCTCGGCGGTGTGCTGCTCGCCCTCGGCATGGCGCTCACGCCCTTCGTGAAGAGCGAGTGGGCGCTCCTGCTCACGTTGGGATTCATGAGCGCTGCCGGGGCCGGCGCTGGCAGCTTCTCGATCCTGATCGGTGCGACGGCGCGCCGCCTGCCGCCGGAGAAGCGCGCCTTCGCCGCCGGCTTCATCAACGCGGGCGGCAGCTTCGGGCAGTTCGTGTTCGCGCCGCTCAACCAGGCGTTGATCGCGGCGTTCGGCTGGGTGTCGGCGCTGCTCACGATGGCGGCGACGACGCTCGCGACCATCCCGCTCGCGCGCCTGCTGCGCCAGACGCCAGCGCAGGCCGCCACGGCAAATGCCGCGTTGCCGCCCGGGCCGGGCATGCGCGAACAGCTCCGCATCGCATTGCGCGACCGCAGCTACTGGTGCCTGCACGCGGGGTTCTTCACCTGCGGCTTCCACGTCGCGTTCCTCGTCACGCACCTGCCGGGCGAGGTCCAGCTCTGCGGACTTTCCGCGGGTGTCGCGGCGACGTCGCTGGCGATCATCGGTCTCGCGAACATCGCCGGCAGTCTGACCGCCGGTGCGCTGGGCAGCGTCTACCGCATGAAGTACCTGCTCTTCTGGATGTACGCGACGCGCGCGGTCGCCATCGGCATCTATCTCGCGGCACCGAAGACGTCGCTGACGTTCTACGCGTTCGCGCTCGTGCTGGGCTTCACGTGGCTCTCCACCGTGCCGCCCACCGCCGGCCTCGTCGGGAAGCTCTTCGGCACACGATATCTCGCGACACTCTTCGGGCTCACGCTTCTCTCGCACCAGATCGGCGGCTTCTTTGGCGCGTGGCTGGGCGGGGTGGCGGTCGTGAACACCGGGAGCTATGCGTGGATGTGGTACGCGGACATCGCGCTGGCCCTCGGGGCGGCTGTCGTCAACCTGCCGATCGAGGAGGCGCCGCTGTCGGCGAGGACCGCAGCGGCGTGAACTCCCTCTACTTGTAGGCGAGCTTCACGATCTCGCGCGATGCCTTCTCGCCGAGCGAGTTGCGATACGCGAAGGCCAGTATCCATAGGCACCCGGACAGCGGCTGGCCAATTGATGGATCGGCCCCCAAGGCATGCCTCGTGCGGCTTCAGCCCACCGGCTTCACGCCCTGCGCCACATGGAACGCCACCGGGATATCGAGTCCGCCGGACACGCGGTACGGCACGAGCCGTTCATCGACAGCAGCGAACAGCGCCGCCCGCCTGGCATCGTCGAGGCTCTCGATGACGGCACCGATGCGGGCGTAGCTCGACACGGCGAGATCCCAGAGCGCCGCGGTATCCGCCATGCGATGCGTGGCCGTGTGCGTCCTGACCACGACCTCCGCGAGCCCGGCACCCTGAAGCAGGCCGGTGAGCGCCTCGGGGGTGGAGTAGCGGAATGCCGACGGACCCGCGGGGATCGCGGCCGGCAGGGACACACCGAGTGCGCCGAAGGCTTCGAAGAACACGCCGTTCACGCGAGAGCGCGCCGGGTCGTCCCACCACGACACGGCGATGCGACCGCCGGGGACCAGCACGCGCATCCAGTCGGTGAGCGCCGCCGCAGTGTCGGGGAAGTGCCCGACGCCGAACGCGGAGACGATGGCGTCGAACGTCCCGTCGTCGAATGGAAGGTGCTCC
>VYME01000238.1_pt1 | contig 22511 bp, 19 predicted proteins | sample 5115281 | NCBI WGS metagenome assembly VYME01 (sample SAMN12291780, study PRJNA351875) | freshwater metagenome | isolation source: freshwater lake | place: USA: Michigan, Wintergreen Lake | collected 2013-08-08
CGCCGCCGCGAGCCTCGCCGCCCGTGGCCTGGCCGTGACGCTCCTGGACCGCGGGCCCTCGCTCGCGGCCGAGGCGTCGGGCAACGCGCAGGGCGTGCTCTACATCAAGCCGTCGGCGCACGGTACGGCACTCACCGACCTCTCGCTGTCGGGCCTCGCCTTCATGCGGCGCGAACTGGCGCGGCGCCTGCCCGCGGACGGCCGTGCGTGGTCCGACTGCGGCGTGCTCGCACTTGCGCAGGACGCCGCCGAAGCCGACCGTCAGGCGGCACTCGCGAGGCTCGGCTGGCCCGCGGCGTTCCTCCGCGCCGTGGACGCGGGGGAGGCGTCCGCCATCGCCGGGCTCGCCCTCCCGACCGGCGGGCTGTTCTATGGCACGGCAGGATGGGCGCACCCTCCCGCGGTCTGCGCCGCGTTCGGCGATCACGAGCGGATCACGATCCGCTTCGGCACCGACGTCCGTTCGACCGCCCGCGACGCCGGAGGGCGATGGCGGGTCACGACGACGGACGGGATCACGCTCGAGGCCGCGGTCGTCGTCGTTGCCGGCGGACTCGACACCGCGACGCTCCCGCCGCTCGCGCACCTGCCGCTGAAGGCGATCCGCGGGCAGATCACCGGGCTTCCGGCCACATCCGAGTCGGCCCGACTCGCGACCGTCCTGTGCGGCGAGAGCTACGTCGCGCCGGCGCGCGACGGCAGCCACTGGCTCGGGGCAACGTTCGACATCGGCGACACCGACATCACCCGACGTGCGGAGGATGACATCACGAACATCGGGAACCTGAAGGCGCTGGCCCCGGCACTCGGCGCGGCGCTCGACGCCGGCGCATCCGACGCCGCGGGCCACGACAGCCGAGCGGGCATCCGCTGTGTGACCCCCGACTACCTCCCGATCGTCGGCACGGTCGCGGACGCCGATCTCTTCCGCGAACGATTCGCCGCCCTCGCGCGCGATGCCACGACGGCGTTCGACATCGAGGCACCGTGGCTCGACGGCCTGCTGGTGAGCACCGGCCACGGCTCCCGCGGACTCGTCACCGCGCCCATCGCCGGGGAACTGATCGCCTCGCTGGTGACCGGGGAGCCACTGCCACTGCCCGACCGCGTCGTGCAGGCGCTGGGGGCCGCACGGTTCCTCGCGCGGGCGCTGAAGCGGGGACGGCCAGGCAACTGAGTTCACCGGCGAACCACTGCGGTACGATCGAGCCATGACAACTTGCGACTTCATCGTGATCGGCGGCGGCATCGCCGGCGCCTCCGTGGCCTGGCATCTCGCCCATGACAGCCGGGTGGTGGTGCTGGAACGCGAGTCCCAGCCGGGGTACCACACCACCGGCCGCTCGGCGGCACTCTTCGCCGAGAGCTACGGCACACCGCAGGTGCGCGCCCTGACCCTCGCGAGCCGCGCCTTCTTCGAACATCCGCCCGCCGGCTTCACCGAACATCCGATCCTCTCCGACCGCGGCGTGCTCTTCGTGGCCGGCCCCGGTCAGCAGCTGCAACTCGACGCGCTGTACGCCGAGATCGGCGCGCAGGACGATGCCATCCGAAAAGTGAGCGCGGACGACGTGATGGCGCGCGTGCCCGTGATGCGGGCGGCGTGGGTCACCGGCGGCATCACCGATCCGCTCGCTGCCGACATGGACGTGCATTCGCTGCACCAGGGGTTCCTCCGCGGCATGCGGACGCTGGGTGGCACTCTCCGCTGCGACGCCGAGGTGACAGCCATGGCGAGACACGGTGGCGTCTGGCGCGTGACGATCGCCGGCGGTGACACGTTCGAGGCGCCGGTGGTCATCAATGCTGCGGGCGCCTGGTGCGATGCCGTGGCGGCACTCGCGGGGGTCGCGCCGATCGGCCTGGTGCCGAAGCGCCGCACGGCCTTCACGTTCCCGGCCCCCGCGGGTTTCGACGTGCGCGCGTGGCCCACGGTGATCGGCGTCGACGAGTCGTTCTACTTCAAGCCCGAGGCCGGCCAGATGCTCGGGTCGCCGGCCAACGCCGACCCGGTACCGCCACAGGACGTGCAACCGGAGGTGGAAGACGTCGCCATCGGCATCGACCGCATCGAGTGCGCGACGCACCTGACGATCCGCCGGCCGTCGCGCACGTGGGCGGGCCTGCGGTCCTTCGTGGCCGACGGCGATCTCGTGGGCGGCTTCGCGACGGACGCGCCAGGCTTCTTCTGGTGCGCGGCCCAGGGCGGATATGGCATCCAGACGTGTGCGGCGATGGGGGAGGCCTGCGCGTCCCTCGCCCGGGGGCAGGGCTTGCCGGCACGCCTGGCGACGTTCGGCCTGACCGCGGACATGCTGTCGCCGGCACGCCTGAGAGGGCCCGCTTGAGAGGGCTCGCTTGAGAGGCCCATCGTGATCCTGCATCGGAGGGCGTTCGCGCTGGCGCTGTGCGGCTCGCTCGTCGGTGGGATGCCGCCCCCCGTGCGGGCCGCGGACGATCCCGACACCTGCAAGAGCATCCCGAGCGACCGCGAGCGGCTCGCGTGCTACGACCGCACTCACGAACGCCCGACACGACCGCGCGCGTCGATCCTGGACTCGATCTGGCCGGCCGCCGAGACCGAAGACCGCGAGCGCCTCACGCTGATGGGGCACAACACCAACTACCTGCTGCCCCTGCGAGTCACCGACGATCCGAACGAACGTCCGACGTCGCCCTCGCAGGGGACATCGAACGCCGGCAACCTCTCCGCGTCCGAGACGAAGTTCCAGATCTCGATCAAGACCCCGCTGCGACGCGATCTGCTCGACGGCCGGGTCGAGCTCTGGCTCGCCTACACGCAGCAGTCGCACTGGCAGGTGCTGCTGGACTCCGGCCCTTTCCGCGAGACCAACTACGAGCCCGAGGCGATGGCGCTCATCCGCCTCGACCAGAAGTTGCCCGGCCTCGATCTGCGGTATGTGAACATCGGCGTGGTGCATCGATCAAACGGGCGCAGCGGCGCATTCTCGCGAGCCTGGAATCGAGTCTACGCGCAGTTCGGGTTCGAGCGCGGCGACGACTTCGCGCTGCTTGTGAGGCCCTGGATACGACTGCCGGAACTGGAGCGCATCGACGGCAATCCGGATATCCAGAGCTACGTGGGCCGCGCCGAGGTGACGGCCTTGAAGCGGTGGGAATCGGTGGCGTTGTCGCTCACGCTCCGGAGCAACCTGTCGCTGTCCGGTGGTCGCGGTGCGGGCCAGGTGGACGTCTTCTTCCCGTTGTATCGGCAGATGAAAGGGTACGTGCAGGTCTTTTCCGGCTACGGCGAGAGCCTCATCGACTACAACTATCGACAGACCACCATCGGCCTCGGCCTCGCGCTCGTGGAGTGGTTGTAGCGTCCTCGCCCGGAAGGAAGTTCACGGGAACTCGCCGGCGACGGGGCGGACGAAGCAACCGCCATGACGACATTCCACTGGACCCCCGACCGCCGCGCCGCGCTCGCGCGTGTCGACGAGATCGATCCCCGCGCGTACGCCCGCACCCGCAACTCGCTCGACGGTGCCGTCACGCGACTCTCGCCCTGGATCACGCACGGCTTCGTCGACATTCCCGAGATCGTCGCCCGGCTGCGGCAGCAGCGCCGCCTGCGTCCGCTGGACAAGCTGACCTACGAATTCGCTTGGCGGGAGTTCTTCCACCACGTGCGGCGGCACGCGGGCGAAGCGATGCTCGACGACCTCCGGGCACCCGTGTGGCCCGGCCGGTACGCGCGGACGCTGCCTGAAGATCTGCTGACAGCTAGCACCGGCGTGCCCGTCATCGACGCCGGAGTGCGCCAGCTCTACTCGACGGGCTGGCTGCACAACCATCACCGCATGTGGCTCGCCTCCTACATCGTGCACACCCGCAAGGTGCACTGGCGCGTCGGCGCGGACTGGATGATCGGCCACCTGCTCGACGGAGACCTGCCCTCGAACCACCTCTCGTGGCAGTGGTGCGCCGGCACGTTCTCGGCGAAGCCGTATCTCTTCGATGCCGCCAACGTGGCACGCCATGCGGCCGCCCTCGCGAGCCCGGGCACCGCCATCGACCGTGACTACGCCGCCCTCGAGACGCAGGCACGCAGCGGTCGAGACAGCGGCCCGGAAGCATGGCGCCCCCCGCCGGTCCCGATGCCACCGGTCGTCGCCGCACCGCCAGGCGCTGACGCATGGCCGGGGATCGACGCGGCCGCACTTCGCGGACGGCGCGTCGCGCTGATGCATCCGTGGTGCGTACGAAGCCCCGACGATGTCGACGTCGCGATCGGCGTGTTCCACGCGCCCTTCCACGCGCGCTTCCCCTGGTCGCTGCCACGCTGGGCCTTCGTGGTGGACGGCATGACGCCGCTCGTCGACGCCCTGTGGTTCGGCGATGTCGCCACGCTGGGCCCTGGGCTGCGCGACGCCACGTCCGTCCATACCATCCGTACGGACGAACCGGAGTACGGCACCGCGCTGCGAGCCGTCACCACGCAAATCCATCCAGCGCCACGCTTCACGGCCGATCCCGACGAACCGTGTCGTTCGTTCAGCGCGTTCTGGGCGCGGGTGTCACCCGCCTGGCCGGAAGACGGCGCAACGCCATCACGGCGGTAGTCCGGGCCACGGGCGTTTGGCATACTGGGACGGTAACGCACACACCAACATGCTGAGCCCACCTCCGTCCTCTCCCGTTCCTCCCGCCCCCCTCTGGCTCGGTGCCGGTGGCCTCGTGCCCTTCGTGCTGCTGTCGGGCGGGATGTGGGTGCTCCCTGCCGCCTACCGGCCGATGCTGCTCGAATGGTTGCGGACCTACGCGGCGGTGATCCTGTCGTTCGTGGGCGCCATCCACTGGGGCATCGCGATGCTCCACCGCGACATCCCCGACCACGAGCGCGCGGTCATCATGGGCTGGAGCGTGGTACCTGCGCTGGTGGCGTGGATCGGTCTGCTGCTGCCGCCATCGACGGGCCTCACGCTGGTCGGGGCCATGTTCGTCATCCACTATTCGATGGATCGCCAGGTGGCCGGCCGCTTCCCGATCCCCGGGTGGTACCTGCGCCTCCGCGCAGGCCTCACCATCGTGGTCGTCGCCTGTCTGGGCATCGCCGCCATCCGATGAGCACGCCCCCCGCTCACGCGCAGTTCCACCGCCTGCTAGACCACTGTCACGGACTCCCGCCCGCCATCACTGCGGTGGCGCACCCGTGCGACGCGAGTTCCATCGCCGGGGTGGTGGAAGCCGCCGGAGAGGGCCTCATCGTGCCGCTGCTCGTGGGGCCGATCGCACGCATGCGCGCGGCGGCGATGCAGGCCGGCGTGGTGATCGACGGTTTCGAGCTGATCGACTCGCCTCACAGTCACGCCTCCGCGGCCCAGGCCGTGGCGCTAGTGCGGGCCGGGCGCGCCGGCGCGCTGATGAAGGGCAGTCTCCACACCGACGAATTGATGGCCGAGGTCGTCGAGCGCACCACCGGACTGCGCACCGCGCGCCGCGTGAGCCACTGCTTCGTGATGGATGTCCCCGGGCGGAGCGAACCGCTCATCATCACCGACGCGGCCGTGAACATCGCCCCCACGCTCGCCGAGAAGGTCGACATCGTCCAGAACGCGATCGACCTCGCGCACGCCCTCGCCTTCCCGGAAGTGCGCGTCGCCATCCTCTCGGCGATGGAGACCGTGAATCCTGCGGTCCCGTCGACGATCGAGGCCGCCGCCCTGTGCAAGATGGCCGATCGCGGGCAGATCACCGGCGCGCTGCTCGACGGTCCGCTCGCGCTCGACAACGCGATCGACCCGGAGGCCGCCCGCGTCAAGCAGATCCGGTCGGCTGTCGCGGGCCACGCCAACGTGCTCGTGGTCCCCGATCTCGAAGCCGGCAACATGCTCGCGAAGAGCCTGTCGTTCCTCGCCGGTGCCGACGCCGCGGGCATCGTCCTCGGGGCGCGCGTTCCCGTGGTGCTCACGAGCCGCGCCGATTCCGTGGTCTCGCGTCTCGCGTCCTGCGCGCTCGCGACGCTCCTCGCCGGTGCCCGCAGCGACGGTCGCGCGCCGCCGGTGCCATGAAGCACCGCGATCCGGACGCCTGGCGTTTTCGTGCCGCCTCCCACCGAAGCGCCGCCGCTGCCGCGTCGCCTCGCCGCTGAGCCTCCCCGGGACCGCCTGACCATGCGCAGCGCGATCCTCGTTCTCAACGCCGGCTCGTCCAGTCTGAAGTTCTCGCTCTGCGAGATGCGCGGAGCAGCGATGCAGGTGTTCCTCCACGGCGCGATCGACGGACTGCCCTCCGCACCGCACTTCCTCGCGAAGGACACCGACGGTGCGGTGCTCGAAGAGCAGCGGTGGGATACGCCCATGGATCACGATCGCGCCACTGCCCACGCCCTCTCGTTCGCGCTGTCGCGGGTGCCGAAGGATGCACTCGCCGCGGTCGGGCATCGGGTCGTGCATGGCGGCACGACCTTCGCGGGGCCGGTGCGCGTGGATGCCTCCGTCCTCGCCGCGCTCGAGGCGCTGGTGCCGCTCGCACCGCTCCATCAGCCGCACAACCTGGCCCCCATCCGCGCACTCCAGGCGCAGGCGCCCGATCTGCCGCAGGTCGCCTGCTTCGACACGGCGTTCCATCACGGCCAGCCCGCGGTCGCGCAGGCCTTCGCGTTGCCCGCCCGCATCACCGATCGCGGCGTGCACCGCTACGGATTCCACGGGCTGTCGTACGAGTCGATCGCGCGCCGTCTGGTCGATATCGATCCCGAAGCCGCGCGCGGCAGGACGATCGTCCTGCATCTCGGCAACGGGGCGAGCCTGTGCGCGATGGCCGCGGGGCGCAGCATCGCGACGTCGATGGGCTTCACCGCGCTGGACGGGCTGCCGATGGGGACCCGCTCCGGCGCGATCGATCCCGGGGTCGTCCTGCACCTCATGGACGCCTTCGGCATGGACGTCCGCGCGGTCGAACACCTGCTCTACCACGAGTCCGGGATGCTCGGCGTCTCCGGCATCTCGTCGGACATGCGTGTGCTCGAAGCGAGCGCCGATCCCCGCGCCGCGGCGGCGATCGATCTGTTGGTCTATCGGATCAGCCGCGAGATCGGCTCGGCGGCAGCGGCGCTGGGGGGTCTCGACGCGCTCGTGTTCACCGCCGGCATCGGCGAGCACAGCGAGCGCATCCGCGAGTCCGTGTGCCGCGCGGCGGAGTGGATCGGTGTCGGTCTGGACCCGGCCGCCAACCGCGCCGGGGGTCCGCGGATCACCACGCCCGACAGCCGGGTGCGGGCATGGGTCATCCCGACGGACGAGGAAGGCATGATCGCGCGCCACGCGGCGGAGGTCCTCGGGATGGCCACCGCGTGACCATCCCGCCGGTGTCAGGGGCGACGCGCGGCCAGGCGCTGCGCCTCACCGTCCTCCTCCCCGTCCTGGGAGGGCTAGCCGTCACCGTGCTGGTGCTGGTGCTGGCAACGACACTGCGGACCGAGCGCGCGGGGTACCTCGCCGAGGCCGCACTCGTCACGCGCAATCTCGCGCGAGTCCTGGAGGAGCAGACGGCCCGTTCCATCCAGACGATCGACCTCGCGCTGGGCCATGTGGCCGACCTTCTGGCCCGGACGCCGGCCGGCCGCCCGGCCAGCCAGGCCGATGTCACTGCCCTGCTTCGGGCGCGCCTCGCGGAGGTCGGCGGCGCGCGTGCCTTCTTCATCACCGATGCCAGAGGTCGGGTGATCCACGACACGGAAGTCCCCGCGGCGCTGGGCTTCGACGTGTCGGACCGCGACTACTTCCGCCAGCATCGCGCGGGCACGGCGCCGCACGATCATCTGTACGCAGGCAAGCCGATCGAAAGCCGGACGAGTGGTCGTCCGTTCCTGCCCTTGAGCCGGCGCCTGACGGGTCCCGACGGCAGCTTCGCCGGGGTGGTGGTCGCGATCGTGGAGCCGCGCTATTTCGAGCGCGTGTTCGCGAGTGTCGATGTGGGCCTCAACGGACTCATCAACCTCCGGCACTGGGAGGGCGAACTGATCGCCCGCGTGCCGCATCGCGAGGCGGCGATCGGCCGCGTCATCCCGAGCACGGTGGTGATCCGCGATCAGATCCTCGTGCAGGGCACGGCCGCGGGCGAGCTGCGGAGCATCTTCGATGGCGTGAACCGGATCTACACCGCGCGCCGGGTCCCCGGGCGCCCGTTCATCGTGTGGGTCGGCGTCAGCGAGGACGACATTCTCAGCCCGTGGTATCGCAGTCTCACGGCCTACTCGCTCGTGGGGGTCACGTTCGCGGCGACGATCGTCTGGCTGACCTGGCTGCTGATGCGCGAGCTGCGCAGCCGCGAGCGTCTCATGCGCTCGGTGGAACGCAGCGAGTCGCTGCTCCGGCAGGTGGTCGAGACGCTGCCGGTCGGCGTCAGCGTGACCGGACGCGACGGCAGCGTGAGCATGATGAACGCCGCCGCCGAGCGTCTGCACGGACCTGCCCGGCAAGGACAGCCGCTGGAACCCGTGGGCTGGTGGACGCACTCCGGCCAGAGGGTCGGGTCTGCCGAATGGGCACTCGCCCGGGCCCTGCGCACGAGCGAGCCCGCGCTGAACGAGATGGTCGACATCCTCGCACCGGACGGCAGCCGTCGCACGATCCTGCATTCGGCCGTCCCGATCTTCACGGACCACCACGGCTTCCACGGCGCGATCGCGGTCGACGAGGACCTCACGGCACAGCGCGATCTCGTGGCGTCGCTGCGCGAGAGCGAGGCCCGCTACGAGGCGATGTTCGAGAACAGCATCGACGCCATCCTCCTCGCCCGCCCCGACGGGACGATCCTGTCCGCGAACCCCGAGGCATGCCGCAACCTGGGCTACGACGAAGCCGCTCTGCTATCGCTGGACCGCGACCAGATCGTGGACCCGACAAGCCCGGGGCTCGCGGCGATGGTGGCCGAGCGCGACCGCACGGGCCGGGTCAAGGGCGAAGTCACGATGATCCGTCGCGACGGTACGCGCTTCCCGGCGGAACTCTCGTCGTCGCTGTTCATCGACCGAAGCGGTGAGCGCAAGGTGGTGGTCGTGATGCGCGACATCACCGAGCGCAAGCACAGCGAGTCGCGCATCCAGTACCTCGCCTTCCACGATGGCCTCACCGGCCTGCCGAACCGCACGCTTCTCGACCGGCGGCTGCGCGAACGGCTCGACGCCGCCGTCGACACGCCTGCGCCGTTCGCCCTGATGCTGGTGGATCTCGACGGCTTCAAGCTCATCAACGACACGCTCGGACACGAGGTCGGCGATCTGCTGCTGAAGGAAGTCGCCGAGCGGTTGCGCCCCGAGGTCGACGCGCGCGATCTCGTGGCGCGGCTGGGCGGTGACGAGTTCGTCGTCCTGCTGGACGAACCGGCGGGCACCGACCGCGCGACCGATGTCGCGCATCGCATCCTCGCGACGACCGCGAGGCCGTTCGCGCTCGCCGGCCAGGAACTCCACCTCACGGCAAGCATCGGCATCAGCAGGCACCCCTGCGACGGCAACGATGCCCGCACGCTGCTGAAGAGCAGCGACCTCGCGATGTATCGCGCGAAGGAGCAGGGCCGCAACCGGCTGCAGTTCTTCTCGGAGGAGATGAACGTCCGGTCGCGCCGTCGACTCATGCTCGAGTCCGCGCTGCGCCGGGCGCTGGCCCAGCAGGAGCTGCGCCTCCACTACCAGCCGCGGCTCGACCTGCGGTCGGGCCGTCTGACGGGCGTGGAAGCGTTGCTGCGCTGGCAACCGCCCGACGGCCCAGCGGTGGACCCCGGCGAGTTCATCCCGGTGGCGGAGGAGACCGGACTCATCCTCGCGATCGGCGACTGGGTGCTCCACGAGGCCGCGACGCAGTGCGCGGCATGGCGCGCGGCCGGACTCCAGGTGCCGCTCATCTCGGTGAACCTGTCGGCCCGCCAACTCACCGACGAGCGCCTGCCCGGCCGCCTCACCGACGCCCTCGCCCGCGCCGGCGGCGGCAGTCCGTGGCTCGAACTGGAGCTGACGGAGAGCACGGTCATGCGCAACGTGGCGCAGAGCAGCGCACTGCTCACCCGGTTCCGCGAACTCGGCGTGCGCATCGCCGTCGACGACTTCGGCACCGGCTACTCGTCGCTCTCCTACCTCTCGCGCCTGCCGATCGACTGCGTGAAGATCGACGGCAGTTTCATCCGCGACGTGCCGAACGATGCCGACGACACGGCGATCGTGCGCGGGATCCTGGTGCTCGCGCACACGCTGCGCCTGACGGTCGTGGCGGAGGGCGTCGAGACCCGCGAGCAGCTCGGCTTCCTGCGCGAGCTGGGCTGCGACGAGATCCAGGGGTTCCTGGTCAGCCGCCCGTTGCCGCCGGAGGAACTGGATCTGCCGCGGCTCGCCGCCGTGGCCATGCCGCCGGTGCCGTACGCGCTGGACGATCAGGGGCGCTGAGCCCGCCACCTCACGGCCTCTATAATCGAGGCCGTCCCGCCCTTTCGCTTTGCCGGAGTCGCCATGTCCGCCACGCTCGCCCCCCAGGCCGTCCAGGCCGAACCCATCCTGCTCCAGGACATCAGCGGCGGCGTCTGCACGCTGACGCTCAACCGGCCCAAGCAGTACAACGCGCTCTCCGGGGCGATGCTCACCGCGCTGCAGACCGCCCTCGACCAGGTCGCCCAGGACCCGCTCGTGCGCGTCGTGGTGATCGCGGCCCAGGGCACGGCCTTCTGTGCCGGGCACGATCTCAAGGAGATGCGGAGCCATCCGCGGAAGGACTTCTACGACGCCCTCTTCGCGCAGTGCAGCCGCTTCATGCTCACCATCGCGCGCCAGCCCCAGCCCGTCATCGCACGCGTCCACGGGATCGCCACGGCAGCGGGCTGCCAACTGGTCGCGGCCTGCGATCTCGCCGTCGCCGCGGACACCGCGAAGTTCGCCACGTCCGGCATCAACGTGGGCCTCTTCTGTTCGACCCCCGCCGTGGCGCTCTCGCGCAACGTGCCGCGCAAGAAGGCGATGGAGATGCTGATGACCGGTGAGTTCATCGATGCGGCGACGGCCGAAGCCTTCGGGCTCCTGAACCGGGTCGTGCCCCTCGATCAGTTGGACGCCGAAGTGCGGCGTCTCGCCGCGGCGATCATCGCGAAGAGTCCCGTGGCGGTCGCGACGGGCAAGCGCATGTTCTATCCGCAACTGGAGGTCGGCATGGAGGCCGCCTACGCGCAGGCAGCCGAGGCGATGGCCTGCAACATGATGGCGGACGATGCCGGGGAGGGCATCGACGCCTTCATCGCGAAACGCCCGCCGCAATGGACGGGCAAGTAGGCATGACCACCCCGACGCCGGAACGCAAGAGTTCGCCTCTCACCATCGCGAAGGCGGTCTTCTTCAGCTTCCTGGGCATCCGCAAGCGCAGCGACTACCAGAGCGACGCGGCGAAGATCACCCCGCTGCAGGCCATCATCGGCGGGCTGATCGGTGCGGCGATCTTCATCGCGACGCTGGTGACCGTCGTGCAGGTGGTGCTCAGCAAGTGATCGTGCGCCGATGGCCCCGGCGCGCCGCTGTCGCGGTCGCCCTCGCCATGATGTCGATGCCACCGGGGGCGTCGGCTGACGACCAGAGCCGGGTCGCCGAAGGGATATCGCTCTACGATCGAGGGCAGTTCGGTGAAGCCGCGGCGATGCTCGGCCCCGAGGCCGAGGCAGGCAGCACGGCCGCCCAGTTCCACCTGGGGCTCATGCACGCGAGAGGTGAGGGGACTCCCCGCGATCTCGCCGTCGCGGCGAAGTGGATGGAACGCGCTGCGGAAGGCGGCCACCACCATGCTCAGTTCATCCTGGGCCACATGTACGCCAAGGGGGACGGCGTGCCCCGCGACCGGGCGCGCGCCCACATGTGGTATACCGCCGCCACCGAGGGCGGATGGTGGAAGGCCCGGGAAGCGCGGGAGCGCCTCGTCGACGACGGCATGACGCCTCGCGAGGTGGTGGAGTCCGGCAATCTTCTCCGCGCCTGGCGTGCCACCCGGCAAGGACAGGGCACCCCTCGCTGAGCCATGGACAAGCGCTCCGCCGCTTGTCGGGTCCCTTGACAGGCAGGCGATTCCCCTGCGGCGGGCGTGGCATACATGCACGCCATATCAATGACTTGGAACCTTCAGCGCCGTTGGCACGCTACGTGATATGGAGCCATCGAGCCTCCGGAGACGGGACGGCACGGAAGACTCCGTGCAAGACCCCGCGAGGGCTCGACGGGTTGCCTTTCCGGCGGCCTGCACGCAGAGGGAAGTTACAACATGAAGACCATTCAGCGCGGCCTCATCGGCCCCATCGGCCTCGTGCTCGCGACAGCGAGTCTGCCGGTTTTCGCGAACACGTCCATCTATTCGGACAAGGCCAGCTTCCTGTCGGCGTCGGGTGCCACGGCGGCCAGTGGTGCCTACCTTGACGTCGGGCGGGTCCCAAACGACACCCTCTCGATGGGATCGCTGACGATCACGCTCGGTGCAGGTGCCACGCAGTTGTTTAGTGGCACCGGCGGCTCGTCCGGTACGGTGAACGAAGACTGGACCACCCTCCTGCCGGGCGCGGACCTCGCGATCAGCGGTCCGGAGAACCTCGACATCGCCCTGGCGGCGCCGGTCTTCTCGTTCGGCTACGACATTGTCGAGCCGGAGTTGGGTCCGAACATCAACGCCCCGTTCGTCGACTCCTCGTTCACTGTCACGCTGAGCCTCGCAGGCACGACGGTGGCCAGCTTCTCGTTCAACCCGGCAAACGACACGGCGGCATTCATCGGCATCTGGTCCGACAGCCCCTTCGACCGCATGTCGATCGTCGAGACGACGCCGCTGTCGGGTGGCGAGAACGAGTTCTACGGGCGCTTCTTCACCGGCACCATCGCACTCCCGCCGCCCCCCATCCCCGAACCCGGGACCTGGGCGATGCTGGCGGGAGGACTTGGCCTTCTGGCGCTGCTGCGTCGTCGCCGCTAGATCTTTTCGCGGGACCACAAGCACCGAGGGCCGCTATCGCGGCCTTCGGTGTTTATGGCGTCCGTGACGCTCGCTCAACCCGATGATCGGCCCAGGTAGGCATCGTGCAGCGCCGCGCTGCCCATCATCGTGTCTGCCGGGCCGTCGCCGACGATGCGGCCCGTGTCGACGAGATAGCAATGGTCGGCGTGGCGCAGCGCCTTCTCGACGATCTGCTCCACGAGCAGGATCGACATCCCGTCGCGACAGAGCTGCGCCGCCACGTCGAGGATGCGATCGATCACGATCGGCGCGAGGCCACCGGAGGGCTCGTCGAGGACCAGCAGCTTCGGCTCGCCAATCACGCCCTGAGCCACTGCGAGAATCTGCTGCTGGCCGCCCGACAGCCGCGATGCCGCGTCGTGCCGCTTCTCGGCCATCTCCGGGAACATCGAATAGATGCGGTCGAGCTTCGAGCGGTCGCCGCGCGGCGAGCGCACATAGGTGCCGACCAGCAGGTTGTCCTCCACCGAGAGCGAATGGAAGACGCGATGCCCTTCCAGCACCTGGATCACGCCCGCCTGCACGACCTTGCGCGGCGTCGACGCGGTGATGTCCGCGCCTTCGAACATCACGCGCCCGCCGCGCTTGGGGATGAGTCCGGAGAGCGCGTGGAGGATCGTGCTCTTGCCTGCGCCATTGCGCCCGAGGAGCACCACGAACTCGCCGGCCCGCACGTCGAACGACGCCCCATGGACCACCGCGGCCTTGCCGTAGCCCACGACGAGGTCCCGCACTTCCAGCAGCTGGCGTTCCGGGCGCGCTTTCACGTCAGGACCCCAGGTACACGCGGATGACTTCGGGATCGTGGCGCACCTCGTGGGGCGTGCCGTGCCGGATCATCCTGCCGAGGTTCAGCGTCGTCACACGGTCGCAGATGCCGAAGACGAACTCGGTGTGATGCTCCACCAGCAGCACGCCGATGCCGCAATCGCGCAGCGTGCGGATGACGATGCCGAGGCGCTCGATCTCCGCGCCGGTCAATCCGCCCGCCGGTTCGTCAAGCAGGATGAACCGCGGGCGCAGCACGAGCGCGCGGCCGATCTCGAGGAAGCGGCTCTCGGCGTGGTCGAGCAGTTGCGCGCGGCGCTTCAGCGCATAGCCGAGCCCGAGCCCTTCGAGCACCACCTGCGCACGGTCGCGCAAGTCGCGCTGCTCGGCACGCACGCGCGGCAGCGACAGCGCCGTCGAAAGGAAACCGGTGCGCGTGTCGCGCCAGCCGCCGAGCATCGCGTTCTCGAGCACCGTCTGCGTTGGAAGCAGCCGCGGCTTCTGGAACGTCCGTGCGACGCCGACCGCGGCCCGACGCTGCACCGACGCGCGGGAAAGATCCTCTTCGCCGATGCGCACCGCGCCTTCGTCGACCGGGTAGTAGCCGCACAGCATGTTGAGCATCGTCGTCTTGCCGCTGCCGTTCGGACCGATGAGTCCGTGCACCTCGCCGGGCTGCACGTCGAGCGACACGTCCGACAGCGCGGTGAGCCCGCCGAAACGCTTGGTGACGCCGTCGGCCACGAGTGCGGTCATGGCCGCTCCTGACGCCGGATCGCATCGGCGAGCCGTGCCGCGTCGGGTTCGAGCACCGGGCTCGCGGTCTCGCGCGGGCGCAGCCGTTCGAGCATCACCTGGAACAGGCGGCCGATGCCTTCGGGCACCAGCAGCACCACGGCGAGCAGCAGCAGGCCGTAGAAAAGCGTGCCGAGCTTCGCGAGCGGCGCGACGAGTTCCGGCAGTGCGGTGAGGATCGCCGTGCCGGCGAGCGGCCCCGCGATGCTGCCGCGCCCGCCGATGATGATGCACACGAAGAAGAAGAGGCCCAGCTCGAACACGAACGTATCGGGCGTGATGTAGCTCTGCAGCGAGGCGAAGAGTGCGCCCGAGAGCCCCGCCGTCACGCCGCTCGCCACGAACACCGCGAGCTTCATCCGGAAGACCGGGACGCCCACGGACTCGGCGGCGACCGGGTTGTCGCGGATCGCGACGAGCGCGCGTCCCCACGGGAACCGCGCGACATTCCACGCGCACCACGTGATGATCGTCGCGATGCCGAGCATGAGCAGGTAGTGGCCCTCGGGGCTCTCGAACGGCGGCGGGAAGCCCGGCACCGAGAGGCCCACGCCACCGCCGGTGAGATCGCCGAGCGCCAGCACCAGCTCCGCGACGATCAGCGCGAACGCCATCGTCGCCATCGCGAAGTAGAAGCCCGGAAGCCGCAACGAAGGCAGTCCGAGCAGCAGCCCGCACACGCCACCCAGGCCGCCCGACGCCGCAAGCGCGATCCACGGTGACCACTCGTGCCGCCCGGCGAGGATGGCGAACGCATACGCGCCGATCGCGAGCAGGCCCACGTGCCCGATCGACAGTTGGCCACCGAAACCGACGACGAGGTTGAGCCCCGCGACGAGGATCCACCACGCGGCAATCAGCGCTGCGAGGTGGATCTGGTACTGGTCGCCCGCCCACCACGGCAACGTCGCGAGTGCGACGAGCACGGCGAGGCTGCCCGCCATCGGGCGCAGGGACGCGCCGCTCATACCGGTCTCACGCGACGCGAACCGAAGAGGCCTTCGGGCTTCAGCAGGAGGATGACCATCAGCAGGCCCACGGAGACGGTGTTCTGGTACTCGCCGCCGATGAGGTTCGCCGAGAACGCATTCAGCAAACCGAGCGCCGCGCCGCCGACGAGTGCACCGACGTTGCTGCCGAGGCCGCCCACGGCCAGCGCGATGAATCCGTTCAGCGTGAGCGTGAGACCCACGGCGAAGAACGCGAACGTGAGCTGGCCCGCCGCGAAGCCCGCGAGCGCGCCGAGCGCGCCGGCGATGCCGTACGAGATCGCGCGCAGGCGGTCGGTCTCGACGCCGCGCGCCCGCGCCGCGAAGGCATCCTCCGACATCGCGACGAAGAGCTTCCCGTACAGCGTGCGGCGATAGAAGAGTTCGAGCGCCACGGCCACGACGACGGTCGTCCCGATCGGCAGCCAGTACTTCTGGTCGGCGAGGCCGGCGGTGAAGTCCTGCGGCAGCAGGCGCGGGAACGGCTTGGGTTCGGTGCCCCACCACAGCGCGACGCCCTGCTGGACGATGGTCGCGAGCGCAAGGGTCGAGAGCAGCCAGAGATGCTCGTCGCTCCGAGCGAGCACGCGGCGGATGGCGATGACGTCGGTGAGCCATCCGGCAAACGCACCGACCGCGAGCGACGCGAACAAGGCCGGCACGGGATGCCAGCCCAGCTCCGTCACGAACCACGCCCCGAACACACCGCCCAGCATCGCGAGATGGCCCGTCGTGACGGACAGCACCTTCGAGGTGGAGTACATCACGTTGTAGGCGAGCGCCGTCGCCGCGTAGAGCGCGCCGATGGCGAGGCCGGTGACGAGGACGCCGAGCATCCGAGTGCCTGGGGGCTAGGGGCTAGGGGCTAGGGACTAGGGAAACCCAGAGACAGGGGCTGGGCATCACGGCGCCTTCGGGGCGCGGTAGGTACCGTCCTTGAAGCTGTCGGCGAGGTTCATCACGACGCCGACATCGGGGAAGCCGTTGCGGTCCTCGGCCGTCCACGTGTAGTTCGCGTAGACACCTTTCAGCTCGGTCGTGGTCTCCAGCGCCTTCTGGATCGCCGCGGGGTCGGTGCCGCCGGCCTTCTTCACCGCGTGCTCGACGATGTGCACCGTGTCGTAGCCGAGCGCCACCCACCAGAACATGAAGTCGATCTCGGCGCCGCCCAGCTTCGGCCGCATCCGATCGACCAGCGACTTGGTGCTCGCGGGCAGCTTGCCGTCGGCACCCGCGGTCATGCTGACGTAGCCGGCAGCGTACGCGTCGGTCCAGTACTCGGGCTTGTTGAGCAGCTTGCGGATCGCCGGGGCCATGAGCGCGGGGTGACCGACGATCGACACCTTCCATCCCATGTCGCCGCGGGCGTTCAGCAGCCGCGCGAGCAGGCCGGTGGCGGCGGACCACGGCATCACGACATCGGCGCCGGCGGCCTTCGCCTTCGCGAGCTCGTCGGTGAGGTCGGTCTTGTTCGGGTCGACGAGCGTGGAGAACACGGGCTTCACGCCGGCCTTCTCCAGCAGCTCGGCGGCGGTCTTCGCGCTGGAGGTGCCGTAGCCCGACGTGTCGCCGATGATCGCGATCTTCGACTTCTTCAGCGTCTTCAGCGCGTAGTCGTTGGCCGCGGTGATCCACTGGCGGTTGGTGTTGATCGCACGGAACGCACGCGGAAACTTCTTCGGGTCGACCAGTTCGTCGATGGTCCCGATGATGAGGTTCGGGATGCCGGCCTTCGCTACGATCGGCACGGTGGCGAGCGATTCGCCGGAGTTCACCGGGCCGATGACGAAGTTGACCTTGTCCACGAAGGCGAGCCGCTGCGCGAAGTTCACGGCCTTGGTGGGGTCGCCCTGGGTGTCGTACGTGATGAGTTCGATCTTGCGACCGCCGATGCCGCCGGCCTGGTTGATCTCGTCCACCGCGAACTGCACGCCCTGATTCTCGGCCACGGCGGCGGATGACAGCGCGCCGGTCAGCGACGAGAGCCAGCCGATGCGGATCGGGGAGTCCGCCCAGGCGGTGGATGCGGTGGCGCAGCTGAGCAGCAGGGCCGCAAGGGGCCGGCGGAAATCCATGTCGTTCCTCCCGATCGTTCTGTCGTCGCACCCAGGCAGGGTGAGCGTCATCGAATTTCCGCGAGGGGCACGGCACTGTCAAGCGCCGGGAGGCGGCGGTGTTCAAGGAGTGAACGCGGCGCCGCTGTTCACGCAGTGAACAAGCCCGGGCACGCGCTTGACGATGCCGCCTTGCCGCGAGGATCCTGCCAGCAGACAGAATCCAGGAGGCGCATCCCTTGAAGAAGACCATACGCATCGGTGCCGGGTCGGCCTGGTGGGGAGACCGGGTGGAGCCCGCGGTGCTGAATGCCGAACGCGGCGATCTCGACTACCTCTGCTTCGAGACGATGGCCGAGGCCACGATCTCCGCGGCGCAGGTACGTGCTCGGCGCGATCCCTCGTTCCCCGGCTACGACACCTACCTGGACGACCGCATGCGCGGCGTGCTGCCCGCGTGCCTGAAGCGGGGTACGCGCATCATCTCCAACCAGGGATGGATCAACCCGGACGCCGCCGCCGAGCGCATCGTGCATTGGCTGCGCGAACTCGGCGCCAAGGGCGTGAAGGTGGCCTCCGTGAACGGCAGCCTGATCACCGACCGCGTGCTCGAACTCACCGACACGATCCTCGAGAACGGCAAGCCGACGTCCTCACTAGCACCGTCGCTGGTGTCGGCCGAGGTCTACCAGGGCGCGGAGCCGATCGTCGAGGCGCTGAAGACCGGCGCGCAGATCGTCGTCACGGGCCGCGTGGCGGACCCGTCGATCTTCATGGCACCGATGATGTACGAGTTCGGCTGGGACGCCCTCGACCACACGCACCTCGGCCGCGGCAACGGCATCGGCCACCTGATGGAGTGCGGCGCGCAGGTGACGGGCGGCTACTTCTCCGACCCGGGCTTCAAGGACGTCCCCGAACCCTGGAACCTCGCGTTCCCGATCGCCGAGGTCGAGGCGGACGGCAGCGCTGTCATCACCAAGGTCGCGGGCAGTGGCGGCGCGGTCACGCTGCAGACCGTGAAGGAACAGCTGCTTTACGAAGTGCACGACCCCGCGAACTACCTCACGCCCGACGTCGTGGTGGACTTCACCACCGCGAAGCTCGAACAGGTGGGGCCGGACCGTGTGCGCGTCACGAACCTCTCCGGCAAGCCGCGCACGCCGACGCTGAAGGTCTCGATCGGCTGCCAGGAGGGCTTCATCGGCGAGGACATGTTCTTCTACGCGGGCGAAGGCGCGCTGCGGCGCGCGCAGCTCGCGAAGCGCATCCTCGAGGAACGCTTCCGCATCGTGAAGCTCGACGCCGAGGAGATCCGCATCGACTTCCTGGGCATCAACGCGATCCACGGCGCGATGTCGCCGGCGCCCGCGGCGGAACCCTACGAGGTCGCGGTGCGCGTGGCGGCGCGATGCAAGACCCGCGAGGAGGCCAACAAGGTCGGCCGCGAGGTCGACGGCATGGCGGTGTCCGGCGTCGGCCACACCGGCAAGCGCGTGCCGCACCAGGACCGCACGCGCGAGATCATCGGCGTGTGGTCGTCGCTGGTGCCGCGCGACCGCATCGTCCCTTCGATCCGCTACTTCGAGAGCTGAGCCATGAAAGTGAAACTCCAGCACGTGGCCCACACGCGGTCCGGCGACAAGGGCAACACGTCGAACATCTCGGTCATCGCGTACGACGACGCCTTCTACCCGCACCTGGTGGAACAACTCACGTCCGAGCGGTTCCATCGGCACTACGCCGGCACGATCCACGGCCCGGTCACGCGCTTCGAGGTGCCGGGGATCGCGGCGCTCAACTTCGTGTGTCAGGGTGCCCTGGGCGGCGGCGTCTCGCGCAGCCTGTGCCTCGACAACTACGGCAAGTCGCTCTCGGCGGCGATCCTCGGCTTCGAGATGGACATCCCCGACGCGCTCGGTCCGAAGCTGCGCGGTCCGCGCTGACGTCGGCGGCTGCGCGGTGCTGGATCAGAGCCGCCAGCGCAGCGCCACGTAGAGATTGCGGTCCGGCATCGGGTAGTACGTGGCGCTGAAGGCGAGCGGCGAGTACACCTTGTCGAACAGGTTGTTCACGCCGACGGTGACGCGCACCTTGTCGCGCTCGAAATGCAGCGCGGCATCGAAGACGGTGTAGGCCGGTAACGCGGGAAAGCGCCCCGAGCCGTCCTCGTTGCCATCCGCTCTCACGCCCGCGTGGCGGACGGCGAATGCCGCCCTCACCCACGGCTGTACGGCCCAATCGATGCTCGCGTTCGCCGTGACGCGCGGCACCAGCGGTATATCGAACCCGGCGCCCACGACACGCGGTGAGACGTAGCCCGCATTCGCGCGCAGCGTGAGCGACGGCGTCGCGCGCCAGCGCAGTTCCACCTCGCCCCCGAGCCGCCGGGTCGGACGATCGAGGTTGCGGTTCACCACGAGTCCCGTCGTGGGCGAGAGCCCGTACTGGATCTCGTCGTCGACGCCCATGTGGAACACGGTGACCCCCGCTTCGCCGGTTTCGCCCCACGACCGACGTATCCCCGCCTCCAGCGTGCGCCCGCGCTGGGGACGGAGGTCCGTGCTCGCCACCATCAGCTCGTCGACGTTCGGATTGCGGAAGTGCTGCGTCAGGCTGCCGAAGGCCGTGAGGTGCTCGCGCGGTTGCCAGACGAGCCCCAGTTCGAACGCACGGTTGTGCCACGTCGCACCGCGGCTCGACTGCGTGCGGAAGGCATCGGTGCAGCCCGTCTGTCGCGGCACGCTCACCGGTACGAAGACGCCACCGCCGATGTCGACGAGGACCGTGTCGAAGACGGTCGTGCAGTCGTCGCGCGTGAATCGCGTGTCGGCCTGCTGCGTTGCGAAGCGGTCGTTCCGGACCCCGGCGTTCAGGGTCCACGCGGGTGACGCGCGCCAGGCAGCCGTCGCGTACTGCGCGAAGCCGTCCACGTCGCCGGCGCGCCGCGTCGAGCTGCCGATCTCCGTGAAGCCGTTCTCGCGGCGGAGGTAGTCGGCACGCTGATGCATGAGGCCACCCGCGATCGACACGGTCGGTGTGGGCTCCCATTCGTAGCGGGCCTCGAGGTCGCGTCTGCGCGACTCGATGGCGGACTCGAAGCGCGTCGTGTCCGCCGGCAGCGTGTTGCCCAGGCCGATCAGGTAGGGATTGCTCCTGTCGCGAAAGCTCGCACGCAGTTCGAGCCGGCCCGCGGCGCCGAACTCCAGCGTGGCACCGGCGCCGATGCGGCGATCGCGCGTGCGGCTCCGGTCGTGGGGCGCGAGCGTGCTGCGACGTGCGGCGTTGCCGGCCGCGAAAGCAGCCGCGTCGACCGGCCCCGGCAGGCCGCTCTCGTCGTCATGCGTCGCGGCGCGCAGGTGGAGATCGACGAGGCCCGTGGTGCGCTCGGGCGTGAGGCGGACTTCGGCAGCGAAGTCCTGCGCGCGCACGCCGCCGTTGCGGCGATAGCCGTCGGTGCCGCGATCGCTTGCCTGCACGGCGCCGGAGACGATACCGAGACCGCCGCTGGCCGCCACGCGCCGATCCCAGGTGTCGTACGACCCGGCGGTGGAGTTGAGCTCGAGGCTCGCAGGCCCCGGCGCTGCGCGCCGCGTGAGGATGTTCACGACGCCACCCACCGCACCGTTGCCGTAGCGGACGGCGCCGCCACCGCGGACGATCTCGATGCGGCGGATCTGCGCGAGCGGCACGGTCGACAGGTCCGCGCCGGAGAGATCGGGTTCGTTCAGACGTTCGCCATCGACGAGCACGAGCACGTTGCTCGCCGCCGTCGCTCCCATGCCGCGGATGTCGATCGACGTCCTGCGGTCGCCGCCGAAGTAGCTCTGCAGGTTGAGGTTGGCCTCGCGGGACAGCAGATCGCCGACGCCGGTCGCGGTGCTGCGCGCGATGTCGGATGCCGTGATCGCCGTGACGCCGTGTGGCGTCGTGCGCAGCGTGCCGTCCGCGCTCGGCGCCGTGACGATGATCTCCTTCAGCTCGATCACACGGCCATCGATGCCGGCCGCGGCGGCCGACGCGGAGACGCAGGTGATCACGGCCGCACAATGCCGTGCGACCTTCGCACTTCGTGGTGACGCCATGGCGATGGCGCGCCCGCCGGCGCGATACCGCAGGCGGGCGCTGTCCGTCAGGCCGCGACGGCGCGACGGCGCAGGGCGAGACCCATGACACCGATCCCCCCAGCGAGCAGCCACGCCACCGACGGTTCTGGCACGGCAGCCACAGCGAGGTTGTCCATTGCGAAGTACGCGGGCGTGTTCATGCCGAAGGGGCCGTTGTCGGTCGACGTCAATGCGAACCCGAGCGAGGCCACCGCACCGAGTGACGAGAGGTCCACGAAGGTCCAGTCCTTCACGATGAAGTCACGGGTTGCGTCCGCGAAACGGTAGTCGGCGAGGAAGAAGTCGACGGTGCCGGTCGTCGCACCACTGCCGTCGCGCCCCGTGATCGTGAGGCGCAGGAAGTCCGGATCCGCGCCCGTCGTACCGCCGAACTTCTTCGCGAAGCCATCGCCGTCGCGCATCGACGTGGCGGCGTACGTGGTGTTCGTGAACCACGCTCCTGCCAGCGACTTCGGCGCGCCGAACGTGACGGTCGCGTCGCCCAGGTAGGCGATGCCGTACTGCGTGGAGCCGCCCTGCCCGCCCCCTGCGAACGCGCTGTACTGATTGCCGAAACCCGGGGTCGTGTTGTCCGCCACGCGGGACACCGTCCACCCGCTCCAGCAGCAGCCCGGGAATCCGAAGTCGGTGTACTCGTGGGTGAAGCTCGCGGCACCGCTCGCGAAGGTCGTGGTGGCAGCGGGGAAGTAGTAGCCCTCCGCGCCGACGACAGTCTCCTCGAAGGTGCTCACGCCGCCCGCTGCGGACGCCGGCAACGCGAGCGTCGCGACGGCCAGACCGGCTGCG
>VYME01000239.1_pt1 | contig 22510 bp, 17 predicted proteins | sample 5115281 | NCBI WGS metagenome assembly VYME01 (sample SAMN12291780, study PRJNA351875) | freshwater metagenome | isolation source: freshwater lake | place: USA: Michigan, Wintergreen Lake | collected 2013-08-08
GTGGGCACGCAGGTGGATGCTACGGGGGCGACTTTCTCGGCGGCCGGCGGCGCCGGGCTGGGCGCAGCCACCGATGGCGAAGATGGCCGCGCGGTCATCGGCCGCAACAGCGGCATCTACGAGCTCATCCCCGGCCTCACGGTGACGGGCCAGGAGCAACGGTTCACCGGCACGTACGAACTGAATCCGTTCCTGCGGTCGACGTCGGGCACGTTCGCGTACAGCACCCCGCTCATCCCGGGCCTGGATGGGGGTGCGGCGGCGTACGGCTTCCTCGACATCGATGCCCGCGATCTGCTGGATGCGAGCGTCTTCACGTCCGGGCCGAGCGACCGGCAGTTCGCGATCATCCGCGTCGACGGCTCGCTGCCGGGCATGTTCGGTGAGCTCGAGGGTGCCGACATCCTGCTGGTCGTGAACCTCACGGACCAGACCTTCGCCGATCCGAAGCTCGGCATCGGCCAGGCCGGATTCCGGACCGACCTCCTGCAGGGCGGCATCGCGCACGATCCGCGATTCGGCGGCAGCGGCACGGTCACGGTCGGCACCGATGTCGTCGAGGCCTCCGAGGTGAACGAGTTCGGCGCGTACCGCGTGTATGCGACGGTGATCTACGACGACGACTTCTTCCCCGGCGACGATGCCTTCGGCGACCAGCCGAAGAACTTCTTCTTCAGCGCCGAGCGGGACGGGATCGAGTACTTCGCGCGACCGGAGATCATCGACGACGGCCAGGTCGTGTACGTGCGCGAACCCGGGCTGCGCGGCAACGTGGACCAGACGCAGAACCCCTCGGGCCTCACGCTCGACGGCACGTCGTGGCAGAGCCTGGGCGGCACGATCACCGTGGGCCCCGGTGGCGTCGACGATCGCACGATCGAGGTGTCGATCAGCTCGGCGACGGCCGGGATCATCGCGGCCGACGGCGTCATGCTCCGCCGGATCGATGCCCCCACGTTCCCGAACCTCCGCGTGCTCGACGTCACCGGCAATCCGCTGAACAACCGCACGCACGACATCTACCTGCCCGAACTGTCGGTCGACATCGACGTCGCGGCCGACCCGGATCAGCAGCCGGTGGTCGGCGTGATCGGGCCGCGTGGCGACACGCCGAACGCGATCGACCTCGATGGCCCGACCGAACAGGTGTCCATCGGCGACATCGCGGCACTCGACCTTGCCCGGAACGTGACGTTGGAGGCGTGGATCAAGCCCGAGGCCTTTGCGAACACGTGGATGCCGATCGTCTACAAGGGCGCGGGTACCGATGCCCTGGGTCGCAACTACACGCTCTGGCTGAACGACACCGGCTTCCTGCACTTCACGACGTCCGACGGGACGGCGCAGTACTCCGTGAATTCGCCGACCGGCTCGATCAAGCTCGGTGAGTGGTACCACGTCGCCGGGGTGATCGACCGCGACACCGGCAGCATGCGTCTCTATCTGAACGGACAGATCGTCGGGACCGGCTCCGTCAGCACCGCCGATGCCGTGACGAGCAACCAGGCCCTGCGGATCGGCGGCACGCAGGAGGCCTCCGCGGGCTATTCGAACTTCAACGGCCAGATCGACGAGGTGCGCCTCTGGAATGTGGTGCGGACCGGCAACGACATCCGCACCCACATGGCATCGGACCTGCTGCAGACGGCCGGGCTGGTGGGCCACTGGAAGTTCGACGAGCTCTCCGGCGCGCTCGCCGTGGACAGCTCCGCGACCGGCCGCAACGGCTCCCTCATCGGGGCAGTGGCGCGGGTGCAGGCGCCGATCCATGTCGCCGCGTTCGATCCGGACGGCGATCCGCTGAACGTCACCGTCGTGTCCGACCGCTTCAACATCACGCCGACGGTCAACGGGCGCGACATCACGGTCGGAGGCTTCGGGTCCGGCACCGCCCGCATCGATGTGGTGGTCTCCGACGAGAACGGCGCGCTGGGCGACGGCCGCGGGCGGGCGACCGATGCGTGGTTCGACTACACGCAAGGCGTCAACGCGATCTACGGCACGAAGTTCGACGACGCCAACGGCAACGGTGTGCGCGATGCCGGCGAGGTCCCGCTCGACGGGGTGCAGGTGTTCCTCGACGCGAACGGCAACGGCCGTGTCGATGCCGGTGAGTCCGTCGTCTACACCGACATCAACGGCGACTACGCCTTCACCGACCTGCAGCCTCTCCCGGGCGGCACGCCGGCGTCGGTGGTGGCGGCGACCCTGGTGGCGCCCAATGGCGGCGCGTTCGTCACGGTCGTCAACGATGTCATCGACCTCGGGTTCGGCAACTCCTTCATCGTCGGCACGACCACGACCACCCGGACCGTCCAGGTGGGACTGCGGATCGGCAACGAACTCGCGACCCGCTTCATCACCCTCCGCCCGGCGGACACTGCCGACAACACGACCCGCGCGCACCTCGTGGCGGATCTCAACCGGCTCCTCGATGCGCAGTCGATCGCGGTGACGGCATCGGTGCTGCCCGACGGACGGCTGCAGTTCACCAACGATGTCGGCGGTGGCCGGTCGAACGCGCTCACGGTGAATGTGAGCTCCGAGATCTCCGTCGTCACGACATCCCTCTTCGGGAACGGCACAGCGTCGTCTTCCGTGGCGCTGGGCGGCCTCGGCTACGGCGCCTTCGACCAGACCGCCGTGGGCACGGATGCCGCCTTCAGCGTCGTCGAGGTGCCGTTCGCAGGGTGGCGCCCGACGGCCCAAGATCCGGATGGGTTCGGCAACATCCTGGGGATACGCACCGTGCAGTTCACGACGGGCGGTGAGATCTCCGCCGCCAACGACTTCGGCAATCAGCACATCATCGAACTGGACGTCACCGGGCCGACGGCACTCGTCGAGGGTGTGCCGGCGGCATTCACGGTGACCGCGACGGACCCTGCCACCGGCGACCCGTTCGATCCGACCGTCGAGTTCGGATGGATCGTGCTCGACGCCGCCGAAAACGTCGTCACCTGGGGCCAGGGCACCACGTTCCTGTTCACGCCGCCCCAGCAGGGCAACTACCGGCTGTTCGTCGGGGGGCTGTCGTTGTTCCTCGAAGGCGAATTCTCCAACCTCCGAAGCGGAGAACAGGCGCGCCTCGTGCTGGAACCGTCCGACGAACTGCCCGTGCTGATCGGTGCGCCGTTCTTCGCGTATCCGCTCGGCCTCGATCTCACTGTCGTGAACGGGGTCCCGGTCCTCGAGGCCGGAGAGGACCGCACCGTCGACGAAGGGGCGCCGATCTCGCTGTCGACGTCCGTGCTCTCGGATCCGGGTGGCCTCGACGGGCTGACGGTCGACGTGCTGTGGGGCGATGGCAGTGCTCAGAGCGTCGCCATCCAAGCAGGCATCGACGTGAGCCAGGCGCTCGCCGGGCTCGGCCATGTCTATGCCGACAACGGGACGTACCAGGTGCAGATCACCGCGACCGACACCGACGGTGCATCGGTCGTCGATGGTTTCGTGGTGACGGTGACGAACGTCGCGCCCACGGTCGAGGCGGGCGATGACATCACGGTCGACGAGGGCACGACAGTGTTCCTGAGCGACCGGCGCGTCTTCGAGGCGAGGCTTGCGGCGGCGGTGGAGCAGGCTGTCACGCTGACGCGGGGCGGCGTCTTCGACCCCGGCACGGCCGACACGCTGAAGGCCACTGTCGACTGGGGCGATGGCACCGTCGAGACGGTCCGCCTGATCTCGGACAAGTCGGAAGGCGGAGGCCTCCGTCTCGTGCTCGATGGCAGCCACGTGTTCAAGACGCGCGGTCGGTTCGAGGTGCGTGTCACCGTCAGGGACGACGACGGCGGTGTGGGCGAGGATGGCTTCGTGGTGAACGTCGGCAACCAGCCGCCGCGCCTCGGCGGGGGCCCGATCGACCTGTCGCTCGACGAGGGCGACGTCCTGTCGCTGGCATCGCTCGATCTCCACTTCGCGGATACGTCGCCCGATGCGCCGTACGTGATCACGGTCGAATGGGGTGACGGCACCGTCGAGAACGTCGGCTACGAGGCCGAGTTCGTCGATGGCGTCTTCGTCGGCGGCCGGATCGTCGGCGAGCACCGTTACTACCAGGACGATGAGGGCCATCTGGTCGTGACGGTGAGCGACGGAGAGTTCTCGGATTCCATCGACATCGGCCTGGCCATCTCGAACGTGTCGCCGTCCTTCCTCGAGGTCAGCATCCCGCCTGCGACGCAGGGCGAACTGTTCACGGTCGACATCCCGTTCCGGGATCCCGGTGCCCTGGACCTGTTCACGGTCGAGGGCACGTGGGGCGATGGAACGTTCATCACCGATGCCGAGGTGTTCTTCGACGCGGGTCAGGGCTACATCCGGCTCGCCCACACGTTCACGGAGCGCGGCGAGTTCCCGATGACGGTCATCGTCCGGGACAATGGCGGTGGCGTGGTCGATGCCGAGTTCACCGTGGGCGTGCGGAATGCGCCGCCGGTGGTGGAACTCGCGCCGGAGACGACGCTGGAGGAAGGCGGGACGTTGAACCTGAAGGTCCGCGTCACCGACACGGGTGCGGGTGATCTCGCGGGGGCGGTGGCGTACATCGACTGGGGTGACGCCGGTTCCGGCGAAGTGAAGAGGCTCGCCGGCGCGGAACCGCTCCAGTTGATCGAGGACGAGGGAATCTTCTACGTCGTCGCGAGCCACACGTATGTCGACGACGGCGTGTACGCGCTGTCGATCGAGGTGGTGGATCGCGATGGCGCGTCCACGGAGGCGACCCAGCGCGTGACGGTCGCTAACGTCGCGCCGACCATCGTGCTTTCCGGCGCGTCGACGGTGCGGGAAGGGCAGGTCTACCAGATCACCGCGACGGCCACCGACCCCGGAACGGACACCATCCGCGAGTGGGTCGTGGACTGGGGCGATGGGACGCCGCCCGAATCGATCCCGTTCCCGAACGGGACGGTCTTCACGCATGTGTTCCGCGGGGCTTCCGAGCCCCGCACCGCGAAGATCGTGGCCACGGCCATCGACGAGGACGGCAAGTGGACCTCGAACACCCTCGAGGTGCGGGTCGTCCCGGATCTGCTCTCGGTGAACCGTCTTGACGGCGAGGCGTCCGGCTTCCATGTGCGCTTCGACCGCGCCATCGATCCCGAGGCCCTCAACATCTACGCGAGCGTCGATTCCGGTTCAGGGCCCGGCGATGTCGTGTTCCGCCGCGCCTCGGGGGCCGTCGTGGCGGGCTCGCTCGTCATGGATGGTGACAACGCTGGCTTCCGGTTCGTCGCGACGGGTGGTGCGCTCGAAGCCGGCAAGTATTCGGTGAGCCTGCGTGGTGGTGCCCGCGGCGTGGCCGACATGCAGGGCGGTGCGCTGGATGGCAACGAGGACGGCATCGCCGGCGACGATTTCGTGGGCAGCGTCAGCATCGACACCCGCGAGTCCATCGTGTTCTCGGTGCCGGACTTCGTGCGCGGCGCCGGCCAGTCCGTGCTGGTGCCCAACGCGGCCGGCAAGGGTCAGGGCTTGCCCCTGCGCATCCTGCGGCCCGAGGGGATCCAGTCGTTCGTGCTCGACATCGACTACGACCCGGCATTGCTGGACATCCGCGGCGCGCGGCTCGCGGTCGGGCTCGAAGGCGGTGTGGAGGTCGAACGCACGGAGACCGGTCTGCGCCTCCGCGTGTTCGTGTTCAAGCCGCTGAGCGCCACGGATACGTTGCCGGTGTGGCTGGATGCGGTGGTCCCCAAGGACGTTCCGACGGGCCCGGGGCAGATCCTGGATCTGCGCGTCGTGTCGGTGATGTCCGGTCAGGAGAAGGAACTCCTCGCCACCGCCGACGATGCCGTGCAGATCGCGGGCTTCTTCGGCGACACGTCCGGCAACGGCGCGTACACGATGCTCGACGTGCAGCGCCTGCAGCGTGTGCTCACGGGGCTGGATACGGGCTTCGGCACATTCCCGAACTTCGATCCGACGATCATCGCCGACGTCAATGCCAGCGGCAGCCTGACCTCGCTGGACGTCACGCGCCTCTACCAGCACGTGCTCGGGGCCCTGCGGCCGGAGATTCCGGCACTGCCGGGCAACGAGCCCGAACGCTTCTTCGGCAACGAGGAGCGGTCGGTCGCGCTCGGCGGGGACGTGGCGGCGGAACCGGGCGGCACGGTGATCGTCCCGCTCTCGATCGACAAGGCCACCGGACTGGAGAGTGTCCGTGCGCGGGTCACGTTCGATGCGAGCCGGCTGCAGTTCGTGCAGGCGAAGCCGGCCCTCACGGCCGATTTCGCGTGGCGCAGCGTCCGGACGGTGACGAACCGCGACGGCACGCAGACGCTCGAGATCGATCTGGCGCGCCTGCAACCGATGACCGACGGCACCGGTTCGCTGCTGGATCTGGAGTTCCGGGTGCAGCGCGATGCGCCGGCCGGCGGGACGCTGGTCGACCTGCAGTATCTGGCCCTCAACGACACTCACATCGGCCAGTCGGTGCCATCGGTGCCGGGTGAGGATCGCACCGACGCGATCGTCCGGGTGCTGGGTGATGTGCAGCCTCCCAAGGATCAACTGCGTGTGGCCGCGGCGCCGGCGGCGCCTTCAGGAGAGTTGCTGCAGGCGCTATCGGCGAGTACGGCACGGACGGTGAACTGGGGTGGCGCGTTTGCCCCGGCCGAACCCGCCAAGCCGGCAGCCGTACCGGTCGCGGTGCCTCCGGAAACGACCAGCGTCTGGCGTGCCGATGCGTGGGCTCGCGACCTCGGCACCCGTCTGGCCTCGGTGGATGACGGCACGCCGCCGGCACAGCCGGCCCGCGACGGGCTGCTGAAGCAACTGGTGCGCGGTCTTAGCCGGACGCTACGCGGGTGATCCGGCGCGAGGGGGGCCGCGGTAGCCCCCCTCCTGCCGGCCGATCGGGGGTGCCGTGCTTGTCGGCGTGTCCGCCAGCCGGGTCACCGGGGGTGGAGGTCATGCTCGACCCCGTTTCTCATCGGGGCACGTTAGAGTCCGCACCGATTCATCAACCCCTGGACCGACCCAGACGTGGTTCCTGACCTGCAGCGCCCTGGTCGCCTCATCCCGCTCCTCACGAGATGCCCATCGACGACACCGACGAGGCGCTGATGCTCCGGTACGCGGCGGGCGACGCGGCGGCATTTCCCGAGTTGTACTCGCGGCACCGGGCCGGCCTATACCGCTTCTGCCTGCGCATGTGCCGCGACACCGGCCGGGCGGAGGAGGTGTTCCAGGATGCGTGGCTGCAGCTGATGCAGGCCCGTGAGCGGTATCGCGTGGAGGCCCGCTTCGTGACGTTCCTGTACCAGATCGCCCGCAATCGCATGATCGATGTGCTGCGCCGCGATCGACGGACCACGATGTCCCTCGACGACGAACCCGGGGCTGCCTTCGCCGCGACCTTGGAGGCGGATGCCGGCGACGAGCCCGAACGCCGTCTCTCGCGCAAGCAGGACACTGGGCGGCTGGTCGCCGCGCTGGACGCGCTGCCCGAGGCCCAGCGCGAGGCGTTCCTGCTCCACGAGGAGGGCGAGCTGACCCTCGAGGAGATCGGGACGCTGACCGGCGTCGGACGCGAGACCGTGAAGAGCCGCGTACGCTATGCGCTCGGGCGGCTGCGCGATGCACTGGCGGGAGAGCGCGATGGCTGACGCCGACGATCGCGAGTTCGACGCCCTCCTGAAGGACCATGCGGACGTGCGCGCGGCGTACCGGGCGGCGTCGGCCGGCGACCAGCCCCCCGCGTCCCTGGACGCGGCGATCCTCGCGGCATCGCGCCGGGCGGTGAACGCCGGTCCGGCGAGCGTGGAGCGTTCCCGACGATTCGCGAGCCGCTTCGCGGTGCCGTTGTCGGCGGCGGCCGTCATGGTCCTGGCGACGTTGCTTTCCTTCCTGGTGTACGAGGAGCGTGGCGCCCCGTCGGCCCCCGAGCCCTCCCGTGCGGTGCGTGCGCCGGCTTCCGAGGCGGCGACCGCGGGCGACGCCGACCAGGTGGCCGCTGCGCCTGCCCCCGCTTCAGCACCCATTGAAATGCCTCCTCCGATCGCGATGCGTGAACACAAGGAGCCGGCGCCGCGGCGCGTTGCACCGCCGGCCAGCGGCTCGACATCGGTCGGATCCGCGCCGGCGGCAGCGCTATCCGCCGCAGCGCCTAGTCCACCGGTGATGGGGCGTTCGGAGCCCGCCGCGGAGGCGCCGTCGGTTCTTCGGCCGGGTGCAGGGGAGGAACGCGAGGCCATGGCTAGGCGCTTTGAAGAGACGACTTCGGAGCGGTCCGCCCTCCGGAACGACGCCCGGGCATCCTTGGCACAGGCCGAGTCAGCTCGAGCGGCGGCGTCGGGACCGGAGCCCGACCGGGCCGTCCAGGCGCGTCAGGCAAACCGTGCGGCCCGGCAGGTCGAGGCGCGAGACGACGTCGTGGCGGAGTTGCCATCGGCAGCATCGATGCCGCCCGAGGCGCCCGCCGTCAGTGCGAAGCGGCTCGCCTCGCCTGCCCGTGACCGCGCCATGGACGGCACGGCACCGCCGGAGGCACGGCAGAAGTCGGCGGTATCTCCGGAGGAAACGCCCGCGGCCTGGATCGGCCGCGTTCGTGCCTTGATGGACGCCGGCCGGGTCGATGCCGCCCGCGCCGAGGTGGCGCGTCTCCGCTGCCGGCATCCCGACGTGACCCTGCCTGCGGATCTTCCCGCGCCGAGTGCGGGCGCGGCGTGTCCTGCCCCTCCCGCTAAAGAAGGTTCGTCCGATCTCCGTTAAGCCCGATGTCAGTGCGAGCACCGCCGACACCCGTCGGCATTCGTGCTCCCCGACTCGCGACAAGACGGATCCCATGGACAAACAAGGCTTCGACGAACTCAAGACCACCGGAAAGCTGCCATCCCCGTCCGGGGTTGCCTTGCGGATCATGGAACTGTGTCGCAAGGATGACGTGGGCGTCCCCGAACTGGCGAAGGTCGTCCAGGCGGATCCCGCCCTGACCGGACGCCTCGTGAAGTTCGCGAACTCGGCGATGGCCGGGCCGCGCCGCCCCGTGGTCGCCATCGCGGATGCGATCCGCGTGCTCGGCATGAATACGGTCCGCCAGCTCGCGCTGGGGTTCTCCGTGCTCGGCCAGCATCGCGCCGGTGCCTGCCCCGCATTCGACTATGCCGTCTTCTGGTCGCGGTCGCTGGCGAGCGCCATCGGTGCCAATGCCCTGTGCCTGCGTACCCGCGCCGCGGCCGCCGACGAAGCGTTCACCTGTGGTCTGTTGCTGAGGGTGGGGAGCCTAGCCCTCGCGTCGCTGTACCCCGAGGGCTACGGGGACGTCCTCAAGAACAACGCCGAGACGCCCGACCGACTGCTCGAGTACGAGCGCAAGCAGCTGAGCACCGACCACCTCGAGATCACCGCCGCGCTGCTCGAGGAATGGATGCTGCCACGCTTGTTCGTGAACGCGGTCTACCACCACGAGGCGCCGCAGGAAGGGCAGTATCCCGACGGATCGCGCGAATCCATCCTCTGCAACGTGATGCAGCTCGCGTCGGTGATCGGGACCTTCTGCACGGTCTCGGATCCGGAACGTCGGCAGATGCTGCCGGACATGGTCTTCGGCGCGGCCCGCGTGGGCATCGACGCAGAGGCGCTGTCGATGCTGATGGACCAGGTCGTCATCGAATGGCAGGAGTGGGGCAAGATCCTCGAGGTGCGGACGAGCGACATCGCGCCGTTCCACGCCATCGCCGAAGCAGCCCGCGACGGCGAGCTGGTCGATCGACCCCCGACGCTGACCGTCGTGAACGGTGGCGTGAGCGGCCCGGGTACGCCTGCTGCCGCGCCGCCGGCCGCTGTCGTTGTCGAGAAGGGTGTGATCGCAGCTGCTCCGGGGGCGACTGCCGACAGCCTGCGCATCCTTGTCGTCGACGACGATGCGACGATCCTGCACATCGTGTCCCGTCTGCTCATGGATCAGGGCCACGATGTCACCACGGCGCGCGACGGCCAGGAAGCCTTGCGAGCGGCGATGCGGGAGCATCCGCAACTCATCATCTGCGACTGGATGATGCCGGAGATGGACGGCGTCACCCTCTGCCGTGCCCTGCGCGAGACGCAGGAAGGGCGGCATATCTACTTCCTCCTGCTGACCGGTCTCGAGAAGGAGGAGCATCTCGTCGAGGCATTCGCTGCGGGCGTGGACGATTTCGTGTCGAAGCCGGTCTCGGCCAAGGTGCTGCTGGCGCGGTTGCGCGCCGGTCAGCGGGTGATCCGGCTGCAGCAGGAGGCGGCCCGCGACAGCCAGAGCCTGCGCCGCTTCGCCACCGAACTGGCGGTCGCGAATCGACGGCTCCGGCAGGCGGCGCTCACGGACCCGCTCACCGGTCTGCCGAACCGCCGCTATGCCATGGAACGCCTCGAGCAGGAATGGTCCGCGGCGACGCGGAACCAGCGGACCTTCACCGTCATGATGGTCGACATCGACCGGTTCCGGTCGGTCAACGATGCCTTCGGGCACGACGCCGGCGACCAGGTCCTGCGGCACGTCGCGATGGCACTCAGGAAAGCGGCGCGGTCGGAGGATGTGATCTGCCGGCTGGGCGGCGAGGAGTTCCTCGTCGTGTCGCCCGATACCCCTCTCCCGGCAGCCATCCGCTTGGCGGAGCGCCTGCGTCAGGCCGTGTGTTCCGCAGCGCCGCAGCCCGGGGCGTCTGCGCAACCGCTGTCGGTCTCGATCGGTGTGGCGGAACGCAGCCCCACGATGCTGAAGCCCGACGAGTTGCTGAAAGCGGCCGATGAAGTCCTGTTCCATGCCCAGCGTCTCGGCGGCAATCGCATCCAGGCCGCGGGGCAGGGCGTGGTGCGCACCGCAACACCGATCACCGGTGCCGGGACGGGGGTGCCCGGGCGGGGCTGAGTCCCGGCGTCGCGCAACGCGTTTCGTTCCGAGTGACAAAAAACAACAGGCCCCGGGGTCACCCCCGGGGCCTGTTCATTTCACTGCCTGGCGAAGCTGCCTGATCAGGCGGCCTTGCGCTTGCTCGGGGTCGGCGCGGCCGGCTCGAACTGGGGCGCCAGGCCACGGAGCGACTGCATCGCCGTTTCGTAGGCCTGATTGGCCGTGCTGGCCGCGGACTTGAAGGAGGCAACGAACGGCTCGGAACCGGCCGGGGCGTTCTTCAGCAGGCTGTCCATCGCGACGACCATCTGCTTCTGGAACTCGGTGACCTGCGTCTCGATGAGTGCCGTCACTTCAGCCTGCACGCCGGCGACGCTTTCGTAGACTTCCTTCGCGTAGGCCTGACCCTTGTCGATGCCGGGCTTCAGCACCTTGCTGGCGATCGCCTGGATCTCGGCGGGATCCTTCGCGCCGGCGATGGCGCGGACCTGGGCGCTGGCTTCGTCGAACGAGCTGCGGACGGTCTTCATGTTGAGGTCGAACAGGCGCTGCGCGCTTTCCGTGGTGACGGTGGCGAAGCGGAGGGCGGTATCGAGCTGGGCCTTGGCAACCGCAGCGAATTCGGGGGTGGTGGTCATAGCAGTACTCCATCGACAGGTGAGAGGGGATGCCTCGGTGCACCTGGGCATGTCGGCAGGGCGTTGCTGCAGTGCACAAGACCGAGTATAGGGTCTCGAAAACTCAAGTCAAGGGGTTGGTGCCTCGATCATGAAAATAAATGATGCGACGCAACAAATCACCCTGGCGGCCCGGAACCGTCTGCGTTCACAGGTGGGTCCGACGCCGGGGGAAGCCTGGCTGGAGACCAGTGGTCCGCCACCCAGGCCCAGAGTTCCGACACAGGACCGCCGATCAGTTCGGGGGGTGGGCGGTGCCCCAGGAAGGCGAAGGCATCGGCCAGCACGGCACCAGGACGGGTCGTGTCGACCGCCGCCGCGAGCGTCTGTTTCGACAGCTTCTCCCCGGACGGATGACACACCAGGGGCAGATGCATCCATCTCGGCGCCGGGGCGCCCAGCCAGCGTCGGACCAGGATCTGCCTCGGGGTGGAGGCGGCGAGGTCCGCTCCGCGCACGATGTCGGTGAAGCCATCGAGCACGTCGTCGACGGCGCAGGCGAGGTGATACGAGGGGATGTCATCCGCGCGCCACAGCACGAAATCGCCGGTCGCGGCCTCGATGTCCTGCACGTAGCGTCCGAGGCGTCGATCCGAAAACTCGATGGGTGCGCCACGGACGTCCAGGCGCCAGGCCGCCGCGCCGGGAAGGGCCTTGCCGTCGCGGCACGTGCCGGGATAGCGCGGGCCTTCGATGCCGGGGAGTCCTGCCCTCGCGATCAGTGATCGCGGGCACGTGCACCGATAGACCGGCGCGTCCCGGCGCAACTGTTCGAGCGCGGCCCGATAGGCGTCGCGGCGCCTGCTCTGGTAGACAACCGGACCGTCCCACGCGAACCCCAGCGCTTCCAGACACGCCAGGATGGCGTCGATCGCCCCTGGCGCGACCCGGGGTGGATCGAGGTCGTCGACGCGCAGGTGCCACTCGCCTCCGGCAGCCAGGGCATCGGCCCGACTACCCGCGGCAGCAACGATGGAGCCTAAGTGCAGGGGGCCGGACGGCGTGGGCGCGAAGCGTCCGCGATACCCGGTGGCCGTGGTCACGGCGTGCGCAGGCCGGCGGCGAGCCGCGTCCGGATGTAGAGCAGGCACGCGGCGAAGTACACGACCGACAGCGTGGCTTCGCCCATCGCGAGCGCGCGGGACATCCCGGTGTCGGACCACGCGCGGACCGTGCCCTCGGTGAAGTACGCGAGCACCAGAAGGCTCGTCCATCGATAGCTGTAGAGGCGTTCCCGCAGCAGGCCGAAGAGCGGCACGAGCAGGGGCAGCGCCTTCAGCGTCATCAGCGATCCGCCCGGGCGAAGCGGCGCGAGGAACCCTTCCCAGGCAACGCACAGCAAGGTGAGCGCGATCCAGGACGCACACGCGGCGAGGTAGGTGATGCGGATCATCCGCCGCGGCTCTCGCGTGCCATCCGGATGAACTGCAGCCGCGCAGCGTCGGCGTCGGTCACCGGCTCGGGGAAATCGAAATGCAGCGTGGCGTCGTCCGCGCGCAGATCGAAACCGTCCGCGTCGACGCAGAGCATCTGTACCGCCCCCGGCGCGGCACCGAGCCGGGCGGTGCACCACGCCTGCATCGTGTCGACGTGGTCCTCGTTCATGTGCGCGACGATGTCGTCCTCGCGATCGTCCAGTGCCGTGGCGGGCACGAGGAAGTCGGTGCCGTCGAACCATCGGATGTCGCCGAAGCCGCCCACGTAGTGCCCGGCGACCGGGTCCAGCCGGAGGAATCCGAAGTCCCCGAACCCGGCGTAGACCTCCGCCTCCGGCAGCAGGGCGAGATAGCGACGGGCCGCGGACGATCCACGATCGATCTCCGCGATGCGCCCGAGCAGCGTGACTCGCGCACCGGTGACGACGTCGTCCCCGTGGGCCGTGAGGCTCACGGCGGGATTTCCAAGCATGTCCTGAGTGTGGGCGGCGAGGCGGCTCACCAGCAGCACCGGATGCCCATGGGCGTCGAGCACGAACGGGACTGCGGATCCGTAGGGGAAGCCCTCGAAGCGTGTCGAGAAGGTGGAGAGCACGCCGCGGTGGGTGCGGCGCAGGAGCAGGCGTGCGGGGCGGGCGCGGTCGTCGGTCATCGTGATGGCGGCAGGCGGGTGAATCCGGGATGACCCTTTGTCGCGGGAGGGCCCACGCGGTTCATCGGGCGAGCTTCAGGGAGATCTCCGCCAGGCGGCGCCCCAGCGCCACGCACAGTCGGTGTTCTTCCTCGCTCACGGCGCGGTCGCTGCGGGGGCCGGCCCAGTGGGTGGCGCCGTAGGGGCTGCCGCCGCTCGACGTGTTGGTCACGTCAGGTTCGGTATAGGGCAGGCCGGTGATGAGCATCCCGTGGTGAAGCAGCGGCGTCATCATCGAGAGCAGTGTGGATTCCTGGCCGCCGTGGAGGCTGGACGTCGACGTGAACACCGCGGCGGGTCGGCCGGCGAGTGCACCGCGGGACCAGAGACCGCCGGTACCGTCCCAGAAGTACTTCATCGCAGCGGCCATGTTGCCGAATCGGGTCGGGCTGCCGACCGCCAGGCCGATGCATTCCTCGAGGTCGCGCAGCTCCGCGTACGGCGCACCCTGATCGGGGATCCCGGGCTCGGTGGCCTCGCAGACGGTGGACACCCGGGGGACGGTGCGGAGCCGGGCCTGCGCGCCGGGCACCTTTGCAATGCCGCGGGCGATGAGGCGGGCCATCTCGCGCACGGCGCCGCCGTGGCTGTAGTAGAGGACGAGGATGTCTTGCATGGGGTGCGACGGAAGTGGAGGGCTATTATAGGAGCCGTGCCGCGCTGCCGCGGTTCCTTCATCCGCGGTGAATACGCCTCCCATGCCTCACCCGTCGTCACGTGTCCCGTCGTCGCGTGCCCTGTCCTCACGCGTCCGCGCGATCGTCCGCTACGTCGTGCAGCGCATCCGGGAGGATGATCTCCTCGAGGTCGCGGGCAGTCTCACCTTCACGACGCTCTTCTCGCTGATCCCGTTTGTCACCGTCGTGTTCACCGTGATCTCCGCATTCCCGGTGTCCAGCCGCTTCACCGCGACGCTGCACGGTTTCATCGTCAGCAACTTCGTCCCCGGTGCGGCGAGCAGGCTCATCACGGTCTACACGCAGCAGTTCGTCGAAAAGGCCTCGCACCTCACGGCGATCGGCATCGGCATGCTGGGTGTCACCGCGATCATGCTGATGTTCACCATCGAGCAGGCATTCAACCGCATCTGGCGTGTCCGGCATCCGCGTCCGTTCCTGAAGCGCGTGCTGGTCTACTGGGTGGCGCTCACGATGGGGCCGATCCTCATCGGGGCGAGCGTCTACCTCACTTCCTCGCTCGTCACGCTGTCGCTCGGTCTCGTGCAGGGCAACGGGGCGCAGGGGCCGCTCTGGAAGCTGACCTCCGTCGTTCTCACCTGCGCCGCGCTCGCGCTGCTCTATCGCACCGTGCCGAGCCGGCGCGTCAGCTCATGGGAGGCCGCGATCGGCGGTGTCGCCGCGGGTCTCGCGTTCGAGGCGATGAAGTCGGCGTTCGCATGGTTCGTCACGCACATCGGCAACTATCGTCTGGTGTACGGGGCGTTCGCCGGCTTCCCCGTCTTCCTGCTCTGGATCTACATCTCGTGGCTGATCGTGCTCGCGGGCGCCGTGATCACGGCCGCGCTGCCCGGCCTGCGTGCCGGACTGTGGTTGCGGACCGTCGTGCCCGGCGTCACCCTCGTCGAGGCCTTGGCGATGCTGCGGTTCCTGCGTGAGCGGCATTTCGCGGGCGCCCCGACCGATGCATGGGAGGCCGCCCGCGCGATCCGCATGTCGCACGACGACGCCGAGGTCCTGCTGGACCGCATGGTGGGCCGGGGCTGGGTGATCCGCACCGAGGACGATCTCTGGATGCTCGCCCGCGACCCTCGGACGATCCCGCTCGCGGAGTGCTACGACGAGTTCCTGTTCCGCGGCGAGGCGTTGGCAGGCGAGGCAGTCGAGCTCGGCGTTGCCGCGGGCCTGCCCAGGATCTCGGGAACGCTCACGCTCGATGACCTGTGCGCGGCCGACCTGCCGGCTCAGCCGGAGGGGCCGAGGTAGGTCGTCGGGCGCTGGATCGGCGCGGGGTTCGACGGCGCGCGGACCCGGGTCGCAGACGGTGCCGCGTCGGGCGACCAGTGCGTGCGCCAGTGGTGGAGCACCTTGATCGCGTAGTCGCCCGGCTTGCCGAGGCTGCCGTTGTAGCGCAGCAGCGCCCGCGTCATGTCACCGCGTTCGATGTCCAGATAGTGGCGCAGGATCGTGCAGCCGTAGCGCAGGCTCGTGCGGAGGTGGAAGAGATTGTGGTCGGGGCTCCCGATCACGTTGGTCCAGAACGGCATCACCTGCATGAAGCCGCGGGCACCTGCCGACGAGAGCGCGTACTTCCGGAAGTTGCTTTCCACCTGGATCAGGCCCAGCACCAGATGCGGATCGAGGCCTGCGCGCGTCGCCTCGTAGTGGACCGTGGTGAGGAACTCCGTGCGCGTGGCCTCGTCGGGCATCCGCTTCGCGAGGCGCGCGGACATCGTCGCCAGCCAGACCGCGCCTTCGTACGGATCCGTGAACGACAGCCGCGGCGCGCCGGTGTCGGAAATCGACCGCTGCAGACGCGCCTGCACGGCGGCCGACAGCGGCTCGTACTTCTGCGCGCCCGCCTGTGCGGTGCCCGCCGCCGTCAGACCCAGCAGCGCGGCGACACCGGCAGCGAGCGCCGGACGCAGCACGCGAGACGACATCAACCGAGCTGCGCGCGGACCCAAGCGACGGCCTCACCCTTCGGCAGCGGCTGGGACTTGGGATCGCGCCGATGCTGCACTTCCACCTCGCCGTTCTTCAGCCCGCGGTCGCCGACGGTGATGCGGTACGGGATGCCCGTCAGTTCCATGTCGGCGAACATCACGCCGGGCCGCTCGTCGCGATCGTCGAGCAGGACCTCGATACCGGCCGCCTGCAGGGCGCCGTAGAGTTCCTCGGCGGCGGCGCGCACTGCATCGCTCTTCTTCAGCCCGATCGCGACGATCGCCACCTGGAACGGCGCGATGCTCGCCGGGAACACGATGCCGCGGTCGTCGTGGTTCTGCTCGATGGCAGCGGCGACGATGCGCGTGACACCGATACCGTAGCAGCCCATCTCCATCACCTGGGCCTGGCCGGCCTCGTCGAGGTACGTGGCCTGCATGGCCTGCGCGTACTTCGTGCGCAGCTGGAAGACGTGCCCGACCTCGATGCCGCGACACAGTTCGAGAGTGCCGGCGCCATCGGGGCTCAGGTCACCCGCCACCACGTTGCGGATGTCCGCCACCAGGGACGGCTCGGGCAGGTCGCGTCCGAAGTTGACACCGGTGAGGTGGAAGCCGGCCTCGTTGGCGCCGCAGACGACATCGGCCATCACGGCAACGGTGCGGTCGGCGATGACGGTGATGTCCGACGGGATACCCACAGGGCCGATGTAGCCGGGCTTGCAGCGAAGGCGCTCGACGATCTCCGCGTCTGTCGCGAAGCGGAAGCCGTCGAGGCCCTCGATCTTCGCCGCCTTCACTTCGTTCAGCTGGTGATCGCCGCGGAGGAGCAGCAGGAACATGCGGCCTTCGTTGACGAGCGCGAGCGCCTTGACCGACTGCGTGAGCGGCAGGCCGAGCAGCGCCACGACGTCCTCGCAGGTGGTCTTGCCGGGCGTGGGCACCTTCGTCATCGGCTGAGAGGCTGCGGCGCGCGGCGTGGCCGGGGCGACACCTTCCGCCAGTTCGACGTTCGCGGCGTAGTCCGACGCCGGGCAGAACGCGATGGCGTCCTCGCCGCTGTCGGCGAGGACGTGAAATTCATGGGATCCGGTGCCGCCGATCGCGCCGGTGTCGGCCGCCACGGCACGGAAGCGCAGGCCGAGGCGTTCGAAGATCCGCGTGTAGGCGTCGTACATGTTGCGGTACTCGCGTTGGAGATCCTCGAAGTTCGTGTGGAAGGAGTAGGCGTCCTTCATCACGAACTCGCGGGCGCGCATCACGCCGAAGCGGGGCCGGATCTCGTCGCGGAACTTGGTCTGGATCTGATAGAAGTTGACGGGCAGCTGGCGATAGCTGCGGATCTCGCGGCGCGCGATGTCGGTGATGACCTCCTCGTGCGTCGGGCCGAAGCAGAACTCGCGGTCGTGGCGGTCGCGGATCTTCAGCATCTGCGGGCCGAACACGGCCCAGCGACCGGTCTCCTGCCACAGCTCCGCCGGCTGCACGGCGGGGAGGAACACCTCCAGGGCACCGGCGCGATTCATCTCTTCCCGCACGATCGCTTCCACCTTCCGCAGCACCCGCAGACCGAGCGGCATCCAGGAGTACAGGCCGCTGCCGAGTTTGCGGATGAGGCCGGCCCGCAGCATGAGGCGGTGGCTGACCAGCTCGGCCTCGGCCGGGGCTTCCTTCAGCGTGGAGAGAAAGAACTGGGAGACGCGCATCGGATTGGCTTCCTGGAAAAGCCGCGATTCTACCGGCACCGGACTGCCGCTCTATGCGTGGCCAACCGCGTTCTTTAAGATGCCGCGGACCGTGGTCGATCGAACCGCGCACCGGAACTGGAGACCTCGCCCATGCACCAGACACTCAAGACGATGTTCCGCGGCCTCCTGTGCGCCGCGCTGGTCGGGCCGGCACTGTCGATGGACGCGGCGGCCTACAGCAACCTCTACATTCTCGGCGACAGCCTCTCCGATTCGGGCAACGTCAGCACGACCTACGCTGTCGGCGTGGCGACCGGTGTCATCGAGGTCCCGCCGAATCCGCCCGTCGTGCCCAGCGCGGTCTACTTCCCGGGCACCTTCAGCGACGGCCCGAACTACACCGTGACGATGGCCGCCGCGCTGGGGCTCACTGTGAAGCCGTCGCTGCTGGGAGGTACCAACTACGCGTACGGCGCCGCGCGGACCGACTACCACGCGCTGCAGAACCAGAGCGCGGCGTTCCTCGGGCTCGCACAGCAGCGCGATCTCCTGCTGGCGACGCATCCCGGTGGTCTCGACAGCAATGCCCTGTACGTGGTCTTCGGCGGTGGCAACAACGTGCAGGATCTCCTGGCCGGCGAGCGGGCGACGGGCAACGCGGCGCTGGGTGCGCCGCACACGGTCGCCGAGACTGTGCTCGACATCAGGAGCATCGTTGGCGATCTGTTCGCGAATGGCGCCGGCACGGTGATGGTCGTGAACCTGCCGGACCTCGGACTCGTGCCGAGCATCACCGCACTCGGGCCCCTGGCGGTCGGCGGAGCAAGCTTCTACAGCGCCCAGATCAATGCGGGGATCGCGGGCGTGGTGGCCGAGCAGAAGGCGATGGGCCGAAACGTCATCGGCTTCGATCTCGAGAGCCTCTTCGACAATCTCATCCAGAACGGCGCCGCCAACGGCTTCACCAACGTCAAGGATCCGTGTTTCGTCGGGGACGACGTCAACTTCTTACCCGGCGGGACGGTGTGCGACAGCCCTGGCGAGTACATCTTCTGGGACAGCATCCATCCGAGCGCCAGGGTCCACGGCATTCTCGGCACGCACATGGCGGTCGCCGCCGTGCCCGAACCCGGCACGTGGGCGCTGATGGGCGTCGGTGTCCTGCTGGTGGCCGCGGTTCGCCGACGCGCTGCTGCCTGATGCCGAACGGCCGGCCTCACGCTCCGGTGCGGGGCCGCGCTTGAACTGGTTTTCGCGGAACCCGTCCCGGCGCGGTGCGCGCGCCGAGGCGGTGGAAGTGAGCGAGCAGGGCGGCATCCGCTCGCTGCACATCGGCAGCGACACGATCCAGAGTTCGATGAAGGTGTCGGATCCGGTCGTGCTGGTGCTGTCGTACACGCGGGCGATGATGGGCTTCCTGCTGTTCCATCGCGCCCCGCGGCACTTCGTGATGATCGGCCTGGGCGGCGGGTCCCTTACCAAGCACGCTTATCACCAATTCCCCGATGCACGCGTCACGGTCATCGAGACCAACGCCGAGGTGATCGCCGTCGCGCGCAGTCTCTTCCATGTCCCGATGGACGATGACCGCCTGCAGGTGATCACTGGCGATGGAGCCGACTACATCCGGGATCATCCCGCCGGCTGCGACGTCCTGATGGTCGATGCCTACGACAGCCGGGCGCAGGTGGAGGCGCTGGCGACGGAGGATTTCTACCGCCAGGCGCGCGAAGCCCTCGAGCCCGATGGCGTGCTGGTCGTCAATCTCTGGAGTACCGATCCGCGCTTCGACGTGTTCCTGCAGCGCGTCGAGCGCGCATTCGACAACCAGGTGATCTGCCTGCCGGCCGAACGCAAGGGCAACGTCGCGGTCTTCGCGTTCCAGCGCCGGCCGACCCTGGTGCGGTGGGACCAGCTGAAGGCCCAGGCCCGTCTGCTCGAGATCGACACGGGAATCGAATTCCAGAAGTTCGTGGGCCGCCTCGCGGATCTGAACCCCCACACCGAGCATCGACTGCTGCTCTGATTGCGTCCGATCGCCGTCGTGTGTTCCTCCACGGCTGGATTTATGAAAAAATTTCGAGCATGAAAACCCTTTTCCGCAGGCTGCCGTGATCGACCGCGACGGCTATCGCCCCAACGTAGGGATCGTCATCGCCAACGGCCGGAACGAGGTGTTCTGGGGCAAGCGCGTGGGCGAGCACGCCTGGCAGTTTCCGCAGGGTGGCATCCAGGCCGGGGAATCCCCCGAAGACGCGATGTACCGTGAACTCACCGAAGAGGTGGGCCTCGAGTCCGAACACGTGAAGATCCTCGGGCGCACCCGCGACTGGCTGCGCTACGACGTCCCGAGGCACTGGGTGCGTCGTGACGCGCGGAGCCTGTACCGGGGGCAGAAACAGATCTGGTTCCTCCTGCGTCTCACAGGGCGCGACTGCGATGTCTGCCTGCGTCGGTCCGAGAAGCCGGAGTTCGACGCCTGGCGTTGGACTCCTTACTGGGTGCCACTCGAGACGGTCGTCGACTTCAAGCGCGAGGTGTATCAGTCGGCGCTGTCGGAGTTGGCCCGTTTCATTTCGCTCCGCCCGGATCCCGACTGGTCGGGCGGCATCGCCGACGCGGTCGGGGCGTGAGCGACGCCGCTGCACGCAGCGGGTGCCGGATCAACCGGGGGCGATGATCGGCAGGTCGCGGACGCCGGGGGCTTCGCCTTCCACGACGACGACGAAGAGTCCGCCCCGTGTCTGCCAATCGGCGGCGACATCCTCCAGCAGCGCAAGCAGCGTTCGCCAGGCATCCGGATCGTGGCGTGCCAGCAGCGCCGGGTCCGTCAGACCCACCACGACACCCCCGTGACGCGGCGCGGGCAGGTCGAGAAGGCATTCCGCCAGGGCGTCCCAGTTGCGGCCGAACCAGTCCGGCAGGCCGGCGGTGGTCGCGAACGCCTCCATGAGCGCTGGCTTGTTCCTGACCGGGGGGATGACGACGCTGGTCGTGGGCGGGTCCACCGCCGGGTGGGACCCCGATGCCGTTCGATACACCCCGCTGCGGCGCCCATCCACAATTTCGCGAAGAGTCGTCATGGTGCCCCCGTGATCCGGACGAAGGTCTGGTAGTGATCCGCCGTCCAGTAGTACTCGGCCGGCCGGCCGGCCACGATGCGGCGGGGGCCGCGGTCGCGGCGGCCTGGGGTCCGGACGGTGTACTCGCGGTAGTACCCGCGGGGCCGCAAGGGCAGCAGCCGTTCGCGGTTCGAGAAGACGACGCCGTCACGGTCGTAGGGGAAAGGACCGCCGGCCTGGATCAACGCCAGTGTGGTTCGCGCTTCCGGTGGCAGGCGATCCGGTGTGATCGTCCCGAGCGGTGCCGGGCCGCGCGCCCAGAGGGTGCCCGCCAGCAGCGCGAGCAGCAGCGCGACCCACGCGCGGCGGAATCCGTTCACCAGCCCACTTCCACCGCCGCCACGACAGCGTAGATGAGGTCGTTGGCGTCGCCCTTGTCGGCGAGCACCGAGTGGCTGTGCGCCGCGAGCCCGCCGGCGACGGCCGTCACGCTCACCTGACCGTACGGGAAGACCGCGCGCACGGCCGCTTCGTCCAGCGTGTCGCGACCGGCAGGGATGCCGAGGGTCACGTGCACGCGCATGTGCGAGAGATCTCCGTCCGGCAGCAGCCGCCTGAGGCCCGGCAGGGCATTGCCGCGGATCGCGTTCTGGCAGGCACGCACGGCGGCCTTCGTGGCGTTCTGACCGTGCTGGTCGATGCCCATCCCCACTTCCACCAGCAGGACGTTCTTCGGAGTCGGCATGGAGTCCTCTCCTCAGGCGACTTCGAGCACGATCTTGCCGACGTGCGTGCTCGATTCCATCAGCTCGTGGGCCCGCGCGGCTTCCGCGAGCGGGAACGTGGCGTGGATGACGGGCTTGATCGTCTTGTCCGCCACCTTCGGCCAGACTTGGCTCTCCAGCGCCTTCGCGACCTCGGTCTTGTACTCGACCGAGCGCGGCCGCAGGGTCGAGCCGGTGATCGTGAGGCGCCGGTACAGGATGTCGCCCATGTCGAGTTCGGCGCGGGTGCCGCCCAGGAATGCGATCAGCGACAGGCGGCCATCCACCGCGAGGCACTTCAGTTCACGCGGGACGTAGGCGCCGCCCACCATGTCGAGGATCACATCGACGCCCCGGCCATCGGTGAGCGACTTCACCACTGCCACGAAGTCCTCCTGCTTGTAGTCGATGCCCCGCTCGGCACCGAGGGCCTCGCACGCTCGGCACTTCTCGGCGCTGCCGGCGGTCACGAAGACACGATGACCGAAGGCCCGCGCCATCTGGATCGCGGTGACGCCGATGCCGCTCGAGCCGCCCTGGACCAACAGCGTCTCGCCGGGTGAGAGATGCGCGCGGTCGAAGACGTTGATCCAGACGGTGAAGAACGTCTCGGGCAGCGATGCGGCCTCGATCATCGACAGCCCCGCAGGCACCGGCAGGCACTGCCCCGCCGGGGTCTTGCAGTAGCCCGCATAGCCACCGCCCGGGGTGAGGGCGCAGACCGCATCGCCG
>VYME01000241.1_pt2 | contig 22474 bp, 20 predicted proteins | sample 5115281 | NCBI WGS metagenome assembly VYME01 (sample SAMN12291780, study PRJNA351875) | freshwater metagenome | isolation source: freshwater lake | place: USA: Michigan, Wintergreen Lake | collected 2013-08-08
GGTTCTGGGACCTCACGCAGAACGAATGGCCGGGCGTGCTGCGCTCGAAGGGCAGCTTCTGGCTCGCGACGCGGCCGGCGTTCAGCGGATCATGGTCGCAGGCCGGCGCCACGGCGCGGCACGGCCCCGGGGCCACGTGGTGGGCCGCCGTGCCGCGTCCGGACTGGCCCGACGACGCCGAGACGCTCGCCTACATCGAGGAACACTGGACCGAACCCTGGGGTGACCGCCGGCAGGAACTGGTGCTGATCGGGATCGACATCGACGAGGCGGCGCTCCGCGCGAGCTTCGACGCGTGCCTGCTGACCGACGCGGAGATGGCCGGGGGCCCGGAGTCGTGGGCACGGCTGGAGGATCCGTTTCCGGCGTGGGACGAGAGCGACGACGAGGAGGCGTGATCTCGTCTGCCTGACGGGTCGTGAACGAGCCACCCACTGTCGGGGAGGGCATTGCTTTTGTAGGAGGGGCCCATGGCCCCCTCCGACGAACATCGCTTCTTCCTACGCCTCCACCGGCAGCAGCAGGATGAACACCGAACCGCCGCCGGGGTTGTGCTCGGCCCAGAGCCGGCCGCGATGCTGGTTCGTGATCTCCCGGCAGATGGCGAGCCCGAGGCCGGTGCCGCCGGCGCCGCTTTTCGTCTTGCTGCTCTGGACGAACTTGTCGAACACGCTTTCCAGCTCGCCTTCGGGAATGCCCACCCCCTGGTCGATGACGCGGAGGCGCGCGCGCGTCGGGTCTTCGCCGGACGCGGGAACCTGTTCGAGGACCACGCGAACCCGCCTGCCCGCAGGCGAGAACTTCAGCGCGTTCGACAGCAGGTTGCGTACGACCTGGCAGATGCGCGTCTGGTCGCACCATGCGTAGACCGGGTCGCTCTCCGCCTCGACATCCAGGGTGACTTCGCGCTCCCGGGCCAGCGCCGACAGCTCGCCGATCACCAGGGTCACGATGTCCTCCAGGCGATGCCGGCCGAATTCGTACGACATCTTGCCCGCCTCGAGTTTCGAGAGATCCAGGAGGTCGTTCAGCAGGGCGAGCAGTCGCGAGCCGCTGTGATGGATCCGATCGAGGTAGAGCTGCGTGCGCTCGGCGTCGATGCGACCCGTCGCGAGGCGCTCGAGGCCGAGCTGCGAGAACGACAGGATGGCGTGCATCGGCGTGCGCAACTCGTGCGACATGTTGGCGAGGAACTCCGACTTCGCGCGGTTCGCGCTCTCGGCCACGTTCTTGGCATCGAGCAGTTCGGCCGTGCGTTCGCGCACCTGCTGTTCGAGTTCGTCGCGATGGCGTCGCAGCAGTTCCTGCGTCGCGCGGGATTCGGTGACATCGAGGTCCACCGCGATCACGTAGGCCGTCCCGTCGTTGAGCCGCGTGCCGATCTTTCGGGTGACCAGCCAGCGCAGCGTGCCCGACGGCGATGTCACCTGCCACTCGCGGACCACCGGCTTTCCGGTGGCCAGCACCACGTTGTCCTCGGCGATCACCTTCACGGCCAGTTCGGGCGGCAGGATGTCGGTCACGACACGGCCGATGTAGTCGCCCTTGCCGCGCCCGTGCAGCGCCTCGACGGCGTCGTTCACGATGACCCAGCGATGGTCGGCGTCCTTCACCGAGACCGCGACGGGGATCGCCTGCAGCACCGCATCGAGGAAGATCCGATAGCGTTCCGAGGCCGCCTGGGCTTCGCGCCGGGCGGTCACGTCGACGCCGACGGCGAGCACCAGCCGCTGCCCCGCCGGGTCGATCACGCGCCGCTTCGTGCGGAGCCGCCAGCCCGCGGCGCCGGAGGCGAGCTGGTAGGGCTCCTCCACCGACAACGGCACGCCCGACTCGAGGATCGCGAGATCCTGCGCGCGATAGGCACCGCCGGCCTCCGGACCGAAGACCTCGATGTCGGTCCGACCGAGGACGTCCTCGCGGCGCTTGCCGATCACCGCGAGATAGGCCTCGTTGACCAGAAGCCACCGCCCCGGGTCATCCTTGACCACGATGGCCACCGGCAGGGCGTCCAGCATCATCGTGAGGAACCGTTCGCTCTCTTCGGCGCGACGCTGCGCCGCCCGAAGGTCGTCGACGGGCATCGACATGCCGATGAGGTACAGGCGGCCGCCGAGATCCACGGCGGTCTTGCTGATGAGCACCTCGGCGGGCGCATTCGGCAGGCGGCCCTTGATGAGTGTCCGGAACAGGACGCCGGGCGACGCCAGTGCCTGCGCGTCCTCCGCGTTGGGCGCCTGGGCCGCGGTCTCGCCGATCAGTTCGCCGTCGGTGCGCCCCTCCACCTCATCCCTCGGGAGCCCGTGCCATCGCGCCCCTTCCCGATTCACCTTGAGGATGCGGTGCTGGGTGTCCTTGACGAAGACGGGATGCGGCAGCGCGTCGAGCACGGCATCGAGGAAGCTGCGGCTGGCGGCCTCCTGCGCAAAGGCGGCGTCCCGGGTGGTCCGGGCCTGCGAGAACTCGAGCGCGATGGCGATGGCATCCCCGATCTCGCGCAGGACCCTCAACCGCTCCGGCGCCCAGGTCGCCGGGGCGCCGACGTCCACCCGCAGGGAGCCGCGCAATCCGCCTCCCTGGTGGACCGGCACGTCGACGAAGGCGCCCACGCCGGACGCGCGGAGGCATTCGCGCACCGCGGCGACCACGGGGTCGTTCAGCGCGTCCGACACGACGACGAGCTGGTTCTGGCGGAGCCGCTCGAGATACTCGGGGGCGGCTGCCAGATCGGTGCCGACGTCGGCTTGCTGCACGCCGTCGCCCGAGGCCCGCCCATGGACGCGCTGCCGACGATTCCCGGCTTCGTCCACGGTGAACCACGAAGCCTGCGCGCCGGGGACGAACGACTCGGCGCCGCGCAACGCGATGCTGACGACCTCCTCGAACGGAGCACCGGCCACCAGAGCCATGGAGATCCGGGACTGCAGGCGGGAGCGCTCCCGCGACAGCGCCAGCTCCTCGGCCTGCTGTCCGCGTACCTCGCCCTCCCGGCGCGAGAGCCATTCCACCAGCGCATACAAGCCGAGCGTCAACAGGAGGCCGACGAGCGGGATGCGCAGATCCATCCCGCCCGGCGCATCGCCGAAGCCCGGCAGTGCGCCGATCCGCAACTCGAAGTCGATGCCTCCGTGGTGAAGGACGTGCGCTCTCGGAGGAATGCGCCTGCTCAGCGCCTTCCCGGGATGGGTGTCGACGGTGACGGCATCCGCCCCGGTCGTGCGCGTGGTGACCGCCAGCGCGATGCCGGGTGTCCCGGCCACCAGTGCATTGGCAAGCCGCGCGAGCGGTCGAGAGATGACGATGACCCCGAGCACATCGGCGTCGGGCGCCGCACCGCGTGGCACGGCAGCGATCACCACCACCCGCGGCTCCGGCGTCCCTGTCGACGCCGAAGGCGCAGTCGGCGGCGTGCGGATCACGGTGAACGCGGGCTGACGCGTACGCATCGCGCGTTCGATCGCATCGAGGCGCACAGGATCGGCGGCGAGGTCATGGCCGGGGCCGGACGTCGGGTCGGCCAGGTCCGCACGGATGACCGGGTATTGATACGGGCGATCCGACAGCGGCAACACCTGATAGCCGGGCATGGCGGCGCGCTGCCGTGACATGTGCCGGGAAAGATCGCCGTGCGGGACCCGGAGCGCGAACGCGACCCCGGTACCGGTACCGGCGGCGAGGTCGGCGGTGACAAACCCGGCGACCGTGACGGCCTCCCTGGCCGCATTGCCGAGACTGCGATCGAAGTCGGCGACGAGTTCGTCGGCGACGCTCGCGAACCCTCGGTCGGTGGCGTGATCGTGCTCGACGATCGCGAAGATCCAGACCGCCCCCGTCATCGCCAGCGACAGCAGCAGCACGCCGATCGGCGCCATCCGCACGGAGACTCGCCGCGCCGTCGGTGCGTCGGCGCTTGCGGGGTCGATCGGCCGGTCGGTGGCTGGGTGATCCAGGTCAGGTTCCCCGCATGTGACGTCTACCTAGACTCTACGGCAGACACCCGATCACGTTGAGCGCAAATCCTGCCAATTTCCTTCGTCACGCCGAGAACGCGCACGACCGACCCGCTCAGGCGTCGCCATCCTCCGTCGAAGCGCGTCCGAACCAGCCACGGCGTTTCGGGGCCTCGGCCGGCACCGGCTCGATGTCCTCCGCCGGTGCGAGCCCGGCAGCGACGGTCGCCGCCGCCGTGAATTTCGTGAAGAAGCCGTCGGCCATCTTGCGGGCCACCCCGTCGATCAGGCGCGAGCCGATCTGTGCCAGCTTGCCACCCACGCTCGCGGTCGCCCTGTACGTGAGACAGGTGACGTCATCGGACTCCTGCGTGAGCGAGACGTCGGCCGTGCCCTTGCCGAAGCCGGCGACACCGCCGGAGCCCTCGAAGGCGAGGCCGTAGGCATTCGGCGGCTGCGGGTCGACGATGGTGAGCTTGCCGGTGAACTTCGCCTTCACCGGACCGACGGCGGCCACCATCGAGATCTTGTATTCGTTGTCGGACACCTTCTCGACGCTGTCGCAGCCGGGGATGCACTGCTTGAGGATGTCCGGATTGTTGAGCGCGTCCCAGACTGCGCGCTGCGGCAGCGGGATGATCTGCTCTCCCATCATTTCCATGCGGGGGTGTTCCTCGTGGTCGGGGCAGCGCGGCGGGAGGGGGTGAGGACCCGCGCCAGATCCTCGAGACTGTCCAGATTATGCGCTGGCAGGAACGCATCCACATGCGGCAGCAGCGCGCGGATGCCGGCCGCCTTCGGCGCGAAGCCGTCGAAGCGCAGCAGCGGGTTCAGCCAGAGCAGCCGTCGACACGACTTCCGGAGGCGATCGGCCTCGACGTCGAGCTGCTCGACCCCTTCGCGGTCGAGACCGTCGGTGATCAGCAGCACCACGGCGTTCTGCCCGAGCACCCGCCGGGCCCATCGAAGATTGAACTCCGCGAGACTCGCCGAGATGCGCGTTCCGCCCGACCAGTCGGGCACGGCCTCGGCGACGGCCCGCAGCGCGGCATCGACGTCGCGGTGGCGCAGCTGCCGGGTGACCGGCGTGAGGCGGGTCCCGAAGAGGAAGACGTTCACGCGATCCCGATCGTTGGTCACGGCATGCAGGAAGTGCAGGAACATGCGGGCGTACTGCTGCATCGAGCCCGAGACATCGCACAGCACGACGAGCGGCGGCGGACGACGCCGCACCGCGCTGCGCCGGAGCGTCGCGATCTCCCCGCCCGTCCGCAGACCCGCCCGCAGCGAGGCGCGCAGATCGATCCGTGGCCCGTGCGGGGATGGTCGTCGACGGCGCGTCGGCACATCGGGGATGGGCAGCCGGAGGCGGGCCATGAGCCGACGGGCTTCGCGCAGCTCGTCGAGCGACATGGTCCCGAAGTCGGCCCGCTGGAGCCGCTCCCGGGCGGACGCGTGGAACACGAGCGCCTCGGTCTCGTCGAGGCGCCCGGCCGTCTCGTCGGGGCGATCGGTCTCGGCGGCCAGCGCCTCCAGCACGCGGCGGGCGACGTCGTCGGAGACCTCCATCGGCATCGGCGCCGCGCTGCCATCGGCAACCGGCGGCGCGTCGGGCACCCAGGGCTCCCAGACCGCGCGAAATGCCTGCTCGAAGACCTCCAGCTGCTCATGCCGCGACACGAGCAACGCCGCCAGGGTCCAGTACACGTCGTCCCGCCGGGCGACGCCCGCCAGCGCCAGGGCCCGCGCGGCGACGATGACGCGATCGGCACCCACCGGCAGGCCGGTGGCGCGCAGCACGCGAACGAAACGGATCAGGGTGTCGGCAAGGCTCACGGGATGGCAGAACGACTCAACGGCGACGACCCCGTCGGCGCCAGCAAGGATCGGAAGGCACGCCCCGAAGATTACCCGCGGGCCTTGCGCAACGCAGCATCGGATTCGGTTGTCACCGGCGAAAAGGCGGGCGTACGATCCCCTCACGACAAGAACAAGACGAGTTGCACACACACTGCGGGAGGTGGCCATGTGCTTCGAATTCGAGTGGCTGTACTGGGCGCAGATGGCCCAGGAAGAGGAGCAGCGTCGCAAGGATGCTGCGCAGCGGGTCGCCGCTCAGTCGAGCCGGCTGCATGAAGACGACATGAGGCTTGCGCCGGGCCCCCTGGCCGACGCCCAACGGCAGGAGCAGCGAAACCCGCTGCACGCCTGACCACACAGACGGGGGGTGCGGCGCCGATGGAGCATCCTCCGGGGCCCGCACTCTGGCTTGGGAGGCTTCCCTGCCAGTGCCGGCTCCTCCCAGGAGCCTTCGCCACGGGCGCCGCGCCGTTCGCGACGTTCCCGGAAACCAGGCCCCGCGTTCGCGGGGCTTTTTGTCTCCCGCCGCCACGGTCACCCGATACCGCACCCGACCACTGAGCTTCCCGCGCCCCCGTGCCCCTCACGCTGATCACCTGGAACACGCAGTGGTGCCGCGGCACCGACGGCCGGGTGGACCCCGGGCGGATCGCACGCGACGCCCGGTCGATGGCCGACTTCGATGTGCTCTGCCTGCAGGAGATCGCTGTGCAATTCGGCGGGCTGCCGGGCAGTGCCGGAGAGGACCAGATGGCGATGCTCGCCGACGCGCTGCCGGACCATCGCGCCCTGTATGGCATCGCCACCGACCAGGACGACGGCCACGGCGGAAGGCGGCACTTCGGGAACGCGATCTTCTGCCGGCTGCCGATCCATCAGGTGTACCGGCACCTGCTGCCATGGCCGGCCGACCCGGCCGTCCCGAGCATGCAACGGCTGGCCCTCGAAGCCGTGATCGAGGCACCGTTCGGTCCGCTGCGGATCCTTACGACGCATCTCGAGTACTACTCGGCCCGCCAGCGGTCGGCGCAGGTGGACGCCCTTCGTGCGCTGCATGCCGAGGCCTGCGACCACGCGCGGGCGCCGCGCTGTCCGGGTTCGCCTGACGAACCCTTCGCATCGACGCCACGACCGGCATCTGCCGTGATCTGCGGAGACCTCAATTTCGTCCCCGACGATCCACTGCGGGCCCGGATGGAGGCCCCGCACGACACCGGAGCACCGCGCCTGCTGGACGGATGGCCCCTGGTGCACGGCGCGACGCGGCATCCGCCGACGGTGGGCGTGCACGACGGGCGGCTGCCGCTGGGCACCTGGGACTACGCCTTCGTGAGCGAGGACCTCGCGCCGCGGGTCCGGCAGGTCGAGGTCGATCTGGCCACCCAGGCATCGGATCACCAGCCGCTGCTGGTGGTCCTGGACTGACCCGCGTCTCCAGCCTCAGCGCGTGGGGATCAGGATCTCCCGGGACACGCGCCGCGCCTCCAGTTCCACCTCGAGACCGGTCACGGGCGGCCGCCCGAAATGCCAACGCAGGCCGCGGCGCCCGGCGGCGTCGATGGCTGGAATCAACAGGTCGGTGACGAGACCCTCGGCGGGCAGGGCGCTGTAGAAATCGATGTGGCTCGCGTCACCGTAGTGGCGTCCGAGGCCGTCGAGCCGCCGGGAGACGGCGTCGATGAGGTAGCGCACCTTCTCCCGCAGCCCCGCCGCCGACGTATCGCCCGCCGCGATGATCCGGCCGCCGGGCCCGGTCTCGGTCGTGCCCGCCATGACGAAATCACGAGTGCCGTCGAGCCCGGGCAACGAGTACGTGAACGCGTGCAGCATCGGCTGCTCGGGCGGATCCATCGCCGGCGCCACGTTGGTCCGCGACACCGGGTTCCTCCCTTGCGCGAAGAGCCCCCACTCGATGAGACGCTGAACGTAGGGCTGATTGAACGCGTCGAACTCCTCCCGGGTGAGCTGCCGCGGCAGACGCAGTTCCATCCCGCACAGCGCCTGCATCGGCCGGCCGAGCGCGCGAAGGTGCGCTTCCACCAGGGCGTATCCCTCGTCGAGCGGCAGCCACGGATCGAGGATGGCGTGCACGAGTCCGTGCCCCTCCGCCGCGACGGCACCGGTCGCGAACACCTGCCCGCCGGGCGCGAACCGCAGACCGCCGACCGGCTGATCGATCAGCGCGGGGGCCGGCTGGCCGAGGGCAGGACGACCGATCAGCGCAACGAGACCGCCAAGCGTCGCGCGGAAGAACACGCGTCGATCGAGAGATCGAGGGAACATTTCCATTGCCGCCTTCTCCGAATCTGTTTAGCTTCCCGTCCCCGTCCTGGCGGGCCCGCGGTGCGGGCGCGCACGAAGCGACCTTCCGCACCAGCCAAGACTCCCATGGATACCCCCGACTCGTCACCGGTTCCCTCGCGCCTGCCGGCCGTGCGGCACGACGCCCATGGGCATCGGCGGGTGGACGTGCGGGCCGTCCTGGCGCTCGCCCTGCCGCTGATGCTGAACAGCGCAGTGCAGCTCGTGCTGAACCTCACCGACACGTGGTTCGTGGGCCGGATCTCCGTCGAAGCCATGGCGGGGATGGGCGCCGTGCATTTCCTCGCGATCGTCTTCCTGCTCGGCTTCGGCGGCGTCGGCCTCGCCGTGCAGACCTTCGTGTCCCAGGCCTACGGCGCCCGCCAGAGCACGCGCGCCGCCCGCAGCGCCTGGCTCGGTCTGTGGGCCACGCTCGCGACGGTGCCGTTCTTCGTGGCGCTTGCCACGCAGGGGGAGTGGATCCTTGCGCTCTTCGGGCTTCCGCCGACGGTCGTCACGCTCGCGGCGGACTGGTGGATGCCGCGCATGCTGGGCGGCCCGCTGTCCGTGATGCTGTGGGGGCTCGCGGGCTTCTTCAACGGCATCGGCAAGCCCAGGGTCTCGCTCGCGGTGATGATCGCCGTGGCCGTGGCGAATGCGATCCTGAACGAGGTCCTGATCTTTCGGCTGGACCTCGGCATGGCGGGCTCCGCGTGGGCGACGACGGCGTCGATCGCACTCGGCTGCGCGCTCTCGATGTGGCTGTTCCTCTCACGTCCCTTCCAGTCGCCGTATCGCACCCGCCTCACATGGCGTCCCACGCGACGCGGTCTGCGGCGGATGCTCGCCGTCGGTATTCCGACCGGCCTCTTCCCCGCGGTCGATCTCGTCGCGATGTCCCTCTTCCAGCTGATGCAGGTACGCCTCGGCGCCGTGGAGGGTGCAGCGACGCAGATCGTGATGATGCTGACGGCCATCGCCTACCTCCCGGCGATCGGCATCGCCATGGCCGGCACGACGCTGGTCGGGCAGTCGATCGGCGCGGGCGATCGCGACTGGGCCAACCGGATGGGCAACACGATCATCCTGCTGTCGGTGATCTACATGGGGACGGTCGGCGTCGGGATCGCCCTCGCGGGACCGTGGCTGGTGCCGCTGTTCAGCGACACCAGCCATCCCGGATCGGCAGAAGTGGTGCGGCTCGGCGTGCGGCTCGTGTGGATCGCGGGCGCGTACCAGGTGTTCGATGCCTTGAATCTCGCGAGTGCGTTCTGCCTGCGCGGTGCCGGGGATGTGAAGACGCCGACCCTCTACCTCCTGCTGCTCGCGTGGGGCGTGTTCGTGCCGGTCGCGCACATGGCTTCCTTCGCGCCCGGCGAGGGCTGGGTCCATGTCCTTCCCCAGTTCGGCCTCGGCACCACGGGCGGCTGGGCCGCGGCCCTCGGATACGTCCTGGTCCTCGGCACTATGCTTTTCCTGCGATGGCGTTCCGGCGCCTGGCGTAGCATCGTCCTGACGTAGCACGTCACAGTTTGCGCGCGCGGGGCGGGTTGGCACCGCGTTTGCGTAAGCGGCACGCGTGATGTTTGAGACTCGATGGAAGGAGACTGCGATGCAAGGGCAATCCACCTGGGAACCACACCCGAACAACCTCACCCATTTCTCGCGGCCGATCGAGAGCGATCGCGACTACCGGGAAGCCAAGTCGCTCCTCGGGCTCACGATGCGCGCGGCACGCGACGACGAGACTGCGATCCGCGCCGAGGCGCTGCTCCGCCAGATCGTCGAATACGAGATGCGGCTCGACGAGGAAGAGAACGGCGGATGGGATCTCTCCGGGACAGACCGGGACTACGAAGGTCCGCGTCGACGCTGGTCGGACTTCCTCCACTGCTGATGCAGTGACGCGACACCCGGCCGCGCGCGATTCGCGGGCCGGCAACACGCTCACCTCCCTTGCGGAAGCGCCCCTTCGGGCGCTTTTTTTTCGCCCGCACTGTCGCCACATCGCGACATCGTGGCCGCAGCGACTCAGCGCAGACCGATCAACCAGGTGATCAGATCACCTTTCTCGATCGCGGTGCAGGCGCGTTGCAACACCATCCGGCAATTCACCTCGAAGTGACGCTCGACCCGATCGAAATCCCGGAAGCGCTCCGGGTTCGCCGCCGGCGAGAACGCGCCCAGATGGCGCTTCTTCGCATTGGCGGGGTCGGGGTGCTCGGAGTCGTCGATGACGTGGCAGGCGCGGCACAGCACCTTCGCCCGGTGCGCCCGGATGGACTGGGTCGGATCGTCGAGGTGACAGGAGGCGCAGTTGGCCTCGCCGAGGCCGATGATGACGCGCGGTGCGAAGTAGAAGGCCCGTCCGCGCTCGGCGGAGAACCCTTCGAACGCGGGATTCTCCACGCGGGCTTGCGCAGCGTAGCGCGCCAGGAGATGCGAGGGGGACTGCGCCGATGCCCACGTCGACATCATCGCGAAAACGATCACCGCGACGACGGTGAAGCACCACGGAAAACGATCGTGACGGTTTGCCATCGCCTCCTCCCCTAACCATCCGCCAACAGTCGCGGCCCTTGCCGCTCAGGACTGGAAGCGTCGCTCCAGTTCCGCGACATCCGCTTTCGACAGCAGCCTGAGCCGCTCCCCGCGAAGCAGCAGGAAGAGCTTCGCCGTCTCTTCCAGTTCCTCGGTCGCGTAGATCGCCGATTCGAGATCCGTCCCCGCGATCACGGGCCCGTGATTGCGCAGGAGCACTGCGTGATGCTTCGTCGCGACCTCCGCGACGGCACCGGCCAGTCCGGCATCGCCCGGCGGGAAATACGGTACCAGCGCGAGCTTGCCGATCTTCATGACGTAGTACGCGGTGATCGGTGGAATCGGCTCGATGTCGTCGAGACCGTCCAGCACCGACACCGCCACGGAGTGCGTCGAATGGAGGTGGACCACGGCACCGGCCGAGGCGCGCTTCGCGTACATCGACAGATGCAGGAAGGCCTCCTTCGACGGCTTGTCGCCGGAGAGCACCCGACCGTCATGATCGAGCTTGGAGATACGCGCGGGGTCCAGGCGACCGAGGCACGCGTTGGTCGGCGTGACGAGGTACCCGTCGTCCAGCCGCACGGAGAAATTCCCCGACGACCCGTGCGTGAGACCACGGTCGTAGAGCGAGCGGCCGAGGTCGACAATCTGTTCGCGGAGGTGGGATTCGGTCATCGCGGTCGGTGTCCCGGTCAGCCGTACTTCGCGAAGGCTTTCGTGAAGAAATCCGGCGTCCCGAAGTTGCCGGACTTCAACGCCAGCGCCAGTCGCGGCTCGTTCAGGCTCGCGGTCCATGGCACGCCGGGATCGATCTCGGCCCCGATCTGCAGACCCTCCACGCCGAGCGCGCTGACGATGGCGCCGGAGGTCTCGCCGCCCGCGACGACGAGTCGCCGCACGCCGCGGGACACCAGTCCCTTCGCGATCTTCGACATCGTCTCCTCCACCAGCGCGCCAGCGTGCTCGCGGCCGAGACGCGACTGCACGGCACTCACCTGCTCCGGCGAACCCGTCGAGTAGATCAGGATCGGGCGATCGCCCAGCTTCGGCGCAGCCCACGCGAGCGCCTCGCCGGCGACATCGCGCCCATCGGCGATGGCCACGGGATCGACCTCCCAGGCATCGTGCGTCTGCTTCATGAGCGCGACCTGACCCAGCGTGGCGGCGGAGCAACTGCCGGCGAGCACGGCCGCATGGCCGGTCACCGCCGGCAGCCGGATCGCCTGGCCGGGCGTGAGCAGACCCTTGCGCACGAAGTTCGCCGGCAGTCCCATCGCCATGCCCGACCCGCCGGTGATGAGCGGCATGTCGGCGCAGGCCTCGCCGAGGACGAGCAGATCGGCGTCACCGATCGCGTCGAGCACCGCGTGCCGGCAGCCATCGCGCGCGAGCTGAGTCATCGCGGCCCGGATCGCCTCGGCGCCCTTCGCGACAGTGGCATGCGGAACGAGGCCCACCTTGCGCGGCGTCTGCCGTCCGAGCACGCGCACCAGTGACGCATCGGTCATCGGCGTGAGCGGGTGATGCCGCATGCTCGACTCGGACAGCAACACGTCGCCCACGAAGAGGTAGCCCTGGTAGACGGTGCGCTTGTTGGTCGGGAACGCCGGATTGAACACCGTGAAGTCCGTGCCCAGCGCATCGCAGAGCGCATCGGCCACGGGCCCGATGTTGCCCTTGTCGGTGGAATCGAAGGTGGAGCAGTACTTGAAATAGAACTGTCGGGCGCCCGCCTTCCGCAACCAGTCGAGTGCCGCGAGCGATGCCGCCACGGCCTCGGACGCCGGATTGCTGCGGGACTTCAACGCGACGATCACGCAATCGGCATCGGGCACGGGCATGTCGGGGCGCGGCACGCCCAGCAGTTGGACCGTCCGCATCCCGGCCTTCACGAGCGTGCTCGCGAGATCGGTGGCGCCGGTGAAATCGTCGGCGACGCAGCCGAGGAGGATCTTGTTCACGATGCCCGCTCCCTTCGTTCTCTCATGGTGACGGGCAATGGTATCGAAACGTCGCTGCGCGCGGCGCGCTTCGTTCCGGTCATCGCGGGCCCGGCCCGCCGGCTACTGTGGTGCGGTGGCCGACAACAGGTAGGCGATCACGGCCTCGCGGCCCGCGGCATCCACCGCTGCCGCGTGAGACGGCAGGAACTTCCCCCACTTCCCGGCGCGCTCGGTCTCCGGCGTGCGCTTCGCGATCTGCGCGATCCGCTCGACCTTGTGGCACATCTTGCAGCGGGCATCGAACACGGCGCGACCTTCTTCGACCGCCTCCGCCGCCCACGCGGACGAGGCCAGGGTGGCGGGCAATGCCGCGGCGATGATCCATGTCTTCCACACGATTCGTTCTCCTGTCGACGCATCGGAACGCAGCGCGCACCGGTGTCTGCCGGATTGTGTGGTCGGGACGGCATCGCCGCCGATGATCTGGATCAACCGCAGACGACGGAGATCGGCGTCACGACTTCCAATGCGGCGGGAGCGTCTTCGCGAAGTACGGCAGCGCCTCCATCCGCGCCTGCCAGGCACCGACGACGGGGCCGACGAGGCGGCGGATGGGCAGATCGGGCTTGCGCTTCTCGAGCCGCAGCGCGAGCGCGAGATGCGGATACAGCGTGAAATCGGCGGCGGTCGGCGCTTCGGTCCCCGCGGCGAACGGCGAGCCCACGAGGGTCTCCCAACGCGCGATCTCGGCGGCGAAGCGTTCCAGTTCCCGCGCGACGACCTCCTCGTCCCACGGCCCCTTCGATGCGAACAAGGTCTCCCAGAGTCCGTCGAACGAGGGTCCGAAGTAGTGATCGGCCTCCAGCACCAGGCGCCGGATGCGGGCACGCTGGCGGATGTCGCCGGGGAAGAGTCGCGCGGAGTCCGGGTAACGTTCGTCCAGGTACTCCATGATCGCGGCCGACTCGTAGAGCGCGAAATCGCCGTCCTGCAGCACGGGCACCTTGCCGCGCGGATTGAGGGCGAGGAACTCCGGTTTCTTGTGGTCGCGGTCCGAGAACGAGATCATGCGCAGCTCGTACGGCACACCCTTGCTTTCGAGGGCGAGCCATACACGCCACGCGAAGGGCGATCCGGAACCGTAGTGCAGAACGAGCGCCATGCCATGACCTCCGCGGGTGGATGCAAGGCCGGATCATACGGCCCAGGCATGGAGGTCACACGACGAAAGCGCGCAGAGGGTGAGGCATGGACGAGGTCGTGAAGAAGGCGATGGCGAAGTGGCCTGACGTGCCGTTCGCCTACGGCTGGCTGGCGCTCGACGCGCGCGGTCGATGGCTGCTGAAGGGCGACGCGATCACGAACCCGGCTGTCGTGGCGTTCATCGGCCGGAACTACGCGGTCGATGGGCGAGGCCGCTGGTACTTCCAGAACGGCCCCCAGCGGGTGTTCGTGACGCTCGCCGCGGCGCCGTGGATCCTCTCGCTCGATGGCGATGGTGACCTCGTCACGCACGTCGGCACACCAGCCGGCGCGGCGCACGAAGCTTGGATCGACGACGCGGGCCGCATCCTGTTCGTCACCGACGCAGGCCCGGGTGCCCTCGTCGACCGCGATCTCGGCGCGTTCACGCAGCGGCTGGTGGATGCCGACGGGCAGCCCCTCGACGACGCGGCCATCACGCGCTGGATCGACGGTGCCGGATCCGACGACGCGCCATGCGTCGCGCTGGGCACCGGGCGCCTGCCGATCGGACGGCTCCCTCCGGGGCCGGCCGGTGCGCGCTTCGGCTTCGATCCCGATCCACGTCCCGATGCCGGCGAACCCGAGTGCTGAGCACGGGACGACTCAGCGGATGCGGCGCGCCGTGAACTCGTCCTCGATGCGGTCCTGGAAGAAGCTGCCCGGCGAGGGAGCGGCCATCAGCCGGCGATGCACCTCCGGCGACACGCGGCTGTACTGCACGATCGATCCGCTCGGAAACTCGATCTCCAGGGTCTGTGACGACTCGTCGTAGCCGACCGACCGGATCTGCGAACTGTTGAGGCGCTTGCGGTCCACGGCGCCTCCTAGTCGATGGCTGATGCAACGATGGCAGCCAGCAGCGCTTCGGCCCGCTGGAGCGCCGCGGCGAGGCCCGCGTTCGCCCCTGGCGCCAGCGGCCGCCGATATCCCACGTACACGGCGCCAGGCTCGGCATCGAGGCTGTAGAGCGTGATCGCGTACGGGCAGAACGCCACATAGCGCGCATCCGCGAGGGTGACATCGCGCGACAGCCGGGCCGAGCAGAACTCGATCACCTCGGCGTCCGCGAAGGGCGGTGGCGATTCCTTCAGTTCGGCCGCGGTGCGGCGAAGCATCTCGCCGATCTTCGCGACATGGCCGACGACGAGGCCCTTCTCCTCGATGGCGAACACGACACGCTCACGGAGGTCGGCGTACGTCCCGGCAACCCGGTGCATCACGACGGCCTCCTGGGTGCCGGCGTCGGCTTGCGCCGCCGGGGCAGCGACGATGCAGATGAGAACGAGCAACGTGCGTAGCGCAGCCGGCGAGCCACGGACAGCAGCGATGACAGGGTTCATGGCGGGGACTCCACGCAGATCCGGAAGTGACACAGACACGGACCATACACGCAGGCGAACCCGGGATGCAGTCGAACGCGACAAGCGATGCGTCAGGCGGTGGACGGACAGCTCGAACGCGGCGCCGGGGAGATCAGCGAAAGCCCTCGGGACCGGACGCGCGGCTCAGGATGCGTGCGGGACTCGACGGAAGCGCGGCAGCCGGACATCGACAGGCGTCGACCGAACCGCGAGCGGCGGCGGTGAGCCCAGATATGGGGGGAACAACGAACCAAGGGAGGAAACAACGAAACAACGGAGGAAACAACAAAACAACGGAGGAAGCATCCGCAGCGCCTCTTAACGACGGCGAAGCAGGACTGCGGTGGTACGAACGACAGGCCAAGAGCCTGCGGATCAGAGACTGGTATCCATCACGGATGCAGGGCTGCCCGCAGGCATCTGGGTAGCTCTTAGTTCGGCCTACCCGCTACTGGAAAGGGCCACGCGGCCGGTGCGGACACGGGCTTCGGCGTGGCAACCGCGGGGGCCGGAGCTGCAGCAGCAGCCGGCTTCGCGGGGGCGGCCTTCTTTGCGGCCGGCTTCTTGGGTGCAGCTGCCTTCTTCGGCGCAGCGGCAGGCTTCTTCGCGGCGGCAGGCTTCTTCGCGGCAGCCGGCTTCTTGGCTACAGCAGCCTTCTTCGCGGGGGCGGCCTTCTTCGCTGCTGCCGGCTTCTTGGCGGCGGCGGGCTTCTTCGCAGCCACGGCCTTCTTGGCGGCTACGGGCTTCTTCGCTGCAACCTTCTTCGCTGCGGGCTTCTTGGCAGCGACCTTCTTCACTGCCGGCTTCTTCGCCGCAACCTTCTTCACTGCCGGCTTCTTGGCAGCGACCTTCTTCGCTGCCGGCTTCTTCGCCGCCGCGACCTTCTTCACTGCCGGCTTCTTGGCAGCGACCTTCTTCGCCGCCGGCTTCTTGGCAGCAACCTTCTTCGCCGCCGGCTTCTTGGCGGCAACCTTCTTCGCTGCCGGCTTCTTGGCGGCAACCTTCTTCGCTGCCGGCTTCTTCGCCGCGGCGACCTTCTTCACTGCGGGCTTCTTAGCCGCAGCGACTTTCTTCGCGGCGGGCTTCTTCGCCGCAACCTTCTTCTTGGCAACTGCCATGTCGCTACCTCCTGATGAGAGTTGAACTACGCATTCGCGCGCGAACACTCACGACATCGACTGCCCTCGCGCGACTGCAGGGACGCGACAACGCAAGAAACATGCTTGTAGCGTTGCCAAGCCCTTGCAGCCGTTTCGCATGCCGAGTTTCGACGTCGGCACACGCTCGTCGCGACACATCGGGCAGGCGCGCAAAAGCGCGTTCGCCGGCCGATGGGCGGACGGGATTGGTGGTCGGAAAGACCGCTGAACATGGATCCAGGAAACAGGAATGACCAACACCGGCACGCCCCTGCCGGGGTGCCGGTGCAGACGACACGGTGAAGGACACCTCGACGGCCTGCCCTTGCGGCATCCGCCTCCTTCGCTCGATCACGCGGCTTCGCGACAGGATGGATCGTCGCGGCTTCCGCTTTGGTGTGCTGCTGAAGCTCGCTGCTCCTTTCACTGATCGGGCGGCGCCGGAGTTCAACCGCTCTCTCCGGATCGACCGACATCGCCGACAGAACACGATGTGAGGCTCTCGCAACGGCCCCCAGCGTCTGCCAGGCGATCCGATGCATCGACCTTCCATGCGGCCCGGCGCATCGCGGGCCTGTTCCGAATCACGGGCGATGCCGACCTGCTGCCCGTCCCTTCGACTCCCCGTCGACCACCCGGGGCGCTCCTGCCAACCCGCGCCACCTTCGACGCCGGGACTGCCACCACGGCGCGCGATCGTCATCGATCCGCGCGCCCCTTCGACCCCGTCATTCCCAGTTGAGCGCACCACCGGTCTGGTACTCGGTCACGCGGGTCTCGAAGAAGTTCTTTTCCTTCTTCAGGTCGATCATCTCGGACATCCACGGGAACGGATTGGTGGCCCCGGGATACAGCGCGTCCAGGCCGATCTGCTGGCACCTGCGATTAGCGACAAAACGCAGGTATTCCTTGAACATCGATGCATTCAGGCCGAGCACCCCGCGCGGCATGGTGTCCTCCGCGTACCGGTACTCGAGCTCGACACCGCGTTGCATCAAGCCGCGGATCTCCTCGCGGAACTCGGCGGTCCAGAGCTGCGGGTTCTCCATCTTGATCTGGTTGATGAGGTCGATGCCGAAGCTGCAGTGCATCGACTCGTCGCGGAGGATGTACTGGTACTGCTCCGCCGCGCCCGTCATCTTGTTCTGCCGCCCCAGGGCAAGAATCTGCACAAAGCCGACATAGAAGAACAGTCCTTCCATGATGCAGGCGAACACGATCAGGCTGCGCAGCAGCTTCTGGTCGTTCACGAGCGTGCCGGTGCGGAACTCCGGGTCGGTCAGCGTCTCGATGAACGGGATCAGGAACTCGTCCTTCTCGCGGATGCTCGCGACCTCGCGGTAGGCGTTGAAGATCTCGCCTTCGTCGAGCCCGAGGCTCTCCACGATGTACTGGTAGGCGTGCGTGTGGATCGCTTCCTCGAAGGCCTGACGCAGCAGGTACTGCCGGCACTCGGGCGCCGTGATGTGTCGGTAGGTCCCGAGGACGATGTTGTTCGCCGCGAGACTGTCGGCCGTCACGAAGAATCCGAGGTTGCGTTTCACGAGCAGGCGCTCGTCCTCGGTGAGGCCGTTCGGGTCCTTCCATGTGCCGATGTCGCGGCTCATGTTGACCTCCTGCGGCATCCAGTGATTCGCGCAGCCGGCCAGGTACTTTTCCCACGCCCACTTGTACTTGAAGGGCACGAGCTGGTTCACGTCGGCGTCGCCGTTGATCACCCGCTTGTCTTCCACGCGGATACGGCGGAACGGCGCATCCGATTCCGCGGCAGCGGCCGGCTGGGCCAGGAAGTTCGGCGCGAGTATGTTCGGCGCCACGCTGTCGGTCGGAATGGCACGCGACGGACGCGCCGCCGCCGGCCGTGCGCCATCGGGCACGACGGACTGCAGGCCAAGCGCGGCACCAGGCGGGAACGCGGCAAGCGCGGAACCAGGCGGGAACGCGGGGATCGGCGCGGGGGTGGGAACGATGTCGTCTTCGAAACTAAGCATGTAGGGCTCTTCTTCCTTGACCGGACCGTCCCGGCGGACCGTAGCCGCCGGGCGCGATCACAGAGTTGACCGAACCGCCTTACTGGCAGGCCTCGCAGGTGGGATCGTCGATGCCGCAGAACTTCGCCTCCGTGGCAGGGGCTTCGGCCGCTGCCGCCGCCATGCCGCCTCCATGAGCCGACACCGCCGTCAGCTCACCACCGCGGCCCGTGGACTTCTCCGCCGACGTCGCGGCCAGCGTGCGCAGGTAGTAGGTGGTCTTCAGGCCGCGCTTCCACGCGAGCTTGTAGGTGTCGTCCAGCTTCTTGCCGGAGGCCCCGCCCATGTAGATGTTCAGCGACTGCGCCTGGTCGATCCACTTCTGACGGCGCGAGCCGGCCTCGACCAGCCAGGACGGATCCATCTCGAAGGCCGTCGCGTACAACGCCCGAAGCTCGGCCGGGATGCGGTCGACCTGGGACAAGCTGCCGTCGAAGTACTTCAGGTCGGCGATCATCACCTCGTCCCAGAGCTTGGCGTCCTTCAGGTCGCGCACCAGATACTCGTTCGCCACCGTGAACTCGCCCGAGAGGTTCGATTTCACGTACAGGTTCTGGTAGTTCGGCTCGATCGACGCGGACACGCCGACGATATTGGCGATGGTCGCCGTCGGGGCGATCGCGAGGCAGTTCGAGTTGCGCATGCCGTGCTTCGCGATCTGCGCGCGCAGGGCCGTCCAGTCGAGCGTCGAGGAATCATCCACCTCGACGTAACCGCCGCGCTCCTCGGCCAGCATCTTCACGGTGTCCTGCGGGAGGATGCCCTTGGACCAGAGCGACCCGTCGTACGTGGAGTACCGGCCGCGCTCCTGCGCCAGCTCGCTGGACGCCCAGTAGGCGTAGTACGCCACGGCTTCCATCGACCGGTCGGCGAACTCCACGGCCTCACGGGAGGCGTACGGGACGCGCATCTCGTGCAGGCAGTCCTGGAAGCCCATGATCCCGAGACCCACCGGACGATGCTTGAAATTGGCGTTCCGGGCCTTGTTGACCGCGTAGTAATTGATGTCGATCACGTTGTCGAGCATCCGCATGGCGATCCGGACGGTCCGCTGCAGCTTGTCGATGTCGAGCTGACCGTCCTTCATGTGGGCCACGAGGTTCACGGAGCCCAGGTTGCAGACGGCGATCTCGGTGTCGGACGTGTTCAGCGTGATCTCCGTGCACAGGTTGGAGCTGTGCACGACGCCCACGTGCTGCTGCGGCGAGCGGATGTTGCAGGGGTCCTTGAACGTGATCCACGGGTGGCCCGTCTCGAACAGCATCGACAGCATCTTCCGCCAGAGCTGGACCGCCTGCACCTTCTTGAAGAGCTTCAGCTCACCCCGGGCGGCCTTCTCCTCGTACCGCGTGTAGGCGGTCTCGAAGGCGCGGCCGTACTTGTCATGGAGGTCGGGGGCATCGGCCGGCGAGAAGAGCGTCCACTCGCCGTTCTCCATCACGCGCTTCATGAAGAGATCCGGCACCCAGTTGGCCGTGTTCATGTCGTGCGTCCGGCGGCGGTCGTCACCGGTGTTCTTGCGCAGTTCGAGGAACTCCTCGACGTCGAGGTGCCAGGTTTCCAGGTAGGAACACACCGCGCCCTTGCGCTTGCCGCCCTGGTTCACCGCCACGGCGGTGTCGTTCACCACCTTGAGGAACGGCACGACGCCCTGGCTCTTGCCGTTGGTGCCCTTGATGTACGAGCCCAGCGCCCGGACCGGGGTCCAGTCATTGCCGAGGCCACCGGCGAACTTCGAAAGGAGCGCGTTCTCCTTGATGGCCTCGTAGATCCCTTCGAGGTCGTCCGAGACGGTCGTCAGGTAGCAGCTCGACAGCTGGGACCGCTGGGTGCCGGCATTGAACAGCGTCGGGGTCGAGCTCATGAAGTCGAACGACGACAGCACGTCGTAGAACTCGATCGCGCGGGTCTCGCGGTCGACTTCGTTCAGGGCGAGACCCATGGCGACGCGCATGAAGAACGCCTGCGGAAGCTCGATGCGGCGATTCTCGATGTGCAGGAAGTAGCGGTCGTACAGCGTCTGGAGGCCGAGGTACCCGAACTTCAGGTCGCGCGAGGCCTTCAGCGCCTGGCCCAGTCGGGGCAGGTCGTAGGTCGAGAGCCGTTCGTCGAGCAGGCCGGCAGCGATGCCCTTCTTGATGAAGTGCGGGAAGTACTCGCCGTAGCGGGTGTCCATGCCCGCCTGCGTCTCGGGTTCCCCCAGGATCTCGAACCGCATGATGTCGAGGAGCAGGCGCGCCGTGACGTAGCTGTAGGCGGGATCCTTCTCGATGAGGGCGCGGGCGGCGAGCACGGAGCACTTCCGCACTTCGTCCATCGGCACGCCTTCGTAGAGGTCCTTGACGATGCTCTGCAGGATGATCGCCGGCTCGACCGCCTTCCCGAGCCCTGCGCACGCGTCGGTGACCAGCGCCGTCAGCTTGGTCATGTCGAGCGGGCGGAGGGTCCCGTTGTCGTTCACGTTCACCACCTGCGGGTGGGCGTCGGCCTGGGACTCCTTCAGGCGGGCGCGCTCGCGGGTGCGCTCTTCGCGATACAGCACGTAGGCACGGGCGACGTCATGCTCGCCGGAGCGCATGAGCGACAGCTCGACCTGGTCCTGGATGTCCTCGATGTGGAACGTGCCACCCTGCGGCTGGCGGCGCATGAGCGCTCCGACCACGGCGTCCGTCAGCTGGCCCACCAGTTCACGTACGCGGGCCGAGGCGGCCCCCTGACCGCCGTTCACGGCGATGAACGCCTTCGTCACCGCCACGGCAATCTTCCCGGGCTCGAAACCCACGACGGCGCCGTTGCGACGGATCACCCGGTACTCGCCGTACCGCGCCTCTCGGACAGTCTCGTTCTCGGCGGCCGGGAATGACGGATCCTTCGACGACACCTTCTGGATTTCGGCGGCGATCTGCATGCGCTCTCCTCGATGGTTGCGGGATCGCTTTCGACAGGCAGGAAAGCGTTCCTCGCCGCCGAACTCGACCCCCTAGATGTAGTGCTGCAATGGGGACTCCCGCACTAGGCGTCGGAGTCGAACACAACATGTTGTGTGTTGTGCATGCTCAGCAAACAAATTCTAGTGCCGGCCATGGGAGAGTCAAGCGCTTTCCAACGCCCGATATGTTGCGTGCGTATGAAAGAGTCAGCGCACTGCGGCAACCGCAACAAAGATGCGGAAACGCACCGTCGATCAGCGTCGGTCGAAGAACTCGCGGGCGATCGAGACGGTGCGGAAATGCACGTCCACCGAGTCGTCGATCCGACGCGCATATCCGCCCGCCATGGTGATGGCCACCGGCAGCCCGGCATCCCGGCAGAGCGTCAGCACCAGACGGTCGCGCGCGGCGAGGCCCTCCTTGGTGAGGGCGAGCCGTCCGAGCCGGTCATCCTCGAACGGATCGGCGCCGGCCAGAAAGATGACGAGTTCCGGCTGGCCGGCCGAGAGCGCGTGACACACGCCGCGCTCCAGCGCGGCCAGGTACGCGTCGTCGCCGGTGCCGTCGGGCAGTTCGATGTCGAGGTCGCTCTCCTCCTTGCGGAAAGGAAAGTTGTTCGCCCCGTGGATGGAGAACGTGAAGACCGAGGAATCGCCCGCGAGGATCGCCGCCGTCCCGTTGCCCTGATGCACATCGCAATCGATCACCGCGACCCGTCGCACGCGCCCCTCGGCCTGCATCGCGAGCGCCGCCACCGCACTGTCGTTGAAGACGCAGTAGCCCTCGCCGCGGTCGCGGAACGCGTGGTGCGTGCCGCCGGCGAGATTCGCCGCGATGCCACGGGCAAGCGCAGCACGACAGGCCTCGAGCGTCGCCCCCGCAGACCGCCGGGAACGCTCGACCATCGCCGGCGTCCAGGGAAATCCGATGCGCTTCATCTCGGCGGGCGTCAGCGTCCCGGTCTGCACCTTCTCCACGTAGGCCCGGTCATGCGCCCGCGCGAGCTCCTCGTCCGTCGCCGCAGCCGGCTCGCGCAACCGCCCATCTCCCGCCAGCCCGGCAGCCGCGACCCGCTCCCGCAGCCGCGCGTACTTCTCCATCGGGAAGCGATGGCCGGGCGGCAGGGGCAGGACGAAGTGGTCGGTGTAGAAGATGTCCATTTGGTGAGGGG
>VYME01000242.1_pt1 | contig 22456 bp, 15 predicted proteins | sample 5115281 | NCBI WGS metagenome assembly VYME01 (sample SAMN12291780, study PRJNA351875) | freshwater metagenome | isolation source: freshwater lake | place: USA: Michigan, Wintergreen Lake | collected 2013-08-08
CCGGTCCCGGGCCCGGGACCGGGGCGGCCGAACTGCGCCTGGCCCGCCGACAGCGCCTGCAGGACCGGCCCCGATCCGTTGATCGATTCGACGCGGACGTTGAGCCCTTCCTCGCGGAAATAGCCTTCGCCGATCGCGACGAAGATGGGGAAGGAGTTGATCGCCGAGGGACTCGGCTGGACGAAGGTGACGTTCTGCGCCTGCGCGAAGGCGGCGCCGGACGGGATCGCCGGCGTCGCGAGTGCTGCTGCCGCGCCGGCCAGAACGGTCCGGCGGCCAAACGCGTGTCGTGTCGACTTGCTCATGACGTTCCTCTCCTTCAATTCGTTATTGTTGTTCGTTGGACGCGCCGACCGGTTCCGGCCGGGTTCTTCTCACGCGGCGCGGCCGGGGGCTTGCGCCGTCGCGAAACCGTTGGAAAGCTTTCCGATGCCGTCGATCTCGCATTCGACGACGTCGCCCTGTTTCAGGAAGCGCGGCGGGTCCATCGCGTAACCCACGCCCGACGGCGTGCCGGTCGCGATCAGATCGCCGGGCTCCAGCGTCAGACCTTCGGACAGCGAGGCGATGAGCGTCGGGATATCGAAGATCATCGCCGAGGTGTTGCCGTTCTGACGCAACTCCCCGTTCACCCGCAGACGGATACCGAGATTGCCGGGCGCCTTCACCTCGTCCGCCGTAACGATATGCGGGCCCATCGGGCACGAGCCGTCGAGCCCTTTGCCCTTGAAGTATTGTCCGCCGTGGCGGCGCTGCACGTCGCGTGCGGTCACGTCGTTGACGATCGTGTAACCGTAGACATGCTCGAATGCGCGCGCGCGCGGAATATCGCGCCCGGCCTTGCCGATCACGACGGCGAGTTCGACCTCGTAGTCGATCTGGGCCGACAGATGCGTGAAAAGCGGCACCGTCTCGCCCGGGCCGACCACGGCGGTCGACGGCTTTGTGAAGAACACCGGATGCTCGGTAATGCCGACTTTGATCTTCTGCGCGCGCTCGCCTTCGGCGATATGCTCGGCGTAGTTCCGACCGACACAGAACACGTTCTTCGCGGTGCGCGGCAGGGGGGCGGCCAACTCGATCTTCGCCGCGGGCACGACTGCCGCACCCGACGGCGCGGCCTTGGCCGTCAAGACGCGCACGGCGTCGAGACCTTCGGTTCCGGCCTCGATCAAACGCTGCATCGACGCGAATTGCTCGGCGGGCAGCGCCGCCGCGCGCGCGGCGGCGGCCAAACGAAGCGCCGCGCCGTCGGCCAGGATCGCCGCGCATTCCAACAGCCCATTGTGCCGAATCGTCGCGAGACGCATCGCCGATATCCTCCCGTTCCTTATCGCGGGAGCGTTTTCGCCACCCGTTGTTGTATGTATATTGGGCCGCCGAAGAAGAACTGAAAAGACGGCTTGGTTAACCAATTGGGAGATTGGTGGTCGTGTCCGAGAACAATGCGAACGGTTTGACCGAACGTTTGCGGCGCCATATTCAGGACGGCGGATACGAACATAATCAACGCCTTCCGCCAGAGCGCCAGCTCTGCGGCGAGTTCGGTGTAACGCGTGGCGAACTGCGAAAATCGCTTGCCGAACTGGAGAATGACGGTCTGATTTGGCGCCATGTCGGGCGCGGCACGTTTATCGGCGCGCGGCCCGTCATCAACATGGACGACATCGCCTATCTGGAGCAGCTCGCGCGACCGATCAAAGTGATCGAGGCGCGCATGGCGATCGAACCGGAGCTTGCGCGGCTATCGGCGGCGCACGGCACGAAGGCCGACTTCGACGAGATGGCGTTCTGCGCGCGCCGCTGCCGCGAAGCGAAGGATTGGCGGACTTACGAGGCGTGGGACAACAAATTCCACCTTGCGGTCGCCAAAGCGACCCACAACAAGGTGCTGTTCCATCTTTTTGAAACGTTGAACGTGGTTCGCCGTTCGATCGTTTGGGGTCAGTTGCGCGCGTCGAAAGCCCCGCCCCGCAACCACCCCAGCTTCGCCGAGCACGACGCAGTCATCGCCGCGATCTCGGCGCGCGACGCGGTCACGGCCGCGGCGCTGATGCGGGCGCACCTGAAATCGGTGCGCGATCGCGTGCTGCCGGCGCTGGGCGTTTGAGGCGCCCGGCACCGGCGCGCACTTCGTTCAGACGACGTCGACTTTCAGCGTGCCCACGCCGTCTATCGACGCTTCCATCGTATCGCCGGCGACCACCGCCGCCACGCCCGAGGGCGTGCCGGTCATGATGATGTCGCCCGCCTTCAGTTCGAAATACTCAGAGAGATACGAAATCATCTCCGGCACTTTCCAGATCATCTGGTTCATGTCGCCGGTTTGCTTGACCTTGCCGTTGACCTTGAGCTCGACCTTGCCGGCCGACGGGTGGCCGATCTGCGATGCGGGCACGAAGGCGCTCATCGGCGCCGAATGCTCGAAGGCTTTGCCGATCTCCCAGGGACGGCCCATATCCTTGGCGATGCCCTGCAGATCGCGGCGCGTCATGTCGAGACCGACGGCGTAGCCCCAAACATGGTCGAGCGCCTTGTCGATCGCGATATTGGCGCCGCCCTTCGAAAGCGCCACGACCAGCTCGATCTCGTGATGCACGTCCTTGGTTTTGGTCGGATAGGGGAACTTGCCCGTGAAATCCATGTTGTCCGGGTTCTTCTGGAAAAAGAACGGCGGCTCGCGGTTCGGATCGTGCCCCATCTCGATCGCATGGGCCGCGTAGTTGCGACCGATGCAATAGACGCGGCGGACCGGGAACAACTTGTCGCTGCCCTTGATGGGAGCGGCGTTCACGGCCGGCGGATCGATGATATAGGCGGGCATCGTTCGGCTCCTGGGTGATTTTCCGGACTTGTCAGTTATCGCGTTTCCGGCGGCGGATCAATTTAGCGGAAGGCATGGGCGCCTAACCAATTCGGCGATTGGGTTGGGCCGTCAAGGGACGCTCGCCGCGAGGCGCGCGCGCAAGGCCGCGCCGTCGAGACCCGCGATTTCGACTATTTTCAAACGCGACTGGGGCCCGCGCACCAGCGTCACCGTCGATTTCGGCATATCCAGCGCATGCGCGAGGAGTTTCACCAGCGCTTCGTTCGCCTGGCCTTCGATCGGCCGGGCGCGCACGCGGATTCTCAGGATGGCGCGCCCCGAAGAATCGGTGTCCCAGCCGTCGATCCGGTCGGCGGACGCGCCCGGTTGAAGTTTGATCGCAAGCGACGTCATCGAGCCGCGAGGAATTCGGTGAGCGGGCCCGCGACCGCAGCGGGATTTTCGAGGCTGGGCAGATGCGCGCAGCCCGGCAGCATTTTCAGTTCCGCGTACGGCAGCGTCGCCGCGATATGCCGGCAGCGCGCCTGGATATGCGGAAAGTCGAGATCGCCGCACATCACAAGTGCGGGCAGCGGGATTCCGGCGAAGCGATCGAAATTCGGCGCCACGTCGATATCCTTACCCGCCGGGCGGATTGCTTCGTTCATCGCGAAGAAGGTTGCGCGCGCCGCACCATCCACACGATTCTCGGCCGATAGTGCGCCATCGAGAAAAAGCCGCGCCTTGAGTTCGATCGGCGCGGGCTGAATCGTCATCAAGGGCGCAATCTCCGGCGGATAGACGGGATCGGGCCCGCCGGTGACCGACGGCGCAACCAGCACGATGCCGCGCAAGCGTTCGGGAAAACGCAAAGCGGCGTCGATGACGATTCGCCCGCCTTGCGAGCATCCGACCAGCACGGGCTTGCGCCCGCCCGCCTGGGCATCGATCACGGCGGCAAGATCGTCGATCGCGGAATGATCTTCGACCAGCGAAACCGTCTCGCCGAAGCCGCGCCGATCATAGGCGATCGTACGATGGGTCGCGGCGATCCGCGCGGCCGCGTCGCGCCACATGCGCCGGTCGGCGACCGCCGCATGCAGGAAAATCACCGGATCGCCCGCCCCGGCGATTTCGGCGGCGAGCACGGCATTGCCCGACTTGATCTTTGTAACCTCGACCATACGCGCGAGGATAGCGCGGCAACGCGCGACTTACACGCCCGCGAGATGCCTGATCGGCCGGCCGGGTGCGATGGCTTGGGCGGCGCGCATGATCGCGGCGGCGTCGATGCCGTAATGGCGGTAGAGATCGGCGATCGTGCCGGTCTGGCCGAACGCATCCACGCCCAGGGCGCGCACGCGATGCCCGGCGACGGCGCCGAGCCAGCCCAGCGCGGCCGGATGCGCGTCGGCGACGGTAACGAGCGCGCAGTCGCCGGGCACGGCGGCAAGCAAACGTTCGATGGGCGCGAGCGAATCGGCCTGCCCGTCTTCGCGCGCGCGGCTCGCGCGCGTCCAATCGGCGTGCAAGCGATCGGCCGAAGTGACGGCCAGCAAGCCGACATCGCGACGGTCTTCGGCCAACAGCCCGACCGCCTCGATCGCTTCGGGCGCCACGGCGCCGGTATAGGCGACGACGACGCGCGCGGACGGACCCGGCGCTCGCAGCCAGTAACCGCCTTCGACGATTTCGGCGGCTTGGCGTGCACCGATCCGGCGCGTGGGCTGTTCGAGCGCGCGCGACGACAGGCGCAGATAAATCGAGCCGCCGTCCTTGCCCTCGCGCTGCGCATACTCGAACGCGAAGCGCAGGATCAGCGCCAGCTCGTCGGCAAACGCGGGTTCGTAAGACAGCAAACCGGGCTGGGACATGCCGACCAGCGGCGTGCCGATGGATTGGTGCGCCCCGCCTTCGGGGGCGAGCGTGATGCCCGAGGGCGTGGCCACCAGAATGAACCGCGCGTCCTGATAACAGGCGTAGTTCAACTGATCGGCCCCGCGCAGGATGAACGGGTCGTAGACCGTGCCGATCGGCACGATACGCTCGCCGAAAAGCGACGCCGTCAATCCGAACGCCGACAACGCCAGGAACAGATTCGATTCGGCGATGCCGAGTTCGACATGCTGGCCTTCGGGCGATCTGTCCCATTTATACGTCGACGGAATGCGCTGGGTACGGAAAAGATCCTCCGCCGCTTCGCGCGCGAAGAGTTTGCGCCGATTGACCCAGGGGCCGAGATTGGTCGAGACCGTCACGTCGGGCGACATCGTCGCCACGCGATCGGCGAAGGCGCTGTCGCCGCGCCCGAGTTCGTTGAGCATCAGGCCGAACGCCGCCTGGGTGGAGATCGTCTTTTCGGAAGGCGGGACGATCGCGGGCACATCCAACACGGGGGCGGTGAAGCGGCGTATCCCCTTCGCGGCGAAGGGAACCGCATCGAGGAAGCGTTGCACTTCCTCGGCGCCGGTGGCGAGGCCTTCGAATTTTTCCCACTCATGACCCGGCCGAATTCCGCACGCCGTGCGGAACGCGTCCATCTGCGCATCGGTCATCAAACCGGCGTGATTGTCCTTGTGCCCGGCGAGGGGCAAGCCGGCGCCCTTGATCGTATAGGCGATAAAACAGACCGGCCGGTCATGCGTTCGCGCTTTCGCGAAAGCATCCAGCAGGCTCGGGAGATCATGGCCGCCGAGATTGGTCATCAGCCGCGCCAGTGCGTCGTCGTCATAGGCCGCGATCAGCGTCGCGAGCGCGTTGTCGCCCGCATGATCGGCAAGCAAGCGCTGGCGCCAGGCGGCACCGCCTTGGTAGGTGAGTGCGGAGTAAAGCTCGTTCGGGCAATTGTCGATCCAAGCGCGCAGTTTGGCACCGCCCGGCTTGGCGAAAGCGGCTTCGAGCAACGCGCCGTATTTGAGCACGACGACGTCCCAGCCGAAGGTCGCGAACACGCTTTCCAAGCGCGCGGCGAGACCTTCATGGATCACGCCGTCGAGGCTTTGGCGATTGTAGTCGACCACCCACCATGTGTTGCGCAGCCCGTGCTTCCAGCCTTCGACCAGGGCTTCGTAGATATTGCCTTCGTCGAGCTCGGCGTCGCCCACCAGCGCCACCATTTTGCCCTCGGGCAGATCCGCCGCGCAGCCCTTCGCCTTTAGGAAATCCTGCGCGATCGACGCGAACACGGTTTGCGCCACGCCCAAACCGACCGAGCCCGTCGAGAAATCGACGTCGTCGATATCCTTGGTGCGCGAGGGATAGGATTGCGCACCCCCGAAGCCCCGGAAATTCTCGAGCTTCGCGCGCGTCTGATGGCCCAGCAGATATTGGATCGCGTGAAAGCACGGACTCGCATGCGGCTTCACGGCGACGCGATCTTCCGGGCGCAGCGCATCGAAGTATAGCGCCGTCATGATCGCGGCGAGCGAGGCCGACGAGGATTGATGGCCGCCGACTTTCATCCCGTCCGGATTCGCGCGCAGACGATTCGCGTTGTGGATCGTCCAGCTCGACAGCCACAGGACTTTGCGTTCGAGATCGCGCAGAATTTCCAGCCGGTCCGCCATAGGGGCCTCCTCCTGGGAAGGAATAGAGCCACCGATTCGCCGGAATTAATTTGCCATTTCATCCAAAACAGCGGAGATTATTGGCATATTCTGCCAATACGAGGCCGAAATGACCGCGACCGAGCTCGACGGGATCGATTTGAAGATCCTGAAAGCGCTGCAGGAGGACGGGAAGCTCACCAACAACGCGCTGGCCGAGCGCGTCGGCCTATCGCCGTCGCCTTGCCTGCGCCGGGTGAATCTTTTGGAGGAGAAAGGCGTCATCGCGCGCTACGTGGCGCTGGCCGACTCGGCCAAGCTGGGCCTGCCGGTGAACGTGTTCGTAAGCGTGACGCTCGATCGTCAGATCGAGGAGAATCTCGACGCGTTCGAAGTCGCCGTCACCAAGCGCCCCGAGGTGATGGAATGCTATTTGATGACCGGCGAATCGGATTATCTGCTGCGAATCGTCGTGCCGGATCTCGCGGCCTATGAGCGATTCCTCAAACAGCACCTCACGCGCATTCCCGGAGTCGCGAATATCCGATCGAGCTTCGCGCTGAAACAGGTGCGCTATCAAACCGTCCTTCCGCTGACCCATCTGCGCCCGGCCGCCGGCTGAGTTCCTAGGACGCCGAAAGCAAAAACCCCGATGCCGCGAGGCACCGGGGTTTTTCGATTTGGTTGCGGGGACAGGATTTGAACCTGTGACCTTCAGGTTATGAGCCTGACGAGCTACCGGGCTGCTCCACCCCGCGTCAAAATCGTATCTCCCAAAAACAAACGCCCACCGAGGTGGGCGTGTGCCAAGTCCAAACGGACCCAGGGAACATGTCGAAGAGGGTATGCGGTTAGCAGTGCTCTATTCAAAGAGCGTGCGATGTGTCTCTGATCTTCTTGCGATCGCTCCGATGAGAAGGCTCGGCGGCGACTTACTCTCCCATGCCTTGAGACATAGTACCATCAGCGCTGAGAGTTTTCACGGCCGAGTTCGGAATGGGATCGGGTGGGTCACCTCTCGCTAAGACCACCGAGCCGTCCCATCGGAACGAGCAAGAAAAACAGAGGGTATCGCGTGTGTCGGATGGAGAATTCAAGCGCAAGCGCTGGCTTCCGTGACCCGGAAGCCGGGGCCCCTTGAACGGGGGCCTCGACGCTGCGTGCGAAACTGCGACAACGGAGGAGATCAAGCCTATCGGACTATTAGGACCAGTAAGCTCAACGCATTACTGCGCTTACACACCTGGCCTATCAACGTGGTGGTCTTCCACGGTCCTCAGGGATACCTGGTTTCGAGGCGAGTTTCCCGCTTAGATGCATTCAGCGGTTATCTCTTCAGCACATAGCTACCCGACTGTGCCGCTGGCGCGACAATCGGTACACCAGAGGTGCGTCCATCCCGGTCCTCTCGTACTAGGGACAGCTCCTCTCAAGTATCCTACACCCACGGCAGATAGGGACCGAACTGTCTCACGACGTTCTAAACCCAGCTCACGTACCACTTTAATCGGCGAACAGCCGAACCCTTGGGACCTGCTCCGGCCCCAGGATGTGATGAGCCGACATCGAGGTGCCAAACGACGCCGTCGATATGGACTCTTGGGCGTCATCAGCCTGTTATCCCTAGAGTACCTTTTATCCGTTGAGCGATGGCCCTTCCACATGGAAACCACCGGATCACTATGGCCGACTTTCGTCTCTGCTCGACCTGTCGGTCTCGCAGTCAGGCGGGCTTATGCCATTGCACTCGAGGGCTGATTTCCGACCAGCCTGAGCCCACCATCGCGCGCCTCCGTTACTCTTTGGGAGGCGACCGCCCCAGTCAAACTGCCCACCACGCAGGGTCCTTAGCCCGGATAACGGGCCGAAGTTAGATATCAGAAACCGTAAGGGCGGTATTTCACCGGTGCCTCCATCAGAGCTGACGCCCCAACTTCATTGGCTCCCGCCTATCCTACACATCCAGTTCCTAATACCACTGCGAAGTTGCAGTAAAGGTTCATAGGGTCTTTCCGTCTAACCGCGGGTACTCCGCATCTTCACGGAGAATTCAATTTCACTGAGCCGGTGCCGGAGACAGTGGGGAAGTCGTTACGCCATTCGTGCAGGTCGGAACTTACCCGACAAGGAATTTCGCTACCTTAGGACCGTTATAGTTACGGCCGCCGTTTACCGGGGCTTCGATTCAAGCCTTGCAGCTCTCCTCTTAACCTTCCGGCACCGGGCAGGCGTCAGACCCTATACGTCCTCTTACGAGTTCGCAGAGCCCTGTGTTTTAAGTAAACAGTCGCTACCCCCATTTCTGTGCCACCCGACAAAGCTTGCGCTAAGCCGGGTCTCTCTTATCCCGAAGTTACGAGAGCAATTTGCCTAGTTCCTTCGACACCGTTCTCTCAAGCGCCTTGGTATATTCAACCAACCCACCTGTGTCGGTTTCGGGTACGGCCTATACGCTGGGGCTATTTCCTGGAAGACTTGACCGGCCCGCGGAATCCAATAACCGCGAACAAGCTGCCATCTCCGTCAACACCCAGCAGGCCCAGGAATATTAACCTGGTTTCCATCGACTACGCCTTTCGGCCTCGCCTTAGGGACCGGCTTACCCTGCGCGGATTAACCTTGCGCAGGAACCCTTGGGTTTTCGGCGACAGGGTTTCTCACCCTGTTTATCGTTACTCATGTCAGCATTCTCACTTCCGATACCTCCAGCAGACCTGACGGTCCACCTTCACAGGCTTACGGAACGCTCCGCTACCGCGTGCTTGCGCACACCCGTATCTTCGGTGCCTAGCTTAAGCCCCGTTACATTTTCGGCGCAGGACAGCTTGACCAGTGAGCTATTACGCTTTCTTTAAAGGATGGCTGCTTCTAAGCCAACCTCCTGGTTGTCTAAGCCGTCCCACATCCTTTACCACTTAGCTAGGACTTGGGGACCTTAGATGACGGTCTGGGCTCTTTCCCTCTCGGCGACGGACCTTAGCACCCGCCGCCTGCCTGCCGATCTGTACTCCTCGGTATTCGGAGTTTGGTTAGGTTTGGTAAGGCTTGCGCCCCCCTAGCCCATCCAGTGCTCTACCCCCGAGGGTAATCGATCGACGCTCTACCTCAATAGATTTCGCGGAGAACCAGCTATTGCCGGCCTTGATTGGCCTTTCACCCCTAGCCACAGGTCATCCCCTGCTTTTTCAACAGAAGTGGGTTCGGTCCTCCAGTGCGTGTTACCGCACCTTCAACCTGCCCATGGCTAGATCGACCGGCTTCGGGTCTAATCCCAGTGACTATTCGCCCTATTCAGACTCGCTTTCGCTGCGCCTACGCCTATCGGCTTAAGCTCGCCACTGAAACTAACTCGCTGACCCATTATACAAAAGGTACGCCGTCACGGGACAAGCCCGCTCCGACTGCTTGTAGGCATCCAGTTTCAGGTCTATTTCACTCCCCTCATCGGGGTGCTTTTCACCTTTCCCTCACGGTACTTGTTCGCTATCGGTCGGTAAGGAGTACTTAGGCTTGGAGGGTGGTCCCCCCATCTTCAGACAGGATTGCACGTGTCCCGCCTTACTCAAGGATCTCTGCGCTTTCTACCCGTACGGGGCTATCACCCTCTATAGCCGCCCTTTCCAGAGCGTTCCGGTTCTTACGCAAAAATCACTGGCCTGGTCCGCGTTCGCTCGCCACTACTAACGGAGTCTCGGTTGATGTCCTTTCCTCCGGGTACTGAGATGTTTCAATTCCCCGGGTTCGCTTCCACGCCCCTATGTATTCAGGACGGGATCATCCTTGCGGATGGGGTTGCCCCATTCGGAAATCCACGGATCAACGATCGCTCGCATCTCCCCGTGGCTTATCGCAGCGTGCTACGTCCTTCATCGCCTCTTACCGCCAAGGCATCCACTAAATGCCCTTGTCACGCTTGATCTCTTAGTCGTCGAAGCAGATCGCGATCCGAAAACCGCGACCTACGTCTATGTCGTCGTTAAGTGCGCTGGCCTAGGCGACCAACACGCACTCGCTCAGTTTCGCACGCAGAGTCGAAGCTCCCGAACCGATCTTGCGACCGGACCGAAAACCCAAGCTCTACGCGCTTGAATTCTCCATCAGACACGCCGGTACATTCCTTCAGCGACCATCACTAATCGCCGAACCGTTTCACATGCCCTTGGCGTCGGTGCCTGCGATCGCTCGCATCACCGTTGCGTTCGGGCACGCTCCACTGGAACGTACCAACATACCCTCTTCACCATGTCAAACAGCACAGGATCACTGCCCGCGAACCCGAGAGACTTTGCAGTCAGCCCTGTCGCGTGCGAACCCCACCCGAGTTACCCCGGATTTCTTCGCTTCCTTTCGATCCGCTAGATATAGCCTTACAGCCAGATCAGACACTCTGTTGGGCCGGCTCCTATCAACGCCAACGCACTTCGAGTTGTGAAGTGGTGGAGGCGGACGGGATTGAACCGACGACCCCCTGCTTGCAAAGCAGGTGCTCTCCCACTGAGCTACGCCCCCGTGACTTCATGAGGCGCCCCGGAGAAAGTGGTGGGCCCGGGAAGATTTGAACTTCCGACCTCACGCTTATCAAGCGCGCGCTCTAACCAACTGAGCTACGAGCCCAATGCTCGTCTGTTTTCGCGGATCGCGAAGGAAGGGATGCGCCGGCGGCGGCAGGTTCGAGATCGTGGCGGCCGAAGCCGACATCGTCTCCCGGATGCTCGGAACCATGCTTGATCGAACATGGCGGAGGGCCGGTTGTCGTCAGGGAATTTCACCCTTCGGACGAAACCAAGGAACGGCGATCTTGAAAGCATGAGAGCTTTCGAAAGTTCGCACATCCTTAGAAAGGAGGTGATCCAGCCGCAGGTTCCCCTACGGCTACCTTGTTACGACTTCACCCCAGTCGCTGACCTTACCGTGGACGGCTGCCTCCTTGCGGTTAGCGCACCGGCTTAAGGTAAAACCAACTCCCATGGTGTGACGGGCGGTGTGTACAAGGCCCGGGAACGTATTCACCGCGGCATTCTGATCCGCGATTACTAGCGATTCCACCTTCATGCACCCGAGTTGCAGGGTGCAATCTGAACTGAGATGGCTTTTGGAGATCGGCTCGGGGTCGCCCCGTTGCATCCCACTGTCACCACCATTGTAGCACGTGTGTAGCCCAGCCCGTAAGGGCCATGAGGACTTGACGTCATCCCCGCCTTCCTCCGGCTTGTCACCGGCAGTTCCTTCAGAGTGCCCAGCATAACCTGATGGCAACTGAAGGTGAGGGTTGCGCTCGTTGCGGGACTTAACCCAACATCTCACGACACGAGCTGACGACAGCCATGCAGCACCTGTGTGGAAGCCAGCCGAACTGAAGAGGTCAATCTCTTGTCCTCATACTTCCCATGTCAAGAGCTGGTAAGGTTCTGCGCGTTGCATCGAATTAAACCACATGCTCCACCGCTTGTGCGGGCCCCCGTCAATTCCTTTGAGTTTTAACCTTGCGGCCGTACTCCCCAGGCGGTGTGCTTATCGCGTTAGCTGCGACACCGAGAAGCTAGGCTTCCCGACGTCTAGCACACATCGTTTACAGCGTGGACTACCAGGGTATCTAATCCTGTTTGCTCCCCACGCTTTCGCGCCTCAGCGTCAGTTGAGGTCCAGATAGCCGCCTTCGCCACTGGTGTTCTTCCCAATATCTACGAATTTCACCTCTACACTGGGAATTCCACTATCCTCTCCCTCACTCAAGTCTCGCAGTATCAAGCGCAATTCCCAGGTTGAGCCTGGGGATTTCACGCCTGACTATCGAAACCGCCTACGCGCCCTTTACGCCCAGTAATTCCGAACAACGCTAGCTCCCTTCGTATTACCGCGGCTGCTGGCACGAAGTTAGCCGGAGCTTATTCGGCGGGTACCGTCATCATCGTCCCCGCCAAAAGGGCTTTACAACCCGAAGGCCTTCATCACCCACGCGGCATTGCTGGATCAGGCTTGCGCCCATTGTCCAATATTCCCCACTGCTGCCTCCCGTAGGAGTCTGGACCGTGTCTCAGTTCCAGTGTGGCTGATCATCCTCTCAGACCAGCTACTGATCGTCGCCTTGGTGAGCCATTACCTCACCAACTAGCTAATCAGACGCGGACCCCTCAATGGGCGATAAATCTTTCTCCCGAAGGACGTATCCGGTATTAGCCGCAGTTTCCCGCGGTTATTCCGAACCCAAGGATAGGTTTCCACGCGTTTTGCACCCGTCTGCCACTCCTGTATTGCTACAGGCGTTCGACTTGCATGTGTTAGGCATGCCGCCAGCGTTCGTTCTGAGCCAGGATCAAACTCTCAGGTTAACTTGCCTTTCCGGTCCGGCATTTGCATGCCTTGCGGTCCGACGAGTTAACGGTCTTGCCCGCTCGTCTACAAAAACGCCCAACGTTCAACCGGAGCGGTGAAGCAACCGGTGATCGTTGGTTTGGATGCGCTGTAGCGAGCGTTCAGACGTTAAGCCCGGCCGCCGCCCGCGCATCCCTTCCATTCATATTCACTTGTCAAACAGCACCGCGTCTTGGTCCGAAGATCGACCTTTACAGATCGAAGCCCCTTTTCAGAGACGCGTCGCCTTAGTTCCCCGGGGCCCGTTTTTCGCCGGTCCCGGTGACCTCGTGGCGAGGCCGGGTTTCTATTGGTTTCCCCCTCCCAAGTCAAACAATAAAAAACAGGGGGGTTTGAACGGTGGAAAACTCCAATAACTCATTGAAACGTCATCATTTCGACTTCGTTCCAAGCTTTGCCATACCCGTCGAAGGCCATTTTCATAATTCTCATGCGTTTTTTGCATGGCTCTAACTTGGATTAACGGGTGGATTCAGCCCCTACGCGCGTTTCCGGCGGGTCTCAGCCCCTTCATCTATGCGCGCAACGCCGATCTCCAGGCCGCTCGCGGCCGCGGAAACCTTCACTTTCGCGCCATCCTTGATCTCGCCGGCGAGAATCCTGCCCGCGAGTACGTTTTGCAGCTCGCGCTGAATGATCCGCTTCAGCGGCCGCGCCCCGTAAACCGGGTCGTAACCGGCCTCCGCAAGCCATGCGAGCGCCGCGTCGTCGAGCTCCAGCGCGATCTTGCGATCGGCCAGCAGCTTCTCCAGCCGTTTGATCTGGATCGCGACGATCCCCTTCATGTTCGCGCGACTCAAGCGGCGGAACAGCAGGATTTCGTCGAGACGGTTGAGGAATTCCGGCCGGAAGTTCCCGCGCACGACCTCCATCACGCCGCCGCGTACCAAATCGATATCCTCGCCCTCCTTCTGCTGCGCGATGAGTTCGCTGCCAAGATTGCTGGTCAGCACGATCAGCGCGTTCTTGAAATCGACCGTACGGCCTTGGCCGTCGGTCAAACGCCCGTCGTCGAGCACTTGCAGCAGCACGTTGAACACGTCCGGGTGCGCCTTCTCGATCTCGTCGAACAGGATCACCTGGTAAGGCCGGCGGCGAACCGCTTCGGTCAACGCGCCGCCCTCGTCGTAGCCGACATAGCCCGGCGGAGCGCCGATCAATCGCGCGACCGAGTGCTTCTCCATGTATTCCGACATGTCGATGCGCAGCAACGCGCGCTCGTCGTCGAACAGGAACGACGCCAGCGCCTTCGTCAGTTCCGTCTTGCCGACGCCCGTGGGCCCGAGGAACAGGAACGAGCCGATCGGCCGGTTCGGATCCTGCAACCCGGCGCGCGCGCGGCGCACGGCTTCCGCCACGGCGGCGACGGCTTCGTCTTGGCCGACGACGCGCGTTTGCAGCGTGTCCTCCATCTTCAGCAGCTTCTCGCGCTCGCCCGACAGCATCTTGTCGACGGGAATGCCGGTCCACCGCGATACAACCGCGGCGATGTCCGTCTCGGTCACTTCCTCGTTGAGCAGGCGGTTCTCGCCGCCGCCCGCCGCCGCCGCCGCGAGGCGCTTTTCGAGCTCGGGAATCGTCGCGTATTTGAGCTCCGACGCGCGCGCGAGGTCGCCCTTGCGCTGTGCAGCCTCGAAGTCGGCACGCGCTTGGTCGAGCTGTTCCTTGATGCGCTGACCGCCTTGGATGCTCTCCTTTTCGGATTTCCACTGGCGGGTGAGATCGGCCGATTTCGTTTCGAGATCGGCCAACTCCTCTTCCAGCGCGAGCAAACGCTCGCGCGAGGCTTCGTCGGTTTCGCGCTTCAAGGCTTCGCGCTCGATCTTCAGCTGGACGATGCGCCGGTCGAGCTCGTCGATCGCTTCGGGCTTCGAATCGACCGCCATGCGCAGACGGCTCGCCGCCTCGTCGACCAGGTCGATGGCTTTGTCGGGCAGGAAACGCTCGGTGATGTAGCGGTTGGACAAGGTCGCCGCCGCGACGATCGCCGCGTCGGTGATACGCACCCCATGATGGAGTTCATATTTCTCCTTGAGGCCGCGAAGAATCGAAATCGCGTCCTCGACCGTCGGCTCGCTGACGAACACGGGCTGGAAACGGCGCGCCAGGGCGGCGTCTTTTTCGATGTGCTTGCGGTATTCGTCGAGCGTCGTCGCGCCCACGCAATGCAGCTCGCCGCGCGCCAAGGCCGGCTTCAGCATGTTGGACGCGTCCATCGCGCCGTCGGCCTTGCCGGCACCGACGAGCGTGTGAAGCTCGTCGATGAACAGCACGACATCGCCTTGCGCGTGCGAAATTTCCTGGAGCACGGCCTTCAGCCGCTCCTCGAACTCGCCGCGATACTTGGCGCCGGCGATCATCGCGCCAAGGTCGAGCGACAGCAAACGCTTGTCCTTCAGCGATTCGGGCACGTCGCCGTTGACGATGCGCAAGGCGAGGCCTTCGACGATCGCCGTCTTGCCCACGCCCGGCTCGCCGATCAGCACGGGGTTGTTCTTCGTGCGGCGCGACAGCACCTGGATCGTGCGGCGGATCTCCTCGTCCCGGCCGATCACGGGGTCGAGCTTGCCGTCGCGCGCGGCCTGGGTCAGATCGCGCGCGTATTTCTTCAATGCTTCATACGCATCCTCGGCGGTGGCGCTGTCCGCCTTGCGGCCTTTGCGCACGTTCTCGATCGCCTGATTGATCGTCTCGGGCTTGGCACCCGCCTTCGTCAAGATATCGGCGGCGTTGCTACCCTTATTGACCGCGATCGCCAGCAACAGGCGTTCGGCGGTCACGAAACTGTCGCCCGCTTTGCGGGCGATATCTTCGGCCGTTTCGAACAGCTTGGCGGTTTCGGGGGCCATGTAGATCTGGCCCGCACCCGAACCTTCCACGCGCGGTTGTTTGGCCAGCGCCGCTTCGACCGCCTCGCGCGCGCGCTTGGCGTCGCCGCCGGCGGCGGCGATAAGGCCGGCGGCGAGGCCTTCCTCGTCGTCGAGCAGCACCTTCAAAAGATGTTCGGGCACGAAGCGCTGATGGGACGAGCGCTGCACCAAGGTCTGCGCGTTCAAAAGAAAACCTTTGGCGCGCTCGGTGTATTTGTTCAAATCCATGTTTCGATTGCCCTTCTCGGAAGCGACAAACTTATCGGGACCCGGCTATCCAGCATCCCGAAGGGAAACTTGGGCGCCCGCCCCCCGTCCCGCAAGCCCTGCGACACTTGAGCGCCCGTATCCCCAGCCGATAGGGTAGCGTCATGCAGATCGCCGGAATTTACCGCTATCCCGTAAAAGGCCTCAGCGCCGAGGTTCTGGACCGCGTCGCCGTCGTCCCGGGCGAAGGCCTGCCGTCCGACCGGCGCTACGCCATCGCACACGGGGCCACCGCCTTTGACCCGGCCGCCCCGGCCTGGATGCCCAAGCATAACTTCCTGATGCTGGCGAAGAACGAGCGCCTGGCGAAGCTGGAAACCGCGTTCGATCCGGCGACGGGCGTCCTGACCGTAAAGCGCGGCGGCAAGAAGGTCGCAAGCGGCGACCTGGCTACCCCGACCGGCCGCGCGCTGATCGAGCAGTTCTTCGGCGCCTATCTCGAAGGCGAAACGCGGGGCAGCCCCAAAGTCGTCGAGGCGCCGGGGCATATGTTTTCCGACACCGCGCAGAAAGTGGTGTCGATCATCGGGCTTGCCAGCGTGGCCGATGTCGAACGCGTCGCGCGCGCGGCGATCGATCCGCTGCGCTTCCGGGCGAATATCTATTTCTCCGGCGGCAAACCGTGGGAGGAATTCGATTGGCTCGATCGCGAAATCGCGATCGGGGACGTGCGCTTGAAAGTCCGCAAGCGTATCGACCGCTGTGCGGCCACGACCGTCAACCCGGCGACGGCCGAGCGCGATCTGCAGATCCCGCGCCTGTTGCAGCACGGGTTCGGCCATATCGATTGCGGCGTTTACGCCGAAATCCTCAACGCGGGCGAAATCGCGCAAGGGGACGCGTTGCGTCCCCTCTAACGGAACAGACTTAGTTTTCCTGGCCGCCCGGCGCGGCCAGGAACGAGGGCAACGGACCGCCCTGTTGAATCGCCCCTTGCGGCGCCGCACTCGCGACGTTCGGCAAATGCTGCTGATTCGTATGCACCACGACCGGACCGGCCGGCTGGCCGTTATTCGGCGCGCCCGGCTGCGGGCCCATGCCCGGGGCTTGCTCCATCCCCGGCTGGCCGCCGCCTTCGACTGGCGCGAAACCCTGCTGCGGCTGCCCCTGCTGGTAACCCTGCTGGGGCGGGCGCTGCTGGGGGAATTGCTCCTGGTTCGCATTGATCATGCGGAAATAATGTTCGGCGTGCTGGTAGTAGTTTTCCGCCGCCACCCGATCGCCCGACGACGACGCGTCCCGCGCCAAGGCGAGATACTTCTCCAGCACCTGGAATGCGTTGCCGCGGATGCGCACTTCCGGACCGTTCGAATCGAAGGTTTGGGCACGGAACGGAACGTTCGAGCGTTGCCCGCCGCCGCCGCCGCCGCGATGCATATTGCCGTGGTTCTGACCGCCGCCGTGATGCCCGCCGCGATTGTTGCGCTGCCGCTTCATTACCGAACTCCGGTTCTTTGACGTTCCAACGGCGACATCGCCCGGACCTCCGGGGATTCGCCTTTTCACCTTCGTAGCCTCGGGTGACCCGCGAGTCCCGCGACACAAGCACCCCAAGGGGCGAATCGGTCTTATCGGGATTTCGCGATAGCTATAACGGCCGGCCAATCGGGCCGCGCCCTTCGGCGCTTCCGGCTTAAACCCGGCGACGCCCTTCATTCATTGCCAAGCTAAAGCCCCCGCCATTCGTTTCCAAGCGGTTTTTTGCCATGGCGTTTCAGGGGGTTGTCCGCGACGCGACGACGCAGCGCGCGATACCGCCCAAATCGCGGCGTATGGATTCGACCGTCAAACCCGCCGCCCGGCACAAATCGGCGACGCCGTCGGCCTGGCCCACCCCGACTTCGAACACCACCGCACCGCCGATATCCAGCAATCGCGGCAGATCGGCGACGATCGTGCGATAGCATTCGAGCCCGTCCGCCCCGCCGTCCAGCGCCTCGAAAGGCTCGTAGTCGCGCACTTCGGGCGACAAATGCTCGATATCGCCCGTCGGAATGTAAGGCGGGTTCGATAGGATCAGATCGAACGGGCCGCCAAGCGCGGCGCCCCAATCGCCGCAGACGAAGCCCGCTTGGCCCTCCAGACGCAACGAATGGGCGTTGCGCTTGGCGACGGCGAGCGCTTCTTCCGAGCGATCGACGCCGATCCCCATCGCGAATGGCCGTTCGGACAGAAAGGCGAGCAGCAAACAACCGCTGCCCGTGCCCAGATCGGCCACGCGCCAGGCTTTGTCCCAGGCGGCGCAACGCGCCAGCGCCGCTTCGATCAGCGTTTCGCTGTCCGGGCGCGGGACGAGCGTGGCCCCCGTCACCGCGAAATCGAGGCTCCAGAATTCGCGGTTACCGAGCAGATAGGCGACCGGCGCGCCGTCCGCGCGGCGTTCGGCCAAAGCGCGCGCGAACGCCGCCGACACGGCGTCGACCGGCGCCTCGGGCCGCGCGATCAGCTGCTCGGTCGTCATGCCCGCCGATGCGCCGACAATCAGACGCGCTTCCAACCGCGGATTGTCGATCCCGGCGTCCGCCAGCACGGCGCGGATTTCGGACAGCAACCCGCCGGCGGGCACAGGCGGCAGATCTGTCACGGTAGCGAGGCCAGTTTGGCGGCGCGGTCTTCGGCGATCAGCGCGTCGATGAAACGGTCGAGGCCTTCGCCTTCCATCATCTTGTCGATCTCGTAGACCGTCAGATTGATGCGATGGTCGCTGACCCGGCCTTGCGGAAAATTATAGGTGCGGATGCGCTCCGAGCGATCGCCCGTTCCGACCTGGCCTTTGCGGTCGGCCGAGCGGCTGGCGGCCTGGCGCTCGCGTTCGGCCTCGTAAAGCCGCGCGCGCAAAATCTTCAGCGCCTTCGCCTTGTTCTTGTGCTGCGACTTTTCATCCTGCTGCGAGACGACCACGCCGGTGGGGATATGCGTGATGCGCACGGCGCTGTCGGTCGTGTTGACCGACTGCCCGCCGGGGCCGGAGGAGCGGAACACATCGATGCGCAGATCTTTTTCGTTGATCTGAATGTCGACCTCCTCGGCCTCCGGCAACACCGCGACCGTCGCGGTCGAGGTATGGATGCGGCCTTGGGTTTCGGTCTCCGGCACGCGCTGGACGCGATGCACTCCGGATTCGAATTTTAGCCGCGCGAACACGCCCGCCCCGGAGATGTTCGCGACCGCTTCCTTGAACCCGCCCAGACCTGTCTCTGCGAGTTCCATCGTTTCGAAGCGCCAGCCGCGCGCGGCGGAATAGCGCTGATACATGCGGAACAAAGCGGCGGCGAACAGCGCCGCCTCTTCGCCGCCCGTGCCCGCCCGCACCTCGAGAATCGCGTTCTTCTCGTCGGCCGCGTCCTTGGGCAGCAGCATCAATTGCACGTCGCGCTCGCGCTCGGGCAATTTGGCTTTGAGATCGAAATACTCCGCTTCCGCCATCGCGCGCATTTCGGCGTCGCCTTCGCCGCGCAGGGTTTCCAATTCGGCCAGTTCGTTTTGCGACTTGCGCAGGCTGTTGATCGCCGCCACGACCGGCTCGAGATCGGAGAACTCCTTCGAGAGTTTCGCGAAGGATTTCGGATCGACGCTCCCCGAGGCGAGCAGATCGCCCAATTCGCGCTGGCGCGCGATCACCTTGTCCAGCTTTTCGGCGAAACTCATGACTCGTCCGTCCTAAACAATCGCGCGACCAGTTGCTCGGCCGCTTCGCGGGTCTCGGGATCGCCTCGGGTCAGCGCGCGCAGCTCTTCCGAGGGCGCATGCAGCAGCCGATGGATCAACAACTCGGTCGCGCGCCCGGCATCTTGCGTCTCGGCGAGCACGCGCTGGCGCTCGCTTTCGAAACGCCGGCGCAGCGCGACGATCGCGGGATCGGCGGCGCGCGCGGCGCCTTGGCGGCGGAACGCGTCGAGCTCGCCGTCGACGATCTTCCACGCCTCGGCGAGCGAGGCTTCGCGCTCCGTCCGGCCTTTCAGCGCCAAGCCTTCCAGGTCGTCGATCGCGTAGCGGAATGCCCCGTCGAGCTTTTCGACCGCGCGGGCGATATCCTCGGGAATCGCCAGATCGAGCAGCAGGATCGGCCGCCGCCGCCGACGTTTCAGCGCGGCTTTGACGCGGCCGGCGTCGAGGGTCTCCTGCCCGCGTCCGAGCGCGGCGAAAACCAGATCGGCGCCCGCGAGCGCCTCGTCGAGCGCGTCGAAACTCACGGCCGTGCCGCCCAGGCGCCGGGCGAGATCGCCCGCGCGCGCCGCGCTCGGCGCCGTCACCTGCAGCGTCCTCATGCCCGCGCGCAGGAAATGCTCGGCCAGCGTCTCGCCCATCTCGCCCGCGCCGATCAGCAGGCCGGCGCAGGACGCGAGATCGCCGTGCACGTCGCGCGCGACCTGCGCCGCGACGGCCGCGAGACTGACCGGCCGTTCGCCGATCGCGGTTTCGCTGCGCACGCGCTTGGCGGCCGCGTAAGCGTGCTCGAGCGCCGCGTCGAGTTCGGGGCCGGTGAGGCCCATTTCGCGCGACAGACGATGCGCGGCTTTGAGCTGACCCAGAACCTGCGGTTCGCCGACGACTTGGCTGTCGAGCGACGCCGCCACCGCGAAGACATGGCGCAGCGCCTCGTCGCCCGCGGCGACGTAGAACGTTCGGCGCAGCTCGTCAGGGTCCATGCCACCGCGCTGCGCCAAAACCGCGAGCACGGCCGCGCACGCCGCCTCCGGGTCGTCGGCGGCGATCTGCAATTCGGTGCGATCGCAAGTCGACATCGCGACGGCTTGGCGCAACCCCGCGCGTTTCAGGCTCTCCAAAAGCCCGCGCATTTCCGCTTCCGGGACGAACAGCGCGTCCCGGAGCGACGAAGATGCGGTTTTGTGGTTGGCCCCCACCACGCAAAGGCGGGGGCGCGCGGTTGGCGCCGACATTTTGCGTCGCTAAAGCGAAGCGAAATCGGGGCCCCGGCTCATTCCGCGGCCTTCGGCGCTTCGCGCGCCTGGATTTCAGCCGCCTTTTTCTCGACCATCGCGGCGAGATACTCGACGATATCGACGTCCTTGACCTTATGGTCGGGCACCCCGCCGACATAGACCATATGCGTGCCGTTCCCGCCGCCCGTGAATCCGATGTCGGTTTCGCGGGCCTCGCCGGGGCCGTTCACGACGCAACCGATCACCGACACGGTCATCGGCACGGCGATATGGGACAGGCGCTCTTCCAGCCGCTCGACGGTTTTGATCACGTCGTATTGCTGGCGCGCGCAGGACGGGCACGACACGACGGTGACGCCGCGCCGCCGCAGGCCCAGCGCTTTCAGGATGTCGTAGCCGACCTTCACTTCCTCGACCGGATCGGCGGACAGCGAAACGCGGATCGTATCGCCGATCCCCGCCCACAACAGCGACCCCATGCCGATCGAGGACTTGACCGTGCCCATCCGCAACGCGCCGGCTTCGGTGATCCCCAGATGCAAAGGATAGTCGCAGACTTCCGCGAGCTGCTGATAGGCCGCGACCGCGAGGAAAACGTCCGACGCCTTGCACGAAATCTTGAACTCGCGGAAATCCTCGTCCTCGAGATACTTCGCGTGGTTCAACGCGCTTTCGACCATCGCTTCGGGGCATGGCTCGCCGTATTTCTCGAGCAATTCCTTTTCGAGCGAGCCCGCATTGACGCCGATGCGTATCGAGCAACCGTGATCCTTCGCGGCCTTCACGACCTCGCGCACGCGGTCCTTCGATCCGATATTGCCGGGGTTGATGCGCAAGCACGCCGCCCCGGCCCGCGCGGCTTCGATCGCGCGGCGGTAATGGAAATGGATGTCCGCGACGATCGGCACTTTGGCGGCCTTCACGATCGCGCCGAGCGCCGCCGTGGATTCCTCGTCCGGGCAGGAGACGCGCACGATGTCCACGCCCGCCTCTTCCGCGCGGCGTATCTGTTCGATCGTCGCGTTCACGTCGGGCGTCGGCGTGTTGGTCATCGTCTGAACGGTGATCGGCGAATCGCCGCCCACGGGCACGTTGCCGACCATGATCTGACGGCTTTTGCGGCGCATGATTTGGCGATAGGCGCGGACGGTCATCGGCGGGCCCTTAAGGGGGAAGGACGCGCCCGGGCGGCGACACCGCCCGAGCTTGCCGACTTATAGCGTAAACCCGTCAGCCCTGCGAGCCGGGGCCCTGCGTATTCGGGGCGGCGGGGCGCGCGGGCGGGGCGGGCGTCTCGCTCTTGGCCGTGCCGGCGGCGAGTCTCTCGGGATCGAGCGCGATGCCGCGCTCCACCATCCCCGGGCGGCCCAAGGCCGGCGCGACGTTGCCGTCCACGCGCACGTCCAGGGCGCCGGCATTCCCGGTCGACATCGTCAGGCCCGGACGGTCGGGTACGTTGTAACTCTCGCCCGCGCGCAGGATGCGCGAGAACACGATGTTGCCGTTGGCGTCGCGCACCTGGGTCCAGCTGTCGCCGGTGGCGCGGATGACGATCCGGCCCTCGCTCGCCTCGCCGAAAACGCGCGGGCTTCCCGGTTCTGATACGGGCGCCGAGCCGGTGACCGGCGCGGGCGCGAGCGGCGCGGCGGCGGGTGGAACGGCCGCGATTTGCGGGGCCGGCGGCGCCGGTAC
>VYME01000243.1_pt1 | contig 22313 bp, 27 predicted proteins | sample 5115281 | NCBI WGS metagenome assembly VYME01 (sample SAMN12291780, study PRJNA351875) | freshwater metagenome | isolation source: freshwater lake | place: USA: Michigan, Wintergreen Lake | collected 2013-08-08
TTGCGTGAGGCCGCGCGGCGGGCGCAGCGCGACGGGACCGGCGGGGGCGGGGCCGCCCAGCTCGTCCAGCACCGTCCAGTCGACTTCGACGCTGGGGCGCGCCTGGCGCAATTGCTGCTGCGCGTACACTTGCGTGCTGGCGAGCAGTGCGAAAGCCGAAACGGCGGTGAGGAGCGGACGCGTCATATCGAGTCCGACCTTAACCTTACGCCGCCCGCCCAAGCAACCGCTTCAAGCGGATTTTCCCGAACCGCCCAGTTCGCGCAGGAATCCGCGCAACGGATCGAATAGTTTGGCGTTTCCGGTCACGATATTGCCGGTTTTCATGGGGTCGGCGTCGCCGTCCATGTCGCCCACGAAACCGCCGGCTTCGCGGACCATCAGAATACCCGCGGCGATATCCCACTTGTTCAGGCCGATTTCGAAGAACCCGTCGAAACGGCCCGCCGCGACATAGGCGAGGTCCAAGGCCGCCGCACCCGGCCGGCGCAAACCGGCGGTGCGGGCCATGGTGGCGCCCAGAAGTTTCAGATAGTGCTTGTGGTCTTCGTCCGTGCCGCGCCCGCGGAACGGAATGCCCGTGCCGATCAGGGCTTCGCCCAGATCCCGGCGGCCCGACACGCGCAAGCGCCGGTCGTTGAGATAGGCGCCCTTGCCCTTTTCGGCCCAGTAAAGCTCGTCGACCGCCGGGTTGTAGATCATGCCCGCGAGCAATTCGCCCTTGTGCTCCAGCGCCACCGAAATCGCGAAATGGGGGATCCCGTGCAGGAAATTCGTCGTCCCGTCGAGCGGGTCGATGATCCACACGTGATCGCGATCGGTGCCGCGCACGCTGCCCGATTCCTCCATGAGGAACGAGTAGCCGGGCCGCGCCTTGTCGAGCTCGGCCTTCAGCAGACGCTCGGACGCGTGATCGGCGGTCGAGACGAAGTCGCTCGGTCCCTTGACCGACACTTGGAGATGTTCGACCTCGCCGAAATCGCGGGCGAGCTGCTTGCCCGCCTTGCGCACCGCGCGCTCCATCACCGTATAGAGCGCGGACCTGTAGGCTTGGGGCACGTTGGGCTCAGTCCTTGGCGCGCTCGACGTAGGCGCGCTCCTTGATGTTCACGACCACGCGCTCGCCGTTGGCGATGAAGGGCGGCACGCCGATCTTCACGCCGTTGTCCAGGATCGCGGGCTTGTAGGACGAAGCGGCCGTCTGGCCCTTCACCACCGCGTCGGCCTCGACGATCGTGCAGATCGTGGTGGTCGGCAGTTCGACGCCGACGGGCGAGCCGTCCACGAATTCGACCGATACGTCCATGTTGTCGGTCAGGAAGTCCGCCTGCTCGCCGAACAGGTCGCCGCCGACGATCATCTGGTCGAAGCTTTCCTTGTCCATCAGCGTGAACTGGTCGCCGTCGCGGAACAGGAACTGCATCACCTTTTCTTCGACGCGCAGCAATTCGCAGGTTTCGTCCGAGCGGAACTTCATGTTCGACTTGGTGCCGGTCTTGATGTCGCGGATTTCGATCTGGTTGAACGCGCCGCCTTTGCCGGGCGACACGATATTGTGCTTGATGACGCGCCAGATGCGGCCGTCGACTTCGATGACGTTGCCCTGCCGGATGGCGCTGCCGATGATCTTCATGAGCCGAAATCCCGAATCCCGAGAACGAAAGGGCGGCCCCATCGGCCGCCCCGTAAAATCGCGCGGGAACCTAGCAGCCCGAGCCGCCCCTGGCAATCGAAGCTAAGCGGCGGATTTGATCGCGTTTTCGAACGCCGCGATGGCGGCTTCGGGCCCGCTTTCGTGATTCCACACGGCCCCGGCGACGGCAAGGAAATCGGCCCCGGCCGTCACCAGCGGCCCGCAATTCTCGGGCGTGATGCCGCCGATGGCCACGCACGGCACGGTCACGAAGCTCGCCCATGCCGCAATCAATTCGACGTCGGCTTGGGATTTGGGCGCGGTCTTGGTCGTCGAGGGGAAGAACGCGCCGAAGGCGACGTAGTCCGCCCCCGCTTCGGCCGCATCGAACGCCAAATCTTTGGAGTCATGGCACGTCACGCCGACGATGCGGTCGGCCCCGACGAGCGCACGTGCTTCGGCATAGGGCGTGTCCTCTTGGCCGACATGCACGCCGTCGCAATCGTATTTGGCGGCGAGGTCGGGCCGGTCGTTGAGGATGAAGGCGACGTCGTATTCATGCGCGACCGGCATCAGCGTTTCGATCGCCGCAGCGATCTTGGCGTCGTCGACGTCCTTCAAGCGCAACTGCAGGCTGGCGACGATGCCGGACTTGGCGCCCGAAGCGAGCGTTTTGTCGAGGACGCGCGAAAACGCCGCCGGATCGAAATCCGGCGGCGTGATCAGATAAAGGCGCGATTTGAGTTTCGGGCGCGCCATATCGTTCAGTCGTTGCCCTTGTAGATCGCGATGATCTTTTCGAGCAGCGCCAACGCTTCCTCGCGCGGACGCTGGAACGCGTTGCGCCCGACGATCGAGCCCGAGGCGCCGCCGTCGCGCAAGCCCTTGATCTCGGTCAGCAGGGCGGCTTCGTCCTTCGCTTCGCCGCCAGAGAACACCACCAAGCGGCGGCCGTCGAACGCCGTCTGCATGATATGCGCGATGCGCTTGTCGAGGGTCGAGCCGTCGATCTTGCGCGCTTCGTAGACCTTCTTGGCTTCTTCCTGCCACAGCACGGCCGACGGCGGCTTCACCTTGATGATGTGGGCACCGGCGAGAGCGGCGAGATGGCAGGCATAGGCGCATACGTCGAACGCCGTTTCGCCCGCCTTGTCGAGCTTGCCGCCGCGCGGATAGCTCCACAGCACGACCGCGAGGCCGACGGATTTGGCTTCCGCGGTCAGCTCGCGGATTTCCTCGATCATCTCGTACTGGTCTTCCGAGCCCGGATAGATCGTGAAGCCGATGGCGGAGCAGCCCAGGCGCAGCGCGTCCTTGACCGAGCCGTGGACCGCCTGGTCCTTGTTGGTCGACAGCGAGTTCGCCGAGTTGACCTTCAGAATGGTCGGAATGGCGCCGGCGAACGTGTCGGCACCCGCTTCGATCATGCCGAGCGGCGCCGCATAGGCGTTGCAGCCCGCGTCGATCGCCAGCTGGAAATGGTAATGCGGATCGTAGGCTGGCGGATTCGGCGCGAAGGACCGCGCGGGGCCGTGCTCGAAACCCTGGTCGACCGGCAGGATCACCATTTTGCCCGTGCCGCCCAGCTTGCCGTGCATCAGGATGCGGGCGAGATTCGCCTTCGTACCGGGATTGTCGCTTTCGTAATTGGCGAGGATCTTTTTGACCTTCTGGGTGACTTTCACGGGGCGTCGCTCCTGGATTCGCTGGAGGAGTGGAAAACGGGGGTGCTTCTAGCCGCCCGGCGCCCCCTTGTCGAGACCCCGGCGGCGGGTCCATAACATGCGGAAACCGCGAAGGAATTCCCCATGCTGTTGCACCTCCAGACTTGGCAAGAAGTCGAAGCCTATCTCGCCAAATCGACGGCGATCATCATTCCCATCGGCTCGACCGAGCAGCACGGCCCCAACGGCCTGATCGGCACCGACGCGATCTGCGGCGAAGCGGTGGGCCGCAAGCTGGGCGAGGCGACGGGCACGCTGGTCGCGCCCACCATCGCGGTGGGCATGGCGCAGCATCATCTCGCGTTTCCCGGGTCGATGACCTTGCGTCCGTCGACGCTGATCGCCGTGGTGAAGGACAACGTGGAAAGCCTCGCGCGCCACGGCTTCACCCATTTCTATTTCGTCAACGGCCATGGCGGGAACGTGGCGCCGTTCTCGTCGGCGTTCTCGGAAATCTACGCCGAAGCCTCGCTGTCGCGGCCGGGCAACCGCCCGCCGATCCGCTGCGTGCTGCGCAACTGGTACGAGTCGGCGAAGGTGAAGGCGATTTCGCGCGAGCTCTACGCCGATCAGGAAGGCAGCCACGCGACACCGTCGGAAGTGTCGCTGACCTGGGCCGTCTATCCCCAGACGGTCAAGCACATGAAGATGGAGCCGAAAGTCGCACCGCGCGGCACGTTCACCGACGCGGCCGATTACCGGCGCAACTTCCCCGACGGGCGCATCGGCTCCAACCCCGATCTCGCCTCGATCGAAGCGGGCCAGCGTTTGTGGGATGCGGCGGTTTCCGATCTCGCCGAAGACCTCGCCGCGTTCGTGAAGCTCAAGGCCTAACAGCGATATCGCTGCTCGGATCCGGCGCGCCGGCGATGTGATGGGGCACCGTCCCCGCTTTGCGCGCCGAATTGGAGGATTGGCACACGCACAAGCATTTCCCCGAATGGATGCGCGTGCTCGGCTTCTTGCGCGGCTTGCGCTGGGCGGATGCCAATGGCGGCGAAGGCTACTTCATTCTCTACGAGATGGAGAGCTTCGACACGTTGACGTCGCCCGAATATCGCTTTCGTCGCAACGCGGCCACGCCGTGGTTCAGGAAGATGAGGCCGTATCGCGGCAACATGGTGCGCAGCCAGTGCCATGTGCTGAAAAGCGTGGGCAGTGCCTTGTCGCGCTTCGTGCTGACGGTGTGCCTGTCGCGCGCCGACGAAAGCACGTTGCGGCCTGCGTTGTGCGCGCTAGACGCGACGACTGAGGCCAAGCGCGGCATCGCGTCGGGGCGTTTGCTGCCCACCGAAATGCCCGCCCTCGCCCTAACGGCCGAATAGAGTATCCGGGGCAGCGACGCGGCCGCCGATTGGATTTTCCTGGCCGCAGGCGACGAACGCTATGCACTGGCAAAGAACGAATTGGGCGAGGCCGCGTTGGTCGTTGTGCGCGCGAAGTCGTGTGCGGTACGCGAGCTTTAGGCGCTCTCGTACAGGGATGCGGTGCCGGAGTTCACGCAGAACATGTGAGTGAAACTACATTTGTCGAAGCGCGATTCGGGGAACCCATCCGACGCGCGGACCGGCGCGGACTTCCCATAAATCGCCTTCATAGCGCCCGGTCGCAATGACATTCGCATCCTTTTCGACTATCCCACGCGACGCCGCGTTGTCGGCCGCGCTGGCGCGCAAGGATTCCTGCCGAAGCGCCACGTAAATTCCGTTCTCGACCGGGTTGCGGGTGACGGGACTTACGTTTTCGAAGCTACGCACTAAATCGTCGTAGGCGAGCACAACCGCCGCTGCGACCGTCTGCGCTGCGGGCGTTATCCGCCCGACATTCGAACCGACACCCGATCCGGCGACAATGGCCGTCAGTTGCCGGTAGTCAACGCTCGTCGCGGTGCCCCGGCCCACGCCGACGAGTTGCCGGGAATGAGCATCGATCATCCGGACTTGCGCTTGCGATTCGCGGACGATTTCGGTCCTTTGCGTGCCGCCGAAAGGACTGCCGACGACTGCTTGATTCGGTAGGCTAGCGCTTATCTGCACTTCGATGGCGAGTTCGTAATCAATAGGAAGTCGTCCTGCGGTCGAGCCGCGTTGCGGCTGTCGCGCTTGCTGTAAGCGCCGCTGTTGTTCGATCTCCTGGCGCGAAATGTCGACGACCTGAAAGCATTTGGAGCGCACCGCGAGGTATTCGAGCGTTGCTTTGGGATTGTCGACTTGCAACTCACGAAACTGCTGAGCCAGAGCGGGGTTTTCAGACAGCCACACGGACGCTTGGCCGCGTGGTGTGTCGCAACGGTGCGGCTCGAACGCGGGAATTGCCGCAGTCGGCGGCGGTGAGGCTGTCGGTCCGCGGCCATCGAAACTCTCCGGCAGACAGGCGGCGACGGTTGATGCGATGATCAAGATGAAAAGAACATTTAATCGCACCGAACGCCTCCAGATTGAAATTCTGGCGTCAGACTGCGGCAACGGACATTTTACGTCAATAAATTACTCTATTCTTTTTGGTCGGACTTCAACGGACTAATCGGCGCGCCCGTTTCGTCGAACCAATCGGGGCCGGCGGGGATTTTTCCGGCTCCGCCGGGGATATCGAGCACGTAGGTCGGCTGTGCGAGGCCCGAGAGGCGCCCGCGCAATTCCCGCATCAGGCTTTGGCCTTGCGCGATCGTGGTGCGGAAATGCGACGTGCCGGGGGCGAGATCGGCCTGGTGCAGGTAATAGGGCTTGATCCGGTTTCTGGTCAGCGCGCGGAAAAGTTCGTCGAGCGTATCAGCGTTATCGTTGACGCCTTTCAGCAGCACGGTCTGGCCGATCAGCGGGATGCCCGCATCGGCGAGCTTCGCGCAAGCGCCCAGCGCTTCCGGCGTCAGTTCGCGTGCATGATTCACATGCACGGCGACCCATAGCGTCTTGCCCGCTTTCAATGCTGCGACGAGGTCGCCCGTGACGCGCGACGGATCGGCGACGGGGATACGCGTATGCACGCGCAACCAATCGAGGTGATCGATGGCGGAAAGCCGCTCGACCAGATCGCGCAAGCGGCGCGCCGACAGCACCAATGGATCGCCGCCGGTCAGAATAGCCTCGCGGATCGCGGGCGTCGCCGCGATATAGGCGATGGCGGCGTCGAGTTCGGCCTTGTCGAGCGCGGCGCCGCCCGGGCCAACCATTTCGCGACGGAAGCAGAAGCGGCAATAGACCGCGCAAGCATGCGTGGGCTTCAGCAGCACGCGATCCGGGTAGCGATGGACGATGCCTTTGACCGGCGAATGCGTCTCGTCGCCGATGGGGTCGGCGCGTTCCTCGTCGGCCGTGATCGCCTCGCGCGCATCGGGCACGTATTGGCGCGCGATGGGATCGGCCGCATCCGCGCGGTCGATCAAATCCATCACGTCGGGCGTGATGGCGATGGCGTAGCGCGCGGCGACGCGCTCGATCGCGTCGCGCGCTTGCGGCGCGATCAGCTTTTCGGCCGCCAGGGCGGCGGCGTCGCGTAAAGTGGGGCGGCGATTGCCGTCCATTAGGGCGCCCCCGGATCTTCGAAGCCGGCGAGTGCCACCGGCGCCCAGATCACGTCTTCGATATGCGTCGCCCCCGCCATCAGCATGACGAGGCGGTCGAAGCCGAGCGCGATACCCGCCGATTCCGGCAAGCCATGCGTCAGCGCCGCCATGAATTCCTCGTCGATCGGATAGCGCTCGCGATAGAGCTGCATCTTCAGCGTCTGATCGGCTTCGAAGCGCGCGCGCTGTTCGGCGGCGTCGGTGAGTTCCCCGAACGCATTGGCGAGTTCCAGACCGCAGATATAAAGCTCGAAGCGCTCGGCAAGCCGCGGATCGCCCGGTTTGGGCCGCGACAATGCGGCCATATGCACCGGGTAATCGTAAAGAATCGTCGGTCGATCGCTGCCCAAGCGCCCTTCGATATGTTCGAAGAACAGCCGGAAGAAGAAATCATCCCAGCGGTCGCCCGCATGCGGCACCATCTTCAAGGGCCGCGCGGCGGCGGCAAGGCGATCCAGCGCCTTGGCTTCGCCGGCGGGATCGGAAGCGTCGGGCGTGCAGGCCAGAAGATCGAAACCGCAATAGCGCGCGAAGGCTTCGGCCACGCTCAAGCGCTCGAACGGGCTCGTTGGGTTGCAGAACTTGCCGCCCCAGGCGACGCGCTCCACGTTGCAGGCCTGCGCCACGCTGCGGATCAGCTTTTCGCAATCGGCCATCAGGTCGGTGTAGCTTGCCCCGGCGCGATACCATTCCAGCATCGCGAATTCGGGATGATGCGTGGCCGAGCGTTCGGAATTGCGATAGCAGCGCGCGAGCTGCCAGATCTTCGGCACGCCCGCCGCCAGCAGCTTCTTCATCGCGAATTCGGGGCTGGTGTGCAGATAGAGCCGTCGCGCCAAGCGCACGCCGGGATCGCGCAGCACGGTTTGGAAGGCCATCAGATGTGGTTCCAAGCCGGGCGACACCTGCAAGGCGGGCGTTTCGACCTCGTCGAATTCGGCCGCCTCGAAAAATGCACGCGTCGCGCGCAGTGCCCTTTGCCGCACGGCGAGATTCGCGCGTTTGCGCGCGAAACGATCGGGCCGCCACCAGGGAATGGCGGCGAGCGGCGGCAACCCGTCAACCATGGGCGATCCGCAATCCCATGGCTTGGAGTTTCGCGCGTTGTTCGGGCGCGCCATCGAAGCGGATATCGGCAAGCCCCACGCGCTGCGCGGCGAGCGCGAGGCCGGCGGAAGTTCCGCAATCGGCGCGCAGATGGTCGAGCGTTTCGGGGAATTCGTCTTTCAGGATCCGCGCGATTTCGGCGAGCCACGCCGGGCCGCCGCCGCCGATCCCGGCTTCCAGCACGGCGCGCGCACCGGCCGCCTTCGCGGCGGTCAGCGCGCGTCGCGCATCGTCCAGGCCTTCGATCCGGATCGGTTCCATGGCGGGAACCTATTCCGGAACGGCTTTGGGGGCAATTAGGCGCCGAGCATCCGGCGCAAGGTGTTGTCGCGCAGCACATAATGGTGCAGCAGGGCGGCACCCGCATGCAGCGCGGCCAAAATCAACAGCGCGTTGGCGAACAGCTCGTGCACTTCCTTGGTCGAGCGCGCGAAGGCGCGGTCGCGCGGCCAGGGCGAGGCGATGTCCCACAGCCCGAACAGGCTCAAGCTTTCGCCGCGCGCGAACAGCGTGACGATTCCGGCGACGGGCGCCGCGACCAGCAACGCGTAAAGCGCGAGATGCCCGGCCTTGGCAGCGTAGCCGAGCCAAGGCTCGACGGCGGAGGGCGCGGCCGGCGGATGCGGGTCGAGATAGCGCCACGCGAGGCGCACCGCCAGCAGCGCCAATGCGGCGAGACCCGCTTCGATATGGGCGAAGACGACGGCCGTTTCCGCCGATTTGCCGAACGCGTCGTCCATTTGGCCGCCGCTCCACGCGATGACGACGGCGGCGGCACTCGCCCAATGCACGAAGCGCGCGAGCGCCCCGTAGCTTTCGGTTGTATTGCGAATGTTCATGTCGAGCCCCTCTCTCCCTCGCGATATGCGCGCGAAGCGGGGCATCAACAAGGCGACGAATCGCCGCGCAACGAAAAGGGCCGGCATCTTGCGATACCGGCCCCGTTCGATCCCGCGAATGTTTCGCGTTATCAGATCATCTTGGCCATCAACGCGGCCGTGTCCGACATGCGGTTCGAGAAGCCCCACTCGTTGTCGTACCAGCTGAGCACGCGCACGAGATTGCCGTCGATGACCTGCGTCTGCTTCAGGTCGATCGTCGAGCTTGCCGGATTGTGGTTGAAGTCGCTCGACACGAGCTCTTCGTCGGTCGTCTCCAGAATGCCCTTGAGCGGACCGGACGCCGCCGCCGCGAGCATCGCCTTGTTGATCTCCTCGGCCGTCGTCGCGCGCTTGGCGACGAATTTGAAGTCGATCATCGATACGTTCGGCGTCGGCACGCGGATCGACGTGCCGTCGAGCTTGCCGGCGAGTTCGGGCAGCACCAGGCCGACGGCCTTGGCCGCACCCGTCGAGGTCGGGATCATCGAGAGTGCCGCCGCGCGCGCGCGGCGCAGATCCTTGTGCAGCGTGTCGACCGTCGACTGGTCGCCCGTATAGGCGTGGATCGTCGTCATGTAACCCTTCTCGATGCCGACGGCTTCGTGGGCGACCTTGGCGACGGGGGCGAGGCAGTTGGTCGTGCAGCTCGCGTTCGAGACGACGATATGATCCTTCGTCAGCTTCTGGTGGTTGACGCCGTAGACGACCGTGAGGTCGACGCCGTCGGCGGGGGCGGAGACGAGCACGCGCTTGGCGCCCGCTTCGAGGTGCTTGGCCGCCTGTTCGCGCTTCGTGAAGATGCCCGTGCACTCCATCACGATGTCCACACCCAGTTCCTTCCAGGGGAGCTTGGCGGGATCGCGCTCGGCCGTGACCTTGATCTTGCCCGAACCGATATCCATCCAATCGTCGCCGGTCGAGACGGGCTTGGGGAACAGCCCGTGCACCGAATCGTGCTTCAGCAGATGGGCGTTCGACTTCACGGGGCCGAGATCGTTGATGCCCACGACCTGAAGGTCGCTGCGCCCCGCTTCGGCGAGGGCGCGCAGGACGAGGCGCCCGATGCGCCCGAAACCGTTGATCGCGACTTTGGCGGCCATGTGTCGTTTCTCCTTCACGCTGCTTTCGTTGTTGGGGCCGAGCCGTACTCGGCCTGAAGACGCGCGATCAGCCAGGGATCGGCGAAATTCGAAACCGCACCGACGGCCCCTTCGGCCATCAGCACGTCCTTGGAAAGTCCGGTCGTCACGCCGACCGTATCGATGCCGGCGGCGACGGCCGATTTTACGCCCGAGCGCGAATCCTCGAACGCCATCGCTTGGCCCGGCTTCGCGCCGAAGCGTTCCAGCGCGGTCGCATAGGGCAGGGGATCGGGCTTGCCGCGCGGAAGTTCATCACCAATCACGACGAATACCATGCGCCCGTCGAGCTTCAGCGCCTTCAGCGTCATTTCGGCGTTCGCGCGCGGCGCGTTGGTGACGGCGGCGATCTTGATGCGCTTGGCCTCGGCCCAATCGATCAGCGCCATCAAACCCGTCGCCGGCACGATCGACGTCGCGGCCAATTCGCGGAACAACGCTTCTTTCGCGTCGGCGAACGCGCGGCGCGCGGGCATATCCAGCGCCGGCATCAGCCAGGCCATGATGTTCTCGTTCGTATGGCCCATCACGCGCGACATATAGGTCGTGTGATCGATGGTCTTGCCGTGCGCGCCGAGCAGGCGGCGATACGCTTCGAAGTGAAGCGCATCGGTATCGGCCAGCGTGCCGTCGATATCGAACAGCAGGACGTCGCGCATCGGCCTTACAGCGCTTTTTTCGCGGCTTCGGCGACGGCTTCGGCGGTGATGCCGAAATGCTTGTAGAGGTCGGGGGCCGGAGCCGAAGCGCCGAAGCCCTTCATGCCGACGAAGGCGCCCTTGCCGTCGATGTATTTCTCCCAGCCGAATTCGATCGCCGCTTCGACGACGATGCGCGGCACGCGCGACGGGCCCATCACCGATTTGCGGTACTTCGCCGTTTGCGCGTCGAAGGCTTGCGAGCAGGGCATCGACACGACGGCGGCGCGGATCCCTTCGGCGGCGAGCAGCTTGCGCGCTTCGACCGCGATGGCGACTTCCGAGCCGGTGGCGATCAACGTCGCTTGGCGTTCTCCGCCTTCGGCTTCGAGCAGCACATAGCCGCCCTGGGCGGACAGGTTCTCGGGGAAATGCGCGGTGCGCAACGTCGGCAAATTCTGGCGGGTCAGCGCTAGCACGCTCGGCCCGTCGGTGCGCGCGAGCGCCATCTGCCAGGCTTCCAGCGTTTCGACCGCGTCGGCCGGGCGCAGCGTCCACAGATTGGGGATCGCGCGCAGCGAGGCGAGCGTTTCCACCGGCTGGTGTGTGGGCCCGTCTTCGCCCAAGCCGATCGAGTCATGGGTGAAGACATAGACCACGCGCTGCTGCATCAGCGCCGACAGGCGGATCGACGGGCGGCAGTAATCGGCGAAGACCAGGAACGTGCCGCCGTAAGGGATCAAGCCCTTATGCAGCGCGATGCCGTTCATCGCCGCCGCCATGCCGTGTTCGCGCACGCCGTAATGGATATAGGCGCCGCCGTAATTGCCCGGCTTCACCGGGGCCTGCGCCTTCGCCTTGGTGTTGTTCGAACCGGTGAGATCGGCCGAGCCGCCGGCGAGTTCGGGGATCGCGCCGGCCAGGACTTCCAGCGCGTTCTGCGAGGCGACGCGCGTGGCGACGGACGGCTTGTCGGCCGACAGCTTCGCCTTGTAGTCGGCGCAAGCTTCGAGCCAGCCCTTGGGCAGCTTGCCTTCCGACGTGCGGCGGAATTCCGCACGCTTTTCGGCGTCGAGCTTGCCCAGACGGCGTTCCCACGCGGCGCGAGCGGCGGCACCCTTGGCGCCGTAGCCGCGCCAGGTGTCGAGAATGTCGGCGGGAATTTCGAAGGGCGCCGCGTCCCAGCCCAGACGTTTGCGCGTTTCCGCGATTTCGCCTGCACCCAAGGGCGCGCCGTGGCTCGCCGCCGTGCCCGCCTTGGTGGGGGCGCCGTAGCCGATCGTCGTCTTGCACGCGATCAGCGTGGGCTTGTCCGAGGACTTCGCCGCCGCGATCGCGGCGTCGATGGCGGCGGGATCGTGTCCGTCGATCGCGACGGCGTTCCAGCCGCAGGCTTGGAAACGCGCGACCTGATCGTCGTTCACCGACAGGCTGGTCGGCCCGTCGATCGAGATTTCGTTGTCGTCCCACAGCACGATCAGCTTGGCGAGCTTAAGGTGCCCCGCCATCGAGATCGCCTCGTGGCTCACCCCTTCCATCAAGCAGCCGTCGCCCGCGATCACATAGGTGTAGTGATCGACGACATTGTCGCCGTAGCGCGCGGCGAGCATACGCTCGGCCAGCGCCATGCCGACGCCGGTGGCGAGGCCCTGGCCCAGCGGACCGGTGGTCGTTTCCACACCCGGGGCATGGCCGTATTCGGGGTGGCCCGCGGTGATCGAGCCGAGCTGGCGGAAATTCTTGATCTGCTCGATCGTCATTTCCGGATAGCCGGTCAGATAGAGCAGCGAATAGAGCAGCATCGAGCCGTGGCCGGCCGACAGCACGAAGCGGTCGCGGTCGGGCCATTCGGGCGCCGTGGGATCGAATTTCAGATGATTGGCGTAAAGCACCGTCGCCACGTCGGCCATGCCCATCGGCATGCCGGGATGGCCGGATTTGGCCTTCTCCACCGCGTCCATCGACAAAGCGCGGATGGCGTTGGCGAGGCGCCGATGCTCCGGCGATTGCTTGTCCGAGAGGGGCTTGGGGGCGGAAGCGGGAAGGGGTTCGGTGACGGCGCTCATATCCCTACGATTTCTGAAGACTCGGTGGGGCGCGAATTCGCGAAAACGCGCGGAACATGACGCCCGATCCGCGCCCGGTCAACCCTGGGGAACGGAACGGAATCGTCCTTGATTCACAAGGGCCTTGGCACGACTCGGCCGAGTCGTTTACGATTCGTCAATCCATTTCACCCGCGCGCGAGTACCGCCACAAGATGTCGACTCCAACTCCCGTTGAACGCCTGAACGCCGCCGTCCAGCGTCTCGAAGCCGCCTTGGAGGCGCGCGACAAGTCCGAAACCGTCCTCAAGGGCGAAATCGACGCGGCCGTGAAGCGGGCGGAGAAGGCGGAAGCCGAACTCGCGACCCTGAAAACCGACTACGCCGCGCTTTCGGCGATCGCCGACCAAGTCGAAAAGCGTCTCGACAAAGCGATCGAACGCCTCAAGAGCGCGGTCTAACGAGCGAAGGAACGCCACGCATGGGTCAGATCCTCGTCAAGGTCAACGGCCGCGACTATCCCATCGCTTGCGACGACGGCGGCGAAGAGCGCGTGCGCGCGATCGGCGCCTATGTCGACGAAAAAGTCCGCGAGATGGTCGGCATGGTGGGGCAGGCGGGCGATGCGCGCCTGATGCTGCTCGCCGCCCTCAATCTCGGCGACGAACTCGCCAACGCCTATGACGAGATCGAGCGCATGCGCAGCGCACCGCCGCGCGAAGTGGTCGATCCAGCCTTGGTCGCGGCCAACGAAGCGGCCTTGCGCGACAAGGCCGAGGCGCAGGCGCTCGCCGCGCGCGAAATGGAAGCGGCGGAAGCGGCGCGGCGCGACGCCAAGCTCGCCGACAACGCGCGCGCGCGCTCGGAAGCGGCCGCGCAAGCCTGGATCAGCAAATGCGAGGAACTCGCCAAGCGCCTCGCCGAGTTCGAGGCGATCGCGGGGGCCGCGCAAAGCGAAACCGCGATCGCCAATCAGCGCGCGGCGGCGTTGCAGGCGGAAACCGACGCGGCGATGCAAGCCGCCGCGGCGGCCGAAGCCAAAGCGGCCGATGCGCTGGGGCGCATCGAAGCGCTCGAAGCCGAACTTGCCGCCAGCAAAGCGAAGCTCGCCGATCTCGAGCCCAAGCTCGCGAAGGCCGAGCGCCGTGCGTTGGAAGCCGAAGCGCAAGCGACGGCGTCGACCGTGCGCGCCGCCGAACTCGGCCGTCGCTTGGACGAGATCCGCACGCGCTCGGACGAGGAATATCGCCAGCGCGAATTGCTCTCGCCGCTGCTGGCGCGCATCGAACGCCTCGCCGAACACGCCAACCACGCGGCGTGAACGGCGCGCGGGTCTTCGCCGCATTCCCTTCGTAACTGCAAAGGCGGGCATTCATTGCCCGCCTTTTTGCTGTCCGACGCCATATTCGTGAAACGCGGGAGCCCCTCGGGTTGCCGCAGCGGTCTGAAGCGCCTACATTGCCCCTCGGACGGAGCTGCGGGGCAGGTCAGGTAGCATTATCCCCGGGGCCGATACTCACTCCTTGGGAACTGTCCCTATTGGTGCCCTGGCATCAGTACACGGTGCCCACCTGCTGTAAGCGGGTCCTGGAGGAAAGCAAAGCCAACGGCTTCTGCGGCTCCGTCCACCTTCTCCCCTATGGACGCATGATGGCCGTATCGCCCTCAAACGAGGAAATCGACGAGGAAAAAACCGCGTTGCGCGTGATCGCGCGCGAACGGCGCGAGGAATTCCACGTCCGCGAAGGCATCGGTGCCGCTTTGCGCGTGCGCGATCGTTTCCTGGCGCGCGTGCCCATCGCGCCGCACGCCATCGTTTCCGCGTATTGGCCGTTCGGCGCCGAACTCGATCCGCGCCCGTTGATGGAAGCTTTGCACCGGCGCGGCCATCCGCTCGCGTTGCCGGTCGCCGAACGGCGCGGCACGCCGCTCATCTTCCGCCGATGGAAGCCGGGCGACGCGATGTCGCAACATCGCTTCGGCATGTCCGAACCGCTGAACGACAGCCCGCGCGTCGATCCCGACGTGATGCTGATCCCGCTGATCGCGTTCGACGGGCAGGGCAATCGCCTGGGTTACGGCGGCGGGTTCTACGACCGCACGCTGACCGTCCAGCGCAAGATCAAACACACGCTCGCGGTGGGCGTGGCCTACGAGGTGCAACGCGTGGAACGCATTCCGGTCGACATCCACGACCAGAAACTCGATTGGATCGTGACCGAGGCGATGGCGCTGGAAACGCGCACGGGCGCCAAGAAGAATTGGTGGTGGCCGTGGTGAAACTGTTGTTTCTGGGCGACATCATCGGCCGGTCCGGCCGCGAAGCGGTTCAAAAACATCTGCCGGGTTTGCGGTCCTCGCTGGGGCTCGATTTCGTCGTCGCGAACGGCGAGAACGCGGCTGGCGGTTTCGGCATCACCGACAAGATCGCGGCCGAGCTTTACGCCGCCGGTGTGGATTGCATCACCACCGGCAATCACGTGTGGGATCAGCGCGAACTGATCCTGACCATTGACCGCGATCCGAAGCTGCTGCGGCCGCTGAACTTCCCCAAGGGCACGCCCGGCAAGGGGGTCGGCGTCTATCGCCTGAAGAACGGCGCCAACATCGTCGTCGCGAATTTGATGACGCGGCTGTTCATGGACCCGCTCGACGATCCGTTCGCCGCGCTGGAAACGCTGCTCGGTCAGCATCGCTTGGGCGGCGGGACGGCGGCGATCCTCGTCGATCTGCACGGCGAAGCGACCAGCGAGAAAATGGCGCTCGGCCATTTATCGGACGGGCGCGCGTCGCTGATCGTCGGCTCGCATTCCCATGTGCCCACGGCCGATGCGCAGATTTTCCCCGGCGGGACCGGCTATCAGACCGATGCCGGCATGTGCGGCGACTACGATTCCGTCATCGGCATGAAGAAGGAACCGGCGATCGCGCGCTTCGTGCGCAAAATGCCGGGCGAGCGCCTGACCCCAGCCGAAGGCGAGGGCACGATGTGCGGCATCTACGCCGAAATCGGCGCCGACGGCCTGTGCACGCGCATCCATCCCGTGCGCGCGGGCGGGCGGTTGATCTCGGCTTTGCCCGCTTAGGCGCGCATCGCGAAGAACGGGCGTAACGCGATGCCCGTACGGCTGCCGATCAACGCGGCGGCGATCCACAGCCAGCCATGCGGGCTGCCCGAGACGATGCCGCCGACGAAAGCGCCGATATTGCAGCCGCCCGAAATCCGCGCGCCGTAGCCCATCGCGATTCCGCCGAGTGCGGCGGCGATCCATTCGCGCGGACGCAATGTCGCGAAGCTGCGCCATTGGCCGAGTGCGCGCGCGGTGACGATCGCACCGGCGACGATGCCGACATCCATTGCGACCGTTGTGTCGGTCCACAAGGGCGCTTCGAGTGCCGCTTGCGCCCAATCCTGACGCCAAAACGAAACGCCGCCGGGGTCCCAGCCCAGGCTTTGCGCGGCTTTGGCGCCGATCAGCGCGAAGCCCCAGGTGATGCCCCAAACATGCCCCGCGATCGGCAGCGCCAACACCGCAATCGCGGCGAGCGCAAGGGCGGCGATGCCAGCGCGCCGCTCGGGCAACGCGCGCCGCGCGACAGCGATCCACAGAACCGCCAGCAGGACGAGTTGCGCCAGCGTCGCGATGGGCCAGCCAAGCGCTTCGCCCAACGATATCGCTGGCGGGGCGGGCAACGCGTCCCAGAAATCGGCGTTCAACGTGCCGAGCACGGCCCCGGCGACGAAAAACGGCAGGACGGCGAGCATGCGATTACTGCCGGACCCCAACGCCGCCAGAGTGCCCGAGCCGCAGGCATTGGCGAGTTGCATGCCGATGCCGAAAACGAACGCGCCGGCGGCGACGGTCACCCCGGCGGGGGCGACGAACCCGCCCGACGCGCCGAACGCGCCGAAGGCGAGCGCGTGCAGCACGATTCCCGCACCAAGAAATACGAATAGCGGGGCCAAGCCGTCGGCGCGATTCTCGGCCTGCCAGGCGCGGAACGTGCCCGCGAAGCCGATCCGGCCCCAGATCAACGTGGCGCCCAGCGCCATCCCCAAAAACAGCGCCGCGAGCGCGGTCACGGGATCAACGCGTCGGCGGCGATTTTGGCGAGGATCGCGTCGAGCTCGCGCGCGACACGGGCGATCTCGGGCGCCGGATAAGGACGATAGACGTCCGACGGGCGCTTCCAAGCGATCACCGTGCCGGTCTTGGTTTCGCGGATTTGGATCGGCAGCGGCGCCTCGATCCCCGCCGTCGGATCGGCGGCGAGAACGCGCCGCGCGAAATCGTTGCGGAAGACCAGCACCACCGCGTCGCCGGGAATGGCGATCCCCAGCCCGGCGGCGGCGCGCGAGGCGCTGGCGGTCGCGATCTTGAACATCGCGTTGGCGTCGACCGACCGTTCGATCCGCGCGAGCGTTTCGTCGAAGCCGTAGGGCGAGTGCAGACTCGCCGTCTGCGCCGGCGCCGCGCCGACAAAAGCGAATAAAAGCATCAGGACGGCGGCAAGGTGGCGTCGGAACGATTTCATGCCTGCCGGTTCGTTTGGGATCGATCGCCGGATACGGGGCTCCGCCCGGAACAAACCGTGACGTTCGGCTAGGTTTGGTATAGGTTTTTGGGGGATTCCCGTATATCTAGCCGATTCGCGACCGAACTTTCCGGATTCAGGACCATGGCCGGCCATTCCCAGTTCAAAAACATCATGCACCGCAAGGGCAAGCAGGACGCCAAGCGGGGCAAGCTCTTCACCAAAATCATCCGTGAAATCACCGTGGCGGCCAAAACCGGCCTGCCCGATCCCGCCGCCAATCCGCGCCTGCGCGCCGCCGTCATCGCCGCGCGCGAAGCCAATATGCCCAAGGATACGGTCGACAAGGCCATCCGCCGCGGCTCGGGCCAAGAAGACGGCGTAGTCTACGAAGAAGTCCGCTACGAGGGCTACGGCCCGGGCGGCGTGGCGCTGATCGTCGAAGCGCTGACCGACAACCGAAATCGCACGGCGTCCGACGTGCGCTCGATCTTCACCAAGAACGGCGGCGCGCTCGGCGAAACCAATTCCGTCGCGTTCAACTTCCAGCGCCTGGGTCTGATCGCCTTCAAGGCGGACAAAGCCTCGGCCGACGCGATGCTCGAAGCCGCGATCGACGCGGGCGCCGACAATTGCGAAAGCAATGCCGAACGCCACGAGATCACCTGTGCGCCAGACGATTTCGGCGCCGTGCGCGCGGCGCTGGAAGCGAAGTTCGGCGAGCCCGTGCAGGCCGCTTTGGTGTTCCGCCCCGGCGTCACCGTGCCGCTGGACGAGGAGGCCGCGCGCGCGACGCTCGACCTGGTCGAAGCGCTGGAGGACAACGACGACGTCCAGACCGTGACCGCGAATTTCGAAGTGTCCGACGCGGTCATGGCCAAGCTGTCGGCCGCCTGATGCGCGTGCTCGGCATCGATCCGGGGCTTCGCCACACCGGCTGGGGCGTGATCGAGATGGCCGGCAACCGCCTGATCCATGTGGCGAACGGGCGGATTTCCAGCGACGGCGACCTTTCGACCGCCGAACGCCTGACGCAGTTGCACGACGGGTTGATGGCGGCGATCGAAGCCTGGGCGCCGCAAGAAGCCGCGATCGAAGAAACCTTCGTCAACCAGAACCCGGCCTCGACGCTGAAGCTGGGGCAGGCGCGCGGTGTGGCGATGCTCGCGCCCGCGCGCGCCAATCTGCCGGTCGCCGAATACGCCGCCAACGCGATCAAGAAATCGGTCGTCGGCGCGGGCCACGCCGACAAGGCGCAGATCCAGATGATGGTGCAGCGTCTGCTGCCCGGCGTGAAATTCGAAAGCCCGGACGCGGCCGACGCGCTCGCCGTCGCGATCTGCCATGCGCACCATATGCAATCGCGCGCCGCGTGGTCGCGCGGCACGGTCATGGCGGGCGCGTCATGATCTCCAAGCTCAAAGGCAAGGTCGACGAGTGCTCCAAGGATTCCGCCACGATCGACGTGAACGGCGTGGGCTATCTCGTGCGCGCCTCCGCGCGCACCCTCGCCGCGATCGGCGGGGAAGGGGAGGCTTGCGCCGTCCATGTCGAAACCGTCGTGCGCGAAGACGCGATCGAATTGTTCGGCTTCGCGACGCGTGAGGAGCGGGATTGCTTTCGCTTGCTGACGTCCGTGCAGGGCGTCGGGCCGAAAGCGGGCTTGGCTTTGCTCTCGGCCTTGGCGCCGGGCGAAATCGCCGCCGCGATTTTGGCCGAAGACAAGTCGACGCTCACGCGCGCCGACGGCGTGGGACCCAAGCTCGCGCAGCGCATCGCGTCGGAACTGAAAGACAAAGTCGCCGCCCTGGGCATCGCCGTTGCGGCGGGTAAGCCGTCGGCCGCGCCGGCCGCTTTGCCGGGAGCGGCGCCCGCCACCGATCAAGCGGCGGATGCGGTCTCGGCTCTGGTCAATCTCGGCTACAAGCGGGCCGAAGCGGTCGCCGCGACCAACAAGGCGGTGAAGCGTTTGGGCGAAGATGCGGGCGTGCAAGCGCTGATCCCCGAAGCGTTGCGTGAACTCGCGTGACCGCCGCCGCCGAAGATAAGCCGTTGCGCGACGTGTCGCGCGAAGCGCTGCCCGACGACGGGCCGGACCGCCATATAAGGCCGCTGGCGCTGGACGAATTCGTCGGCCAGAAGCAGATCCGCGAAAATCTGCGCGTCTTCGTCGAAGCCGCGCGCGCGCGCGGCGAAGCGCTCGATCACGTTTTGCTGCACGGGCCGCCGGGCCTGGGCAAAACCACGCTGGCGCAGATCGTGGCGAAGGAACTCGGCGTCGGGTTCCGCGCGACGTCGGGCCCCGTCATCGCCAAGGCGGGCGATCTCGCGGCGCTGCTCACCAATCTTCAGCCGCGCGACGTGCTGTTCATCGACGAAATCCACCGCCTGTCGCCGGCGGTCGAGGAAATCCTCTATCCCGCGATGGAGGATTTCCAGCTCGATCTCATCATCGGCGAAGGTCCGGCGGCGCGCTCGGTGCGCATCGATCTGCCGCCCTTCACGCTGGTGGGTGCGACGACGCGCTCGGGCCTCGTGACCACGCCGTTGCGCGACCGCTTCGGCATTCCGCTGCGGCTGATCTTCTATTCGCCCGCCGAACTCGAGATGATCGTTTTGCGCGCCGCGCGCGTGCTCGGTTTTTCGATCGCCGCCGACGGCGCCAAGGAAATCGCGCGCCGCTGCCGGGGGACGCCGCGCATCGCCGGCAGACTTCTCCGGCGCGTGCGCGATTTCGCGGCCGTCGCCGGAACCGCGGTCATCGACCGGAGGGCGGCGGATGCGGCGCTGGGCCGTCTCGAAGTCGATGCGATCGGACTCGACGCGATGGACCGGCGCTACATGGCGTGCATCGCCGAGAATTACGGCGGCGGGCCGGTGGGCGTGGAGACGCTCGCGGCGGCTTTGGCCGAGCAGCGCGACACGATCGAAGACGTGATCGAGCCCTATCTCATTCAGGAAGGGCTGCTGCTGCGCACGCCGCGCGGCCGCGTGCTGGGCGACAAGGGCTGGGCGCATCTGGGCTTGAAGGCGCCGGCCGGCGCGCAAGCCGCGCTCGATTTGCCGCGCGAGGACGATGCCGGATGACCGTCCATCGCTTCGACATGAAAGTGTATTACGAGGACACCGACGCCGCCGGTATCGTCTACTACGCCAACTACCTGAAATTCGCCGAGCGCGCGCGCACCGAAATCCTGCGCGAAGCCGGCATCTCGCAACAGAAAATCGCCGCCGACGACGGTATCGCCTTTCCCGTGCGCGCCGTGTCGGTCGAGTATTTGCGGCCCGCGAAGCTGGACGACGTTCTGACGGTCGAAAGCGAATTGGTCGAGCTGGGCGGCGCTTCCGCCCGAGCGCGCCAGACCGTCAAACGCGCCGCCGACGAGGCCGTTCTCGCCGTGCTCGACGTGCGTCTGGCCTGCGTGGGCCTGGCGCACGGAAAACCGACCCGATGGCCCGCGACCGTCAAGGAAGCTTTGTCGCGCCACATTCTGGTCACGAAACCTTGAGACAAACCCCATTCCGCAACGGGAATAGATGACATGAATAACACCGTCGATACGCTTGCCGCCGCCAGTTCGGGGGTGCCGGATTTCACGCCGTGGGCGCTGTTCCTTCATGCCGATTTGGTCGGCAAGTTCGTCATTCTCGTGCTCGTTGTCGCCTCGTTCTGGACCTGGGCGATCGTCATCGACAAGCTCTTGCGCCTGCGCAAGCTGCAGAACGCGGCCAACCAGTTCGAAGACCAGTTCTGGTCGGGCGGTTCGCTCGAAGACCTCTACGACCGCGTCGGCGCCCAGCCCGCCGATCCGATGACCGCGATGTTCGGCGCCGCGATGCGCGAATGGCGCCGTTCGGCCGCCAAGGGCCTCGTCGCCGCCGGTCAGATGCGCGCATCGCTTCAGGCGCGGATCGAGCGCGTGATGCAGGTCACGCTGTCGCGCGAGATGGATCGCCTGGAAAAGCAGATGACGTTCCTCGCCTCGGTCGGCTCGACCGCGCCGTTCATCGGCCTGTTCGGCACGGTGTGGGGCATCATGCGGTCCTTCCACACGATCGGCATCACGAAGAACACGTCGATCGCTTCGGTGGCGCCGGGTCTCGCCGAGGCGTTGTTCGCGACGGCGCTGGGCCTGATCGCCGCGATCCCGGCGGTCATCGCCTACAACAAGATTTCGTCGGAGTTGAACCGCTACGCGGGGCGTCTCGAAACCTTCTCGTCCGAATTCGGCGCGATCCTGTCGCGCCAGCTCGAAGAGAAGCAGTAATGGCGGGCCCCCTCGTCAATCGCGGCCGGCGCGGTGCGGGCGGCGGACGCCGCCGGGGCGCGGGCATGGTCGCCGAGATCAACGTCACGCCCTTCGTGGACGTAATGCTGGTTTTGCTCGTGATCTTCATGATCACGGCGCCGCTGCTGACCTCGACCGTGCCCGTCGATCTGCCGCAGACTCAGGCCGCGCGCGCCACCGGCCAGGACGAGCCGCTGGTCGTCTCGGTCAACAGCGGCGGCAAGGTGTATCTGCAGGATACCGAGCTGGAGCTCGACGTGCTGGTCCAGCGCTTGCGCGCCATCACCAACAACAACAACGACGCGCGCATCTTCGTGCGCGGCGACAAGGCCATCAATTACGGCCGCGTGTTGGAGGTGATGGGCGCCATCTCGGCGGCCGGCTTCAACAAGGTGGCGCTGGTGGCCGAGGTGCCCGCCGGCGGGCGTCCGGCGCCGCAACGGCCCTGAACCGATGAACGCGACCGCCGAAACGGAGGAGATGCCCAGCGAGCGGATGGCGGCCGGTGTGGCCGTCTCCGCCGTGCTGCATGTCGCCGTTTTGGCGATTCCGTTCCTGCCGTTCGATTTTTTCTCGCGCGAAATCAAAACCGAAGAGGCGCCGCTGGTGTTCGAGGTGCTGCCGATTTCGGCGATCACCAACGTGCCGCCGCCGCGCCCCGAACCGCCCACGCCCGCGCCGCAGGCGCAGGCGCCCCAACCGGTCGAAACGCCGGCACCGGCCCCGACACCGCCGCCGCAACCGGCGCCGCCCGCACCC